>Ga0007805_1000832_pt1 | contig 10359 bp, 15 predicted proteins | sample CryBogCBE24Aug09_FD_71231 | JGI IMG/M metagenome (GOLD analysis project Ga0007805, IMG submission 71231) | Freshwater microbial communities from Crystal Bog, Wisconsin, USA - CBE24Aug09 | ecosystem: Environmental > Aquatic > Freshwater > Lake | place: Crystal Bog, Wisconsin, USA | collected... | reverse complement strand
ACAACTACGACAACTAACGCCGGCTCTTACACTCTTGAAGTAACTGACTCAACAGGAATCTTCCCCGGCATGAACATGACTATTTGGGATGGAATGAATGACGAGTACGTTCTTGTTGATTCATCATTCGTATTGGGAAACACCACTATTCCACTTACAAACCCAACACGTTTCAAGCACGGCATGGGAGTGAACTTCTCCGCTATGCCAGCAACTATTAAACAAGCAGTAATTCACTTTGTCGTTGGGCTTGTAAAGCAACGCGGTCAAGGTGGAATTGTTCTCAACGAACTCGGAGAGCCAAGCGCAGTAACACCGAAGGCTCAGGCATCCGCAGAAGACATGATGGCTGGTTACGACTTGCTCGACCAGTACCGCATTGTTTGGGCTAGGTCGTAATGTCACGCGCTACGGTGCGAGCAGCGATAACCAAATACCTCGTTGGCGCAGGAGTAACAAACCTTTCAACTGTCAAACCATTTCCTGCAAAGTTCACGCCGGAGATGGAGTTCTACGCAGGAGAAGACCCTGGACACAGTTCAGGTGCAATTCTCTACATCTACTTCGACCGTCAATCTGAAAAACGCATCGCTCTCGGTGGCGCGCACAACGGTAAAAAAGCAGTCGAATACTCCGTAGTTCTTGATTGTTTCCTTCGCTCAACTAAAAAGAAAGCAGAAGACGCCGGACAAGACAATGAAGATTTCTTGGACAGTTTGATTATTGCTATTCGTGCCGACCGTAATGCCGGCGCACCGGGAACTATCTTTCAGTGGGGAGAAGGTATGTTTCCGGGAAGTTCTGACATAGAAGTAACTTCGTACTATCCGCGCCAGTTAAACGGCTCTGCCAGCGCGACACAAATCTACTCCTCTGTTAGAGTTGCAGTCATTGAGATTTTGAACACATAGGAGCATTATGTCAAAGTTCACTTACACCGGCGACCAGAAGCGCGTTTATCCTCACATCACTGTGACCGGCGCAGTTCTTGTTGCAGAAGCAGGAAAGACCTACGACCTAGAGTTCCAGCCATCTGACGGACGTTGGGAGCCAGCAACAACTCCAAAAGCCTCTAAGACCACGCCAGAAGCCGATTCTCAGCCAGCAGTAGAAGAAACAATCCAAACCCTTAACGAGGAAGAATAATGCCTACAAACCAAGCCTTTTTATCCGCCAACAGTTACCTCGGACTTGTTCTTGAAGCAAACCTTGCTGCTGGCGTAACGACACCTACTCGCGGTACTGCTTCTACTGGTTCTTACTCGCCTTACTTCATTCCTGTTACTTCACCACAGGTAACACCAATGCAGACATTCCTGCGCGACGAAGCCTTCCGAGGTTCACCTAACCTTGTATACGACCAAGTTCAGGGTGTGCGTCACGACGAGTACGACTTCAAGTCATACCTCTACGCTGACACCTTTCCAATGCTGCTTCTTTCAGTTCTTGGTGGAAACGACATCGTTACTAACGTAACTGGCTCTGCCTACCAGCACGTAATTGGTCTTTACAACGACGCAACACACGGCTCACAGCCATTGTCTTACTCAATCATGGACTTTGACGGTGCTAACTACTTCCTAGTTTCAGGCGCACAAGCAGAAAGCCTCAACATCACATTCGGAGCAGAAGCATCAGCAGACGGAACAATCAAGTTCTTCGGAAACCCATACGTCTCATCAACGACTGCACCAGCACCATTCACTTCATTCTCATACGTAGAAGAATCTGGCGAACACCCAATTCCTGCATGGGATACATCAATTTCAATCGGTGGAACAACCTACAACTACATCTCTACCGGTGAGTTGAAGATTGACCGCAAGACCAAGCCAATTTTTACAATGGGCGCACAGGCTCCATACACAAATTTTGCTGGTCCTGTTGAAGTTACTGGAAAATTCACTGCCGTCATCAACAGCACAGCAGACACATTCTCAACGACGGCTGGTGGAAACTTCGCTCTTACTCGTTCACCAGAGCCAATGACAATTACGCTCACTGACCCTAACGACATCACAAGCGGAACTAACCACAGCATCGCTTTGCAGTTGTCAGCAGTTCAGTTTCACGACGTAAAGCGCACACGCGGTAAGGAATACACAGAAGTCGAAGTGTCATTCACTGCTAACGGAAATACTACTGACACACCTAGCGGAACTGGTTACTTGGGTTACTCACCTATCAAGACCACTATCGTTAACGCTCAAACAACTGCTTACCAAACCGGCTATTAATAAACTAAGGGGAGAACATGCCAGCAATAAACCTATCCACAGGCGATTCAGCGATTATTTATTCTCGTAATGAGATTAGTGAGCGCACGAACCGTAACATTTCGCGCGCGTTCATGGGCGCAGGTGCTATCGCTTCTAAACTTCAATCTCTAGGTTTTGACGAATTGAAGCCTGAAACATGGAACAAATGGTCAGAACTAACACCAGAAGAACAAGAAAAAATAAATGATTACCAAGCAGAACTAATTGTTGGTTTTCTTAAGTCTTGGTCACGTGGAGATTTGCCAACAAAAGATTCCTGCCTTGACCTTCCTTCAACATTGTTTCAAGAACTAGCAAGCGAATGCTCAAAGGAATTCAGTAACGCTCCTGACTTCTCGCCGGATGGTGTTACAGACCCAAAAGCGCCTATCGCAGAATAAACCGCCTTCGCTCTGCTCTTGAAGGTAAAGACGCAGATGTAGATGAAGAAGTTGCTTCATACTTTAGGGAATACCGATTTCGTTCCGCATTTGCCTGTTCTCACGAAGAGTATTTAAGTCAGCCAAGCGAAGTAGTTGATTGGTTGCTTACAATAGATGGAATAGTCAAGGAGATTCAGAATGGATAATTTTTCAATGCACGTTAGCGGTGTTGACAGCGTTGTTCGTTATCTTGAAAATCAAACTGCAAAACTCGACATGGCTGCTCGTAACATCGTGCAAAAAGGCGGATTGATTATTGCCAATCACGCCAAAGATGAATTCAGAGGTGACTTCGGTACGCCTGATGAAAACTACCCGAACCCGACTAACAGAACACATAACCTTCGCAACTCAATCAAAGTTGTTGATGTCAAAAGGGAATCGTTGGGAACTTGGTCAAGCAAAACTGGTCCAACGAAGATTTATGGTCGTCGTGTAGAACTGGGTTATCCGGGAGGAGAAGGTCGCGGTCACGCGCGTACGCGAGCGTTCCCATACATGGGTCCGGGATTTGAAAAAAGCAGGGGAGAACTTAAAGAACTCTATTCTTATGAATGGCGAAAGGCACTTTCCTAATGGCTGATACATTAATGCCGCCAGTAATCGTTGAGATTATGGCTTCAATCAAAGACTTCACTGCAAAGAAAAACGAAACTATTGCAGGAATGAAGGAAATTCAGGCTGCCGGTGATACGACCGGTGCGAAACTTAGCGCAATCGGTTCAAAAATAAGCAACTTCGCTTTGATGGGTTCTGTTGGTATTGCTGCGTACGCAACAAAACTTGCTATGTCTTACCAAGAAGCACTTGACAAAGTAGCGCGAACAACGAATTTAACTAAACAACAAATTGAAGATTTAAGTCCAACAATTCTTAAAGTATCTACCGCTACTGCTACTTCGGCAACGGAAATTGCTGCTGCGTATGCGCAGGCTGTTAAAGGTGGGTTATCACTAAAAGACGCTAACGCTGCTGTAACTGCTTCAGCGCAATTCGCTAAGGCTGAAAGCGGAAGCCTCACAGACACGCTCAACGCTGCTCTCGTTGTTCAACGTTTGCACATTCAAGGAACGAAATCTGTTGCCCAAACAATGGACATTTTTACTAACGCAGTTAAAGATTCAAAACTAACTGCCAATGACCTCAACGCTGCTATGAGTGGTAAAACACTTTCTGTATTCGGCGCGTACGGAATGAACATTCAAGAAATTACAACGTTGTTTGCCGGTCTTGCTAATCAAAACATTTACGGCACACAAGCAATGCGCACTATGAACACGGCTCTTGCTGGTCTTGAAAAGTCAATGACAAGTTCCACTGGAAAAGCAACTGCTATGAACATCGCTTTGAGGAACATGGGAATTAATCAAGCAAGTCTTGCTTCTGAAGTTAACAAACCCGGAGGATTCTTGTTGATTCTCCAACAGTTGAATGACGGATTTAACAAGTACGCAACAGGAGCGCAAAAGGCTTTGGGAATTACTGCTTGGCTTAACAGTGTGTTCGGCAAAACAGTTGGACCAACTCTTGCAAACTTCATGCCTCAATTGCCAACAATGTTGAAGATGTATGCTGACGCGAACAATCCTGGCTCTACGCTCACTCAATTCAACGAATGGTTAAAGTCTCCATCAGGTTCATGGCAAAACTTCCTCACTTCTTTGCAAAACGCTTTGATTCCGATAGGTAACGTAATCCTTCCCAAGATGACGAGTGTCCTACAAGGAATAACAAAGGTTCTCAGCAACCCGACTGCCGTTAGTTGGGGAATGGCTGCTGGTGGAGCAATCCTTGCTGGTATTTTAACAAGCAAATTAATCAATGTTGGTGAAAGCATTGCTGCTGCTTTTGGACTGGCAATTGAAGGTGGATTAGGAGCGACCATTGGTGCTGCTATTGCTGCTGGATTACTTGGCGGTATTACTCTCGCTCATTACTTCTCTCCCGGAGGCGCAACGGTTCAAAACGCCAAAGACGAATTCGCTCATAATAAACTAAAAGGCGCTTGGGACATTTTTGCTACGACTATGGACGTATTCAAGAATGCCGCTAACGCAATCATCACACACTTGCCGGGTCACCCAGGAATACCAGACATTCCTCAATTCCAGTACAAGCCAGGTGGCGGAACAGTAGTTGTAAAGATAACAAAATAATGAGTAAAAACTTTGATTCAGGAAACATAAATAATGTTGAAATTCACATTGACGCTGATGCTATCGGTCACTATTTAGCAACCAACCCTGACTTTGTTGATGCAATAGCAGCACAAGTTAGAACGGCAATGCTAAAAGACGTTCGTAAAATGGGTAACCTATTTAAAACTTGGGGAGGATTAGGAGTGACAAATCAAACACTTCCACCTCCTACAACTTTGAACACCAATCAAAGGAATAGATTATCTTGACAATTGCTACATTACCTACACTTAAAGTTTACGTAGCCTTCAATACGTTGGCAGGTAGCCACACACTTAACACCGCTAATCAAGTTCCGTTTAGTGACACTTCTTACTGGACTGATGTAACTGCTTATGTTCAAGATTTCCAAACAATTGCAGGAAAACAACATTTCATTGACAGAGTTGAATCAACTGGGCTTACTTTAAACTTCAACAACAGAACTGGTTATTTCACTGGCAATCCTTATGTTCTTAATGTGCGTATGCCTATTGGCGTAACCGCGACTTGGAATGGAACTACCTATCCTATTTTTTGGGGATTTACAGACACGGTTAAAGAGAACATTCAAGACCAATTGAACTCTGAATTAACAGTTAACGCAACTGACGCAACAAAAATGCTGTCACTTCGTTTGATGGCGACAGATGATTTTTGGGATAATTACGTAACATGGGATAACACCTCTGCTTGGTACAGAGCGACTACTGCTGCTAGCGCAACCGTTACTGGTGCTAATGGTGTTAGTGCTGGTGGTGGTTATTACAACATCACCTATAAAGCAATAAATAATTTTACTGCCGGTCAATACGTAACCGTTTCAGGATTAAGTAATTCTTCTGGTGCTACTGGCAATTTCAACTTTTCTTGTGTTCCAATAACATCAGCAACACCAACTCAATTTGTTATCCAAGTCACTTTTCCTGCTACTACTGGTAATTCATCTGGTACTGGAACTGCTTACATCGCAGACGTTTATAACACTCTTACTGGTGCAAGCAATGGTCTTTATCAAGGCAACGTTTCTTTTCAAAACAACGGAGCGATGGTTTATGCAGCGAACGGTTGTGTTGACTTAGGTAATGGCGGAACTAACTTTTTCACTGGAGCGACCACTGTCGGTGGTGGTGCGCTGAACATAACTACCTTACCTAGTGGCTGGAACGGTGTTGATTTTTGGATACTTGGCAACGGTATCTCTGGTCAAACAGTTTTTACTCAAGATGTTTTTGTTAGTGGCACTCCTTCCGTTTATCAATTAAAAGTTTTCGTGACTTCAACAGGAGAATTGTCTTGTATTGTTTACAACGGTTCAACGCCTTTAGGTACAGCAAAAGTGTCTGGCAAATACATTAACGATGGTTATTGGCACCACATTGGTTTGATTTCTTTGCCTGATGGATACCTAGAACTTTACGCAGACGGCGCATTCGCGAGCGGTAGTGCTGGTCTTCGCTCGTTCGGATTATTTACTTTTGACGCTGCTAGTGGCAATTTTGTCATTGGTTACGACGGAATCGCGTTACAACAAAACTGTCTCGCTGCGTTAATTGACGAACTTGTAATAAGCACAAACGTTAGCGTTGCTTATTTGAGCGGTGAAGTTTTATTACGTTATAAAGCAGGAGTGTTGTTACAACAGGGGCAACCGGCAACTAATTATTCTTGTTATTCGGGAGACAGAATTGCTGAAATACTTTGCATTTCAGGTTATGGCAGTATTCAATTAGTCAGTGGTGCCCCACAAGTCGTTTTGCCAACTTGGACTAACTCTTTTGGAAACACAGTTAGCGTTTTGAACATTGCTACTTCTTACAAAACTTACATTCCTTACGTTTATGGAAACGCTAATGGTTCATGTCAAGTAGAACCTTATTATTACGACACGCCGGTAACAGGAACCTCTGCTCTCGGATTGATTCAACAAATAACTGAAACTGACATTGGTGCTTTTTATCAGGGTCCAGATGGTGCTTTTTATTTCAATCCTCAAAACTATTACGGAACATGGGCTTGGAACACACCTGTTAAAGGTCAAGGAACATGGACAGTCAACCCTGCTATTTCTCCTTCTGGTTATTACGTTTGGTCTGACAACAACACTGGAGTTCCATACGACGGACCATCGCTGTTAATGGTTAGAGATGATGTTGATTTGTGGAGCGTTGTTAAAGTATCTCCTCAATCTGGAGCAGAACAGATTTATGAAAATGAATCTATTGAAGACCAGTACGGTTATTCAACTCTCACCAAAAGTTCAACAGTTCCTATTTCATTAGACGCTGCTTTGTCTACCGCTAATTTTCTTGGCTATCTTTTCAGCGCTCCACTACCTAGAGTTCAAAACGTAGAACTGCGTGCAGAAACAGTAGAGACAAATGTGACCACGAGAGTTCCGGGTTATTACATACCTGCTCTTATTGGTACACTGTTCGGAGACGTAGTGCAGTTCATCAGAACACCACCTAACGCTTCGGGGGCAGGAATCGTGAATCAAAAAATGGTCGTTGAAGGAATCAGTCACCAATTCCACGCAGAGCCGGGAACGTGGAGAACTTCTTTCATTCTTGACCCATACCCTGTTAAGTCATAATGCCGAACATTCCTAATACGACAGCAGCAGGATTGACGCTCACTTCAATTGGTGATGGAACTAACGCTTCTCGTTGGGGTTCAGGTGTCTCATCATCTTCTGGCATGCCATCAGGAACTATCGTTGATTTCGCTGGTTCCTCTGCACCCACTGACTGGTTGCTTTGCGATGGTTCTTCCGTAAGCGCTACAACTTACGCAACACTATTCGCTGCTATCGGCTATACATACGGTGGTTCAGGTGCTTCATTCAACGTTCCTGACCTCCGCAACAAAATGTCTATCGGTGTTGGAACTAGTTATACATTGGGTTCTACTGGTGGTAATGCAACGACAACATTGACTGTTGCAAACTTGGCGGTTCACTCTCACAACTTGTATCTTTCTCACACACACGATACAAACGCAACTCACAGTCACGGATTCACAGAAGGAACACACCACCACGCAACATCAAGTTTAAGTCACAGTCACGCAATGTCTGGTGGTACTCACGCGCACGGTGCTGATTCAGCAACGAATTACGGTTCATTTTGGGGCAACGGTACTGGTCACAGTTATGTTGTTGGAACTGGTGGTGTTACTGGTGGAATTGACGCAGGACGTATGACTTCGACCGGAGACGGAACTCCTGTTGGAATGGTTGCAGCAGCAGGTTTGACTGGAACTTACAACAGTGGAAGTAACATAACCGACACTTCAAGCAGCGTTGCTTCTGGTTCAGGAACTATCACATCTAGCACAGCATTGCTTGGACCACTCGCAACGGATGTAACTGGTAGTGCAACTCCATTCAGTAATGTTCCGCCATACCTTGCGTTAAACAAAATAATTAAAACATAGGAGAATCATGGGCATTTCATTTAACAAAATAATTACATGTGACGGTTGCAATAAAACTTTGACGGACAATACGAATTTCAATTCTTTCGTAGAATCGCCTAACGGAACTGCTGCAAAATTATTTACAGAACAAATCGTTGTATGTGACATCAATTGTTTCAAAACTTTTGCTGCGAGCGTAGTAGCGCCAACTGCGTAGTTCATCTACACTTGTAGCATGACTGACGTAAGACAAAACATTGTTGCATGGGCTAAATGGTCTGCAACCAATCACGGCAAATTCAATTATTCAGAAGGACCAGCGCGCATGTCTGGCATCGGGAATCCCGGAAAACTGCCTGTCACTGCTGACTGTTCAGCCTTCGTAACTCTTTGCTACAACTGGGCTGGCGCTCCTGACCCAAATGCACAGTCTTACAATCACACCGGATACACCGGAACGCTGCTTGCGCACGGTCAAAAAATTGCACTCAAAGATGTTCAACCCGGAGACGTAATTGTCTATGGACCCGGCACAGGATGGCACACAGCACTCATTGTTGACGTATCAGGCGCTAACGCTAAAAACCCTCTAACCATTTCACATGGTCAACAGGGCGACCCTAGTTACGTTCACGTCAATCAAGACGGTCGTTTGCCTCAAACATACCTGCGTTTCAACACGAACGCCATGACCACTCAGGGGATTCACACTCCACCGGTTGCATAATGCTAGCCAACGTATTGAATAATACGAACTGGTGGTTCACATTCATTAGTTCGTTTTTCTTTTGCGTAGGTGGCGTGTGGGCGATTGTTCGTTTCATTCACAACTACTTAGAAAAATCAGTGGAGGAAAAGTTGTCACTTCGTCTTGATTATGACGAAAACAATGTCCGTATAGAACTAGACCGAATTGAGAAAAAACTTGAACGACACCTTGGATACCATGAAGGCCAAGAAGTTTAGATACACACACCCGGTAACTGGCGATGCCATCGGGTTAGCGGAGCATTTAAGTTGGAAGATTCAAGGCGTTGTTCGCCGTTGGTCTTTCATCATGGCTATCACTGCCGTAACCTTTACGTGCTGGTCAACTGGAAATAACCACATCATTTTGTGGTGGAACTTCGCTGCTTCATGGATGGCGCTGGTTCTTGAATCCATAGTCGGAATTGCCATGTTCCAGCAGACTAAGGCAGACGCAAAAGTAATCCGTAAAATCCTCAGTCTTGAGCATGAGCAGTTTGACGAACTCAAGGAATTGGTGCTTACCGTTCAGGATGAATTTGATGAACCTGAGCCAGACTTGCCCTTGAACATTGAAACCAATAGGATGGTCGCAGAACTACTAGCCCGGATTGACCGATTGGAAAATCCGGTGGTACAGTCTAAACAACAACTCACAGAAGGAAATTAAATGGCTCGCTTACCAGTTGCACAAGAGAACGCAGGATTGAACGCAATGTTCGTTCCCTCAACTACTTACTACCTCGCACTGTTCACAACAGACCCATCAACAACTGGTGCTTCTGGTGAAGTAACTGGTGGTTCATACGCACGTCAGTCAATCGCTTTCGGTTCGGCTTCATCAGGTTCACAGGCTTCAACAACTGCACAGAACTTTACAGGTATGCCTGCATTAAGTGGTGGAGCGCCTTACTTCGGTTTGTTCTCTGCTTCAACCGGTGGAACATACCTCGGTGGAGGAACAACAACCGGACTTTCAGGGGCAATCTCAGTTGGTTCAACTGTTTCGTTTGCCATTGGTGCAGTTACTACTTCGCTTTCATAATGGGCGGAGAGCAAGAGTTTTCTGCTACTGCTGTAGCAACGGTTACTCCACCTAACAACGAGGAAACAACCGAAGAATTAAATAACTAGAAAAGGATAAAGCAATGGATGCATTAAAAAACTTTGCTTATTCCTTAATTGCAACTGCGCCATCACCAGCAACTAGTGGTACTTCGCTCGTTGTAACTGCTGGTCAAGGTTCATACTTTCCAGCGACACCTTTTGACGCAACGATTTGGCCAGCAAGTGTTTTGCCAACCAATAGCAACG
>Ga0007805_1000827_pt1 | contig 10386 bp, 10 predicted proteins | sample CryBogCBE24Aug09_FD_71231 | JGI IMG/M metagenome (GOLD analysis project Ga0007805, IMG submission 71231) | Freshwater microbial communities from Crystal Bog, Wisconsin, USA - CBE24Aug09 | ecosystem: Environmental > Aquatic > Freshwater > Lake | place: Crystal Bog, Wisconsin, USA | collected... | reverse complement strand
TTATTTAAGTTTTTAATTTTGTAATTAAAAACTTAAATAGTTGGTAAATTAAGAATTTGGAATACTTTTCTTAATTAAGAAGAAAATATTATAAATTGCCCAAGATGCAGCTAAGATAACTGGTGTAAAAGTAAGAAATATTCTCATATGAATTAATTTTATTAATATATAATATTTTTGTAATTATTTTCAATATATTATAATTGAAAATAATTACAAAAATATTATATATTAGTTTGACAATTTTTTATAATTATTACTATAATACTTTTGAAAGATAATATAATAGCGGATATGGCGTAATTGGTAGACGCGCCAGACTTAGAATCTGGTGAAAAGCTTCGTGAGAGTTCAAGTCTCTCTATCCGCATTTCCTTTTTTAAAAACTCGCCCCAAAAAAAGATATACACGTACACGTGGTCATAGACAAGATTATACGCGTGTTCAAATTGATACATTAAATGAATTGAATTAACAATCGGAGATTGAAAAATGGCACATAAAATGGGAGCTGGGAGTACGAAAAACACACGTGACTCTCAATCAAAACGTTTAGGAGTAAAATGTATTGGAACTCAAAAGGTGAAAAGTGGTTCTATTATTGTAAGACAACGTGGAACAAAATTTAAACCAGGAGTTGATGTTGGTTGTGGACGTGATCATACATTATATGCTTTAAAAGATGGGGTTGTAAACTTTACACGAACTGGTTTTGTTAATATTGTTTCAGAGAGTGTAGAATAAACGGAAATATAAAATTTCCGTTTATTATTTTTTCTTTGGTCCTTTTCGTCTTCTTTTTCCATATCCTTTTGCAATACGCATTGTAGGAGTTTTAATTCTAAGCCAAAATGCTACCGAATCGGTTAACCACTCTAATCCTATAATACGAATAAATTTTCCACTTAGTGCTCTGAAATAGAAGTAAATATACCCTAGAAAAAAAGCCATAAACGTAAAATAGAAGAACGTATTTGCTAATTGGCGGTCCATATTAACTATTATTCCTTGATCATATGAATATTTTAAAACCGGACTTGCAATTGCTCGATTAAATAAAAAATCCCAATATGTAATAGCTAACCCTTGAATCATTAAGACAGTAAAAATGAGAAGAACATTATACTTAACTAATTTTGAAAACTTATTAGGACGATTAACCATTAATTCAAGAACTAGAAACGAGAAGAAAAATATTCTTTCAGGAGCGGTTAAAATACGAATAATAGGATTCGTAATAAGAGATTTGATGAAAGGGTAGTATGGTTCCATAAAACCAGGTAAATAACCCATTGTTACCATTGCAGTAAAAATACTATTAAAAAGATCAAGCATTGCAAACAGATAAATAAATGTAAGCTGTATATTCTGATTCATATTTGGAAAATATTCATCAATTACATCAGAAAAACCTGAAAGTAAACTCCAAATTTGATTGAAAATTTCTTTTATTGTATCTATAGATTTTTGCAAAAATGAGAGCTGTGTCGAATTATTATTTGTCATTCGTTTTGTTTTTTGTTTTAATTATCGCTGATAATTCTAATAAAACCAGTTTTCTAAAATTCTATATTAGTTTATATAATATTTATATACATTATTATATCTATTTTTTGATTTTTTCTAATAACTAAATATGAGATGATGAATCTTTAATCATTAGTAAAAAGAGAATAATAGTATTATTTGTAATAATATAATAAAGATTCGTAAAATAAAAAATGAAAAAATTTATTTCTGATATTAAAACAGAATCAACTAAGTTAATTCAAAATAGTGATGATGAATTAAATCTTAAAATTGAAAAAATCAAAAAACGTGTAAAAAAAGAATCATTAGATAATGTAATTATTGATTGGTTTGCTCTTATTCAAGAAATTTCTTATAGAAAAATTGGATTAAAACATTTTGATACACAACTAATGGCTGGTTTATTACTTCACCAAGGAAAAATAGTTGAAATGAAAACAGGGGAAGGAAAAACTTTAGCTTCAACTTTGCCTATAGCGTTAAATGCTTTAAGCCAAAAAGGAGTACATGTCGTAACTGTTAATGACTATTTAGCAGAAAGAGATGCAAAATGGATGGGAAAAATATACAAAGGATTAGGATTTGAAACTGGTCTTGTAAAAAATAATAGTCGAACAAGTGAAAAACGTAAAAATTATAATTGTGAAGTTACATATGTAACAAATTCAGAATTAGTTTTTGACTTTTTACGTGATAGTTCTGCATATAATTTAACTGAAGTAGTTCAAAGACCTTTTAATTACTGTATTATTGATGAAATTGATTCAATTCTAATTGATGAAGCTAGAACACCTTTAATTCTATCGACTTTAAAAGGAGAAAATAATATTAATAAACTATATTTAGCAAAAGCTGTTGCAAATTCGCTTGAAAAAGATAAAGATTTTCAATTAGATGAAAAACGAAAAGATATTAATTTGACTGAAACCGGATACAAAGTTGCTAAAGAAAAATTAGGAAAACGAAGTTTATATGATGCTGATGATCCTTGGATTTTAGAAATTTTAAATGCTCTTAAAGCGAAATATGTTTTTAAATTAAATAAAGATTATATTGTTTTAAATAATAAAATTTTAATTATTGATGAATTTACTGGACGTATAATGGAAGATAGACGTTGGAGTTTAGGTATTCATGAAGCAGTAGAAGTTAAAGAAAATGTTGAATTAGGTGGAGGAACAAAAACAAAAACATCAATTACTTATCAAAATTTCTTTACATTATATCCTAAATTAGCTGGGATGACAGGTACGGCAAAAACAACAGAAAAAGAATTCCAAGATATTTATAAACTAGAAGTAGTTGTAGTTCCAACAGCTAAAACGATGCTTCGTCAAGATCTTTCTGACTTTGTTTATCAAACAGAATTAAATAAATGGAAAGCTGTTCTCAATAAATCAAAAGAATGTTTTGAAAAAGGACAACCATTATTAATAGGAACGGCAAGTGTTGAAAAATCTGAATTTTTATCTGATCTTTTTAAGATTTCAAATCTTCCTCATCAAATATTAAATGCAAAACCTGAAAATGTTAAACGTGAAAGTGAAGTTATCGCACAAGCAGGAAAACGTTCGGCAATCACAATCGCAACAAATATGGCTGGACGTGGTACAGATATTATTTTAGGGGGAAATCCAACATTTACCGCGAAACAAAAAGTTTTTGACTTTTTCGAATCTAAAAAGAATCAAGAAAGCACAATATTTGATAAATATTTAACAGAATTATTTGAAAACGTAATTAATCAATACACTGAGCAAAGAAGTTTAGAAGATTTAGAAACAGATATTTTAGGGCTTCCATATTCTTTAGATGGTAGTTTAAATTCTTTACAAGATTTTTATAAATCAATATACGATAAAATTTATCCTCTATGGGAAAAAGAAAATAAAATTGTAAAAGAATTAGGTGGATTATTTGTTTTAGGAACAGAAAGACATGAAACAAGAAGAATTGATAATCAACTTCGAGGGAGATCAGGACGTCAGGGAGATCCAGGTATATCACAATTTTTTGTATCATTAGAAGATGATTTAATCAAAGTATTCGGAGGTGATAGTATTAAACGATGGGTTGATTACTTAATTCAAGATAAAGATGTACCTTTAGAATCAGATCTTTTAACAAAAAGTTTAGAAAATGCACAAAAAAAAGTTGAATCTTATAATTATGAAGTTCGAAAAAATGTATTTCAATATGATGATGTTTTAAACATTCAGCGTAAAAAGTTGTTTCAAGCTCGAAATGAAATTTTATGTTTAAATATTTTAAATGATTTATTTTTACGTTCAGCCGAAAGTTTCTTTGATATTGAATGGGAAAAACTTGAGAAAGATAATTTTAAAATTGAAAATTGTTTAGAGTTAGAAAAGGCATTAGGTTCGTATTCTATGTATTCAAATTTTCAAGAAAATAAATTTACTTTAAATAAAAATAGATTTTATAAAGAAATTTGGATTAGTCATGATTTACGATTATCACATTCAAATTTATACCAACGAGGCTTCTTAAAAAATACAAGATTACCAATAATTTTATCAATTATTGATTTTTATTGGACAGAACATATTGAACGAATGAGCTATATACGTGAAACTATTAATTGGAGATCATATGGTCAACAAAATCCACTATTAGAATACAATTTAGAAGCCTTCAAATCATTTAATTTAATGTTCGAACAAATTAGAGCTTGTATGCTATACTATTCACTAAATAATGCAATTAATTATTAAATAAGAATATGTCAAAACATACGTTAAACGGACGTCGAAGAAAAGTAATCAAAACTTCAGGATTTAGAGCAAGATTATCAACAAAAAGTGGAAGAAAAATATTAAAAAATCGTAGACGTAGAGGACGTTGGAAATTAACAATCTAACAAAAAATGAAATTATTTCGAATTCAAAATTTTTTAAAAATTGTAACAGATCTTCGATTTGCAATTTTTGTTCTAGCAATTATTGCAGGTATAAGTTCATTAGGTTCTTTTATTGAACAAGATGAACCGGTATCATTTTATCAAGAAAATTATGAGAAACCAATTTACGGTATTATTGATGCAAATTTAATATTAAACTTAGGTATCGATCATGTATATAGTACATGGTGGTTTTTAAGCTTATTACTATTATTAGCTATTTGTTTAGTTAGTTGTACAATGACTCGTCAATTTCCTCTTTTAAAAAGTTCAAAAGAGTTCTTTTTTCGAGGAAAAAAGAATTCTTTTTTAAAACTCCCATTTTCAATTAAAATTAAAAATATTTCTTATTTAAAAGAAGTTATTTTAACCAAAATTCAGAATCGTAATTTTTATGTTTACCAAAAAGAAAATTTAATCTATGGATATCGTGGTTTAGTAGGGAGAATTAGTCCAATTCTTGTGCATTTAAGTTTAATTATTATTTTAATAGGATCATCGATAGGTGCTTTTCAAAATTTTAAAGCACAAGAAGTATTACCAAAAGGTGAAATATTTCATATTCAAAATCCTTTAAAAGTAGGGTGGTTAACTTCTCTTCCTTCTATTAATACACGTGTTAATGATTTTTGGGTCGAATATGAAAATAATCGAATTCATCAATTTTATTCTAATCTTTCAATTTTAGATGATTTTGGAAATGAAATTAAACAACAAACAATTTCTGTAAATAATCCTTTAAGATATAAAAATGTTGACTTTTATCAGAGTGATTGGAATTTAATAGGAATTAGAATAAGAAATATAAAAACAAATATTATTTATGAATTCCCATTATTTTCTTTTAATAACAATTCAAAATCTTGGATTACATGGATTAATAATAATGAATTGCCAAATGAAAAAAGTATGGCATTAGTTTTTGATCAATTACAAAATATTGTGTTTATTTATGATGAAAATGGAAATTTTATTAATTTTAAAAATACGGGAGATTTAATTCAAGAAAATTTAAGATTAATCGATATTTTACCATCAACAGGATTATTAATTAAATATGATCCAAGTATTATAATAATTTATTTCGGATTTGGATTATTAATGCTAACGACTTTATTAAGTTATTTACCATATACTCAAATTTGGATTCTAAATGAAAAAAATAATTGTTGGATTGGAAGTTCAACTAATCGAGGGAAAATTCAATTAGAAATTGAATTTGAAAACTTAGTAAGATCATTAGAATACGAGGCTCTAAGTAAAAACAAAATATATTCAAAAAAATAAATTTTTTGAATATATTAAAAAAACTCAACAAACTTTTAATATTTATTAATATATTCCGATATTATTTTATCAAAAAATGGAGTTACATTTTTACTAACGAACTTATTTAAAATTGGTAACATATGACTATCCCATGGTGGTAGTTCAGTAAGTTGAATTGGTTTCAAATATGAATAAAAATCAAAGATACTTCCATACAATGTTTCAACTGAAAATTGAGGTCCAATCATATTATTATGATATGTAATTAGTAAACACTTAACTGCACAATACTCTTCGTCTTCGATTTGATAATCAAACAAATCAAGATCAAAAACTACTTCTGGATCGATACTATATGGATTTCTTGAATTCATCATATTTCGATTTGTAACGAGTGTAACATAAGTACTTACAATATCAATATCAATTTTTGAATGCATATAATGTAAATTAAGACCAATTGATTGTAGTAAATAATCATTAATGTTTAAGCCGAAATAATATTGTAAACATACATCTACTGACATAAATACTGTTGGTACACTTGTATTCGTAAAATTGTTTGTAACAACAGATTCATTAATAATATCAGTATATAATGTCATCATTTTGGCTACATTAATTTTAATAATAAAACGATTATTTTCTTCAATTAATTGTTCTATATTTTCATCCTCATCATCTTGAGTTTCAAATAAAAATTTTTTTAATTTATGTCGAAATAGTTCATTTGATTCATTGATTAAAGATTTTTCAACAATAATTTGTAAATACGAAAGTTCTAAAAAATTCGTAAAAGTAGGTAATTCACCATAAGTTTTAGTAGTAAACATTTTCAAAATATTTTTTCTAGAGGTATCCAACTTTTGAACAATATTAAAATTTAAAATTTGTTGATGATAATAATTTTTAATTAAATTTTTTAAACGAGGTAAAAAAACTTTTAAAGTTGAGACTAAACTAATTCCATAAAACAGAATCCAATTAACATTAAGTAAATTTTCAGAATTATTGGTCATAGATTACTCCTTTGTTTTTTTATTAGAGGCAAATTAAGGTAGTAAAACTATAAAATATTATCTAATTGCTTAGATAATATTTTATTCCATTAATTAACCAACAATAACTGGAGCAGTTACAGCTAAGTCTAATGGGAAGTTGTGAGCGTTACGTTCGTGCATAACTTCCATACCTAAGTTAGCGCGGTTAACGATATCAGCCCAAGTGTTAATTACACGACCTTGGCTATCAACAATAGATTGGTTGAAGTTGAAACCATTTAAGTTGAATGCCATAGTAGAAACACCTAAAGCAGTTAACCAGATACCTACAACTGGCCAAGCAGCTAAGAAGAAGTGTAATGAACGAGAGTTGTTAAAACTTGCGTATTGGAAGATTAAACGACCAAAGTAACCGTGAGCAGCTACGATGTTGTATGTTTCTTCTTCTTGACCAAATTTGTAACCATAGTTAGTAGATTCACCTTCAGCAGTTTCACGGATTAAAGATGAAGTTACTAAAGAACCGTGCATAGCAGAGAATAAAGATCCACCAAATACACCAGCAACACCAGCCATATGGAATGGGTGCATTAAGATGTTATGTTCAGCTTGGAAAACTAACATGAAGTTAAATGTTCCAGAAATACCTAAAGGCATACCATCAGAGAAGCTTCCTTGACCGATTGGATAAACTAAGAATACTGCGCTTGCAGCTGCTACTGGAGCAGAGAATGCAACGAAGATCCAAGGACGCATACCAAGACGGAAACTTAATTCCCATTCACGTCCCATCCAGCAAGCAACACCAATTAAGAAATGGCAAACAATTAATTGGTAAGGACCACCATTGTATAACCACTCATCAACAGATGCAGCTTCCCAAATTGGGTAGAAGTGAACACCAATTGCGTTTGAGCTTGGAATAACAGCACCAGTGATGATGTTGTTTCCATACATTAAAGAACCAGCTACTGGTTCACGAATACCATCGATATCTACTGGCGGTGCAGCGATAAATGCAATGATAAAACAAGTTGTAGCAGTTAAAAGTGTAGGAATCATTACTACACCAAACCATCCAATATATAAACGGTTTTCTAAACTTGTAATCCAAGAACAAAAACGTTCCCAAATATTTAGGCTTTCATATCTTTCTAAAGTTGCTGTCATAGTCGTCCCCTCTTCCAAAAGAAATATAATGTGAAAAGTTATTACTAATTTCCAACTCAATAAATAATAAAAATTTTTAACTAATATAAATGTTATAATATGGTAGGATTTCACATTTTTATTCTCTAACTATGAAACTACTGATGATAAATGATTACCAATTTCCGGTAATTGGATGCTTTTCACTTTTTTTTGCAATGATAAGTTATTGGGTAAGTTTAGCGCTTCCAAAAAATGTTTTCAGTTTTACACTAGGAAAAGCTTGTGTTCTTTTTAGTAATTTTCTTTTTGCGTTAACGTTAATTATACGTTGGATTGGAGAAGGATATTTCCCATTGAGTAATTTATATGAATCTTTAATTTTCTTAAGTTGGGGAATTTCATCTATTCATTTGTTTGTTGAATCAAAAACACGTAGTAGATTAATTGGAGCAATTTCAGCACCAATTTTATTTTTTCTTTCAGGATTTTCAAGTCTAACACTTCCAACAGAGATGCAAAAAGCTCTTCCTCTAGTACCGTCATTACAATCAAATTGGTTAATGATGCATGTTAGTATGATGATGATTAGTTATTCCACGCTTATTATTGGATCGTTACTTTCTATCTTGTATTTAGCTTTTCTAAATTTCATTACAGAAAATAAAAAAATTAATTTACAAATTCAAAATCAAGAAAGTTTGGTTTCGGCTGCTACAAATTCAAAAATATCATTACTTCAAACAGTAGATATTTGGAGCTATAGAATTATTGGGTTAGGATTTCCTTTTTTAACGATTGGAATTATCTCTGGTGCAGTATGGGCAAATGAAGCATGGGGATCGTATTGGAGTTGGGATCCAAAAGAAACCTGGGCATTAATTACTTGGTTAGTTTTTGCAATTTATTTACATTCTCGTTTACTAAAAGGATGGCAGGGTGAAAAAGCAGCTGTTTTAGGATCATGCGGATTCTTTGTTATTTGGATTTGTTATTTAGGAGTTAATTTCTTAGGAAAAGGGCTTCACAGTTACGGTTGGGTGTTATAAATTAAATCTTATTCAGGTTAAAAACCTGAATAAGATTTAAACGTTATCAAAGTTAATAAGCAAGACCCATACTACGAGTAGTTTCACCACCTAAATAAACGCGTACACTTAAGAAATCCGTAGGACATGCGCTTTCACAACGTTTGCAACCAACACAATCTTCTGTTCTAGGAGCAGATGCAATTTGTCCTGCACGACAGTCTTCCCAAACAACCATTTCTAAAACGTCTGTAGGACAAGCACGAACGCATTGTGTACAACCTATACAAGTATCGTAAATTTTTACTGTATGACTCATAATCTTTATAATCTCCTTTTATTGATGAATAATATTATAATATTATTATATTTAATACTTTTCTACAATTAAATAAAATTTAAAGAAATGGATTTTAATTATTTTAACAGTTAATTACTTTAATTATTACAAATCTCCTCAGGTTGGGATTGAACCAACGACATACCGGTTAACAGCCGGTCGCTCTACCACTGAGCTACTAAGGATCATAAATCTTTATAAAAAGGAATAACAATTATTTAAACTATAAGCTTATTTTACTTCAATTGTAAAATAGTTGTCAAATTTTATTCAGAAATTTGCTTTATTTCATAATTAAAGTAAAATATTTTTAACTAGAACGATTTTGTTTTAGGATGCAAGTTGAAAAATAAGGTAGGTGACAATTATGGACCCAGGATTATTTTTAAAAACAATTAGAAATAATAATATAAAAGGGAAAAATAAAGGCTCTCGAAAGATTATGACATTCGCATTCATTACAACCGTATTGAGCGAATTACTCTCAATTTATTTGTCAAATAAAATTCAGTCAAAATCAGTAGGTTTTTTTAGAATTAAAAAGAAACTTTTAATTTTAATAAGAGTACTACAAGGATTTTTGTGTACATTACTTTACTATAAAATCTTAGAAAAATTTTTAAATGCAGTATCTCCATTGCTTAAAAAGTACTACTCAGGGCTCCTAAATGCTCTAACTAAGATAATTAATCGTTTACCTAAAGGGTAAACGATTAGTTATTATTTTAATTAAATTTCAATATTAAAAATTTTGGCATCGTGCTATTTTCCCAAAGGACTACTCCTTAAGTATCTTCGCCGCAATAACGTTTCACAATCATGTTCGGAATGGAATGATGTGGGGCCATTATGCTATAAACACCAAAATTGAAAGTTGTTAACTAAATGTTGCTTAAGATTATGGTATATTAGTACATCTAGGCTGAATATATTGCTATACTTACACCGGATGCCTATCAAGCGGCTCGTCTTGCCGCAACCTAAGAGTACTCATCTTGAGGACGGCTTCCCACTTAGATGCCTTCAGCGGTTATCCTAACCATACATAGCTACCCAGCATATACCGATGGCACGATAACTGGTACACTAGAGGTATGTCTTTCTCGGTCCTCTCGTACTAGAGAAAGGTCACTCTCAATACTCCAACGC
>Ga0007805_1000823_pt1 | contig 10431 bp, 8 predicted proteins | sample CryBogCBE24Aug09_FD_71231 | JGI IMG/M metagenome (GOLD analysis project Ga0007805, IMG submission 71231) | Freshwater microbial communities from Crystal Bog, Wisconsin, USA - CBE24Aug09 | ecosystem: Environmental > Aquatic > Freshwater > Lake | place: Crystal Bog, Wisconsin, USA | collected... | reverse complement strand
AATGGTTCTGGTCTTACGAATTTACCTGTATCTGCCGCAGCTGTTACATTTATATCATGCTCTGCAGCAAGCGCCAGTTCTTCTCTTGCATTTACAGGTTTAACTGGTTATAATTCGTTTTTTATACAATTTGATGGTGCACGTACATCTGATTGTTGTTACTTAGGAATGAAATTTTCAGCTGATAATGGTTCAAGTTACAGTTCGGCCAGTAACTATATGACAACAACAATGGGTGGTTGCACTAATTCTAGTGGATCATCAGCTTGTTTTACAGGAGGGATTGGTGCTAGTTCTGGAAGTGCTGCTGGAGTAATAAATCTTTATGGATTTGGAAATTCATCCAGAATCCCTGTATTCACTTCTCTTATGTCCTATCAACAACAACCTGGAGCTGGAGGTTCTTGGTCAATTGGTGGTGAGTTATCAGGTTGCTGTGGTGTTAATGCTCTCTGTATATTTAATACATCAGGAGGCACTTTTACAGGAACTTTTAGACTCTATGGAGTAACGTAATAATGTCTATACATACACATAAAATTGTTGATGGTGTAACGATACCTTTAACTGATGAAGAAATTGCATATTTTGAATCGTTGATGGCTGAAACTGAAGCTCAAGCTCCAGCTCGTCAATGGGAATTAGTTCGTGAACAACGTAATAAAATTTTAGAAGATTCTGATAAATTAGTTCTTCCTGACCGTTGGATGGGTTACACAACAGAAAAACAAACAGCAATTGCTACCTATCGCCAAGCACTAAGAGATTTGCCAGATACACAAACAGATCCATTTAATATTGTTTGGCCAACAGCACCAAACTAATGATATATCAAAGGTAAAACATGGCTTTAACACAAGTAACCAGTGGTTTAATTTCTAGTGTATCGAACACATCGATTACTGGTGTCATCACTTCATCTCAACTAGCCAATACAGGTGTCACATCTGGTATCTATGGTGGTGCAACACAAATACCAGTTATCTGTGTCAACACTCAAGGCCAAATCACTTCTGTATCCAATAGTTCTATCACATTAGGTACGATTGCCACACAGAGTTACAGTAACGTTTGTATTACTGGTGGTAATGTCTGTGTCAACTATGTTTGTTCTGGTACTTGTGTGATTGCACCAACGGTGTGTGGTTCTACTTGTGTTATTTCACCGATTGTTTGTGGTGGAACATGTTTAATATCCACAACAGTATGTTCTTCTGGTGGAAATTTAACTACCAACTGTTGTGTTGTGGCGGCTTGTGGTGTTATTACAAACATATATTCTTCTGCTGGAAGTATATGTGCATCTAACGGTAACATTAATACTAACTGTTGTGTTGTAGCGGCTTGTGCTTATGTAACAAATATTTTATCATGTGCTGGAATTATATGTACCTCTAACGGTAATATTAGTACTAACTGTTGCCTTATATCAGCTTGTTTATATACAAATGGAATTTGCCAATGTGGTGCAGGCAATATTAACTCAAATTGTTGTATTCTTGGTCAAGTTTTGTGTGGCATTGGTTGTGTACAAGGCACCTGTGTGTGTGCAGCTGGTGGAAATTTAGCATCAAATTGTTGTGTTGTGGCACCTATTGTTTGTGGTACTACTTGTGTGGTAAGTCCTTACGTTGCAGGTACAACTCATTGCGCTTCTGGTGGCAATATTAGTACAAACTGTTGTTCATTAGCAACAGGTATGATATGTTCTGCATCTTGTCTTCAGACAGCCGGAAGTATCTATGCAGCTTGTTGTACTATATCAACAGGCATGATTTGTTCTTGTTCTTGCCTCGTGACACCAAATATCTATGGCAGTTATATTTGCGCTCAAACATGTTTTATTGGTAATGGTTCTGGTCTTACGAATTTGCCTGTGGCCGCTTCCGCTTACACCTTGATTTGTTCTTATACTGTAGGTAGTGGAGTAAGTTCGGTAACAATTGGTGGATTTAGTAGTACATATGATAACTATTTTATGATTTTTGAAAACGTTTCTGCAAATGTTGGAATTACCAATTATAAAAGTGTACAAATGAGGATTGCTAAAGGTGGATCAATAATTTCATCAACTACATATACATACACCAATCTTGCATACAATTTACAAATAAATCCCCAAAATGGAGATAATCTTTCTTATGTGAATAGTGGAATAAATTGTTGTCCAACAAATGGACACATGTATTTTTTCAATGTAAACAATTCATCGGGTTATTTTAATTCTATATCAACCTGGATGCCAAGTACAGTTTCTGGTGGATCTGGTGGAGGAACAACACAATGGCTTACAGGTGAAAGTTCATCTGGAGCTTTGACACAAGTTCAATTTTTTGTTCAAAGCTCTTGCACATTTAGTGGTGGCACTATTAAACTTTACGGAATACAAAACTAATGAGCTTCAAAGTACAAATTGATGGTGTAATAAGAGATGCCACACCTGAAGAAATTGCACAACAAGAATTAGATGTTCAACAAGACATTGTTAGACAATGGAAATCTATTCGTGAAATACGTGATTTACGTTTAACTTCATCTGATTGGACACAAGGTAATGATTCTCCATTAAGTATGGAGAAGAAAACTCAATGGGCTACATATCGCCAAGCACTCAGAGATATTACTGAACAATCTGATTTATCCAATATTGTTTGGCCAACAATACCAAACTGAATGGCATAAATATCCTAGAATAATAATTATTAGAGGATACCATGGGCGCAGCGTACCAAAATCTTTACCTTGAAAAAGGTGCCAACTTTTTAGTATCTATCGTACTAGACGATGTGTATGGTGATCCGTATAATGTGAATGGATTTACCCCATCCAGCGTGATGCGTAAGTCTTACTATTCATCCAACGGTGCAATCACAATCTCAACCAGTATAGATTTACCAACCGCAACCGTTACCCTATCTTTACCAGCCAATACAACTTCAAACATATATCCTGGTCGTTATGTTTATGATACCGTTTTGACAGATTCTTCGAACAATGTTGTAAGAGTTTTGGAAGGTATAATCGATGTATCTCCATCTGTCACAAGGTAATACATGGCCAATATCCTAAGTCCAATCGTAGTTTCAGTTGTAAAAGGCACGACCAAACCTGTAGTTACGTCACTTTCTTATGGTGGAGGTACACTTCCACTCATCAACTCAGCATTTAATCAGGCCAACACAGCGATTACGTTGGCTCAAGAAGCCTATAACTACGCCAATACCATTTCTGGTGGTTCTGCCATCGATAACGTGGCTAGGGTGGCTGCTTCTACAGCAGATACTAAGGCACAAAATGCTTGGAACAAAGCAAATACTGCCACGACCATTGCTTACAACTCTTACAATGAGGCAAATGCAGCCAATTCTTTGGCAACTACTGCGGATGCCTTAGCACAAGCCGCCTTTAATAAAGCAAATTCTGCCGGTTCTCAGGCTGCTGGTACAAATTATGAAGTACAATACAATAGGGGCGGAAACTTCTCAGCCAATAGTAATTTTATATACGATTATTCCCAAAGTATACTACATGTGACTACAATAGATGCAACAATTGATGCGGGTTCTTTCTAAACCAACGGATTAATTTTCATAAATACCTCAATGGTTCTCACACATAATTATAATAACAGGAGAAGTCTCTAATGACAACAAGCACCTCTAATACAAACATCCTGATTAAGCGTTCGTCATCGAGCGCCACACCAGGTTCATTAAAGGCTGGTGAGTTAGCATACTCATACGTTTCAAACACCTTCTTCATTGGTACTCCTGGTGCTGATGGTTACTTGGAGATTGGTGCTTGGTCCAACCTATCGTCAAATATCACATCAATAAATGGTTCTACCACATACGGTTCAACCACATCGATTCCAAATATTACTGTTGATGCACACGGTAAGATTATCGATATCACTACATCAACTATCTCCACAAACCTAACCGTTTCTGGTGATTCTGGTACAAATGACAGTATCAACCTAGCCACAGACACTTTGCACATTAACGGTGGTTTTGGTATTGAAACTTCAACTGACGGTGCAAACAATGTTGTAGTTGCAATCAATAATACACAAGTTATCTTTGCCAATACAAACGGCAACCAGATGATTGATGGTAACTTGAACATTTCTGGCAATTTGCTTGTTCAAGGTACAGCAACATACATCGATACACAGAATCTTATCGTAGACGAACCACTCATTTTCTTGGGTGCTAACAATGCATCTGATGTTGTTGATATCGGTTTCGTTGGTCAATACAACAACGGTATGGCTAATGTCTGGACTGGTTTGGTTAGGCATGCTGGTAGTTCTGGTGATAAAAACTATTACCTGTTCAATAACTACTCAGGTAATCCAGAAGATGGTAACTTTGATATTGCTGTTGGTTGCAGTTCTTATGCCAATCTACAAGCGGGTCAAATAACAGTAACATACGGTTCAGTATTGAAAGATACAGGATGCTATGCAGTATCTTTTGGTTATAATGCTGGTAATTGTCAGTTACCTAATGCTGTTGCGATTGGTTATGAAGCTGGTCAGACTCAAGACTGGGACGCAGTTGCTGTTGGTAGAAGTGCTGGTCAAACAAATCAGTCTCATTATGCTGTTGCTATTGGTAGAAGTGCTGGCGCATTATGCCAAGGCTATAAAACAGTCGCTATTGGTCGTTACGCTGGTGAAACTAACCAACATTATGAAGCAGTTGCTATTGGTGCTGAAGCCGGTAAAACATGCCAATCAGATGACTCAGTAGCAATTGGTGCTTTTGCCGCTACATCATGCCAAGGTTATAAAGCAATTGCTTTAGGTGCTGGTGCTGGTCATTCAAGTCAAGGTTACTTTTCAGTTGCTATTGGTGCAAATACAGCCAATGTATCACAAGGACATTCTTCTGTTGCAATAGGTCATGCAGCTGCTGCCTTCTGTCAAGGAAATGATGCAATCGCTTTAGGTGTTGCTGCTGGTCATTATTCTCAACAAAATTGTGCAATCGCTATTGGTAACAGAGCTGGTTACGGATGTTCCTATTCACAAGGTTATAACTCAATTGCTATCGGTTCTCATGCTGGATACTGTTACACAGCAACAAATTCTATCATATTGAATGCTTCAGGTTGTACTTTAAATTCTACTGAAGCCGGTTTCTATGTTGATCCAATTCGTGCCAACAACGCTGTAGGTGGTAATGTTACCACATACAATACAACAACAAAAGAACTTGTTTATACTAACGTTGAAATCAATAACAACGGTATTACATTGGCTAACGGTACAAGTATTACTGATACCGCTGGTTCTGCTAACGTCTTTATCAAGTATCTACAAGAAGCAAATACAGCAACACAGACTGGTAACATTGCTTACTACGATACAGTAACTGGCGAATTGGTATACGGTTCACTTGCGGGATTGTCACCAGATAAGATTCAAGCTGGTTCATACATTTGGCAAGTAGATGGTTCTAATGGTCGTTTGTATTCTGATGCAGGCACAGAGATTGCTGATTCAACAAACAATACTCTTATCGGTCAAAGTTTAGATTTAACTAACTCAAACACATATAGAGTTGCTGTTGGTTATGCTGCTGGTGCTTCAGGTCAAGGATGTAGTTCTATTGCAATTGGTAGATGTGCAGCTGGTTCTTGTCAACACTATGCTTCAGTTGCTATTGGCGAATACGCTGGTCAAACTAATCAACATTCTAATTCAATAGCGGTTGGTAGTTGTGCTGGTAGCCTTTGTCAATCTTGGGCTTCAGTTGCTATTGGATATGAAACTGCCGCATCATGTCAACATCAATATGCTGTTGCTATAGGTGCTCATGCTGGTGGTCATGTTCAAGGTTATCAATCAACTGCTGTTGGTTATTATGCTGGTAGATACAGTCAAAGCTGTTATTCTGTAGCAATTGGTACTTACGCTGGTGAAACTTGTCAATCTAGTAGCTCTGTTGCTATTGGTCAATATGCTGGTAATTGTCATCAAGGATACAAAGCAGTTGCTGTAGGTTCTTGTGCTGGTGCTTGTAATCAGTACGATTTTGCTGTTGCTGTAGGTCATAATGCTGGTCAAACTAATCAACATTCTGGCGCAGTCTCTTTAGGTCATGCTGCGGGTGAATACACTCAAGGTCAAGATGGTATTTCAATTGGTAGAGGCGCAGGTAGATATTATCAACAAAGCTGTGCTGTTGCGATTGGTAGAAGAGCCGGTTACAATAGTTCCTGTGGTTGTGTTGGCCAAGGTACTGGTGCTATTGCAATTGGTAGTGAAGCAGGTTATGGATATTGTTCTCCACAAGGCGAATATGCTGTTGCAATTGGTTATTTAGCTGGTTATAGTCATTCAGCTACAGGTTCTATCATATTGAATTCTTCTGGTTCCGACTTAAGTTCTGCAAATGCCGGATTCTATGTGTCTGCTACTCGTTATGAAGAATCACAACTTGAAGCAGATGGTATTGCCTTCTACAATGCAAGTACTAAAGAGTTCAGTTACTCATATACACTAGATGGTGGAGCGTTCTAAAAACGGTACATATATATTATTTTAATTATAGGAGTGTGAGATGAGTCAAGAAAAATTTATGAATCACTATGTGGACATACTAAAGTCCACATTAAATGACCAAGTAACCCGTAATCTCCAATTGCAGGCAACAGCCAAGACGCAAACGGAAATTATAGGTGAAATGAATACACAATTGACTGAGTTGGCGAATCAAGTTCAGGCTGGAAATGCTGAGTTACAAGATACAGCAACACAAAGAGAACAAGAGTTGACAAAGCAAATTGAAAGTTTAAAGAATCAGGTAACTCAAGTTAATACAGCAAAGCAAAATGATAATGGTAACTTGAGGAATACAATCAGTGAGTTGACTAAAAAAGTTGCTGACTTACAGAATAGTAATAATGAATTGAATGTTAAGTTGGATCAATCCAATAAGCTTGTTAATGATTTGAGGTCTGAAATTTCTAGTCTAGAAAAGGAATTGGTCAACGTGGATTCTTTAAGAAACCAATTAATTGCCACTCAAGTTATGGTCAGAGACAGAGATTCAACTATCAATGATTTAAGTTCACAGATTGATGCTTTAAAAACTACTCCTGCTAAAAGAACAAAGAAAACTACTGTGGTGGATACACCAACACCAGAGACATTAACGGAAGACGGCGGAAGTTTTTAAATAAATGGCATCAAATACAATAGTTTTACTTAAAAAATCGGGCGTATCAGGAAATACTCCATCAGACCTAGTGTATGGTGAGGTTGCTCTTAACTATGCCGAAGGTAAACTATTCTATAAAAATGGCGTTGGTATCAAATACATTACCAACCAGAAAACATTCTCGACCATCAATGCCAATAACACACTCATATTGGCAGGTTCTTATACTGACACATTAAGTATTGTTGGTAACAATGGCATCATCATTACTGGTGATGCTATCAATAATAAATTAACAATAGGCTTAGACTCATCTTACATTGGTGGTATGGGTGCTACAGGGGCCACAGGAGCAACTGGTGCCACAGGAGCCACCGGTGAAACAGGGGCCACAGGAGCTACAGGCGAAACAGGAGCCACGGGTCCTGTAGGAGCAACCGGTGAAACCGGAGCCACTGGTGCTACAGGTGAAATGGGTGCCACAGGAGCTTCGGGTGCTCCAGGTTCTACAACCTTAGCAGGTCTAACAGATGTTTCACTTTCATCTCCCACTAATGGCCAATCATTGGTATATGATGGTTTAACAGGTTTATGGATTAATAGCACAGTAACAGGTTCAGGTTCTGGTGTAGGTGGTTATTTCCATTCGACACTTAATTATTTTCCAGAATATGACTATGCCTATAGCGAAGGATATACTAGCCAAGAATCTTATGTTGGTCAATTGACATCAACAGACGTAGATAATTTTGGTGTTAGTCTTATAACACTATTCGATTGTATGGATCCTGTAGGCAGTCTACAAATAAGTGACTTGGGTGAGCTGACATAAATAATATATAAACCAAGCGTAATACATACGGAGTAATCAATGCCAACACAGGTACAATTTAGACGAGGTTCAACAGCACAGGTCGAAGCTTTCACAGGTGGAGCTGGCGAGATTGTTATTGATACCCAAGCAAATACAATTTCGGTTCAAGACGGTGTTACTCCTGGTGGTACCTACCTAGCAACACAATCATTTGCTCAGGCTGCATATGACAGAGCCAATACAGTTGGTGTTTTTGAAAGTGCAGCATTTGACAGAGCCAATTCTGCCAGTACCACAGCACAAGCAGCATTTAATTCCGGTAATACAACAATCGTTTTTACACAATCTGCATTTAACAAAGCAAATGCTGCAAATAATTTGGCTCAATCTGCTTACGATGCAGCTAATAATGTATTTCCACAGATTCAACCTTCATACGACAAGGCTAATTTAGCAAACGTATTAGCACAAGCAGCATTTGACAAAGCAAATAACGATTATACATTTACACAAGCTGCTTATGATAAAGCCAACACAGCATATACAAATGCTGGTGATGCATATACATTTGCAACTAACATCAATGTTTATGCTTATTCTGCATATAGTCAAGCCAATACTGCTGACGTTCTTGCTCAATCTGCATATGATTCAGGCAACTTAACTTTAACCTACGCTACGGCAGGATTTAATAAAGCCAATACGGCCAATGTTACTGCTCAAGCAGGATTTGATAAGGCCAATTCAGCCAATGTTCTAGCACAATATGGTTACAATCAAGCAAATGGTGCTTTTGATTTAGCCAATACTGCCAATGTGTTGGCACAAGCAGCATTCAATAAAGCCAATACAGCAAATGTAACAGCTCAGGCTGCATTTGATTATGGTAATACTACACACACATTTGCTCAAGCAGGATTTGATAAAGCAAATACCGCTAACGTAACGGCACAAGCAGCTTACGACAATTCTAATACAAAATTCAGTTCATCAGGCGGTACAATCTCTGGTGATACAACAGTTACAGGTAACCTAACAGTTACAGGTACCACATTTTATGCCAATACAAAGAATGTATTGATTGAAGACAATATCATTACATTGAATAGCAATGTATCTGGTACACCATCACTCAATGCTGGTATAGAAGTTAATCGTGGTAATCAAACAAACACATCATTTATTTGGAACGAAACCAATAAAGATTGGGAATTCACAAATGATGGTACAACCTATAAAGTTGTTGGTGATGCAGCCAACATTACAAGTACATTAACATATGCTACTGCCGGTTTCAATCAGGCTAACTTGGCCAATGTACTGGCACAAGCCGCATTTGATAAAGCAAACTCTGCTAATGTACTAGCGCAAAATGCTTATGATAGTGGAAACACCACATTAACATACGCAACCGCTGGATTTAACAAAGCTAACTTGGCGAATGTATTGGCACAAGCCGCATATGATTCAGGTAATTCAACTCTGACATATGCTACCGCAGGATTTAACAAAGCAAATACTGCCAATGTTACGGCACAAGCAGCGTTTGATTTCGCCAACTCAGTTAATACATATGCCTTCTCAGCATACGCACAAGGTAATTCTACTTTAACTTATGCTACTGCCGGTTTCAATAAGGCCAATACGGCAAATGTTACAGCACAAGCTGCGTTTGACTTTGCCAATTCAGTTAATACCTACGCTTTTGCTGCATATGCCAACGGTAACAATACATTACAGTTTGCTCAGGCAGGATTTAACAAAGCAAATACAGCCAATGTAACTGGTCAGGCTGCATTTGACTTTGCTAACTCCGTCAATACATATGCACGTTCTGCTTATGCTTCGTCTAATACTAAGGCAACTGTATACAATACAAGTTCAGCACCAACATCAGCACAAGTAGATGACATTTGGATTGATCCTAACTCCGGTATTGAGTATGTGAATATCAGTTCTAACTCTGCTGTACAATGGGTTGAATTTGGACCACTAGGTACTCCACAGAACGTTACGGCCAACCTACAGTTTGCTGACCAGACTATCTTCAGTACATATCCAAATAGAGATATTACAGTATTGAGCTCTGGTACAGGTAATATTTTATTGACAGCACCATCCGTTAATTTCTCCGGTAATATTATTGCCAATGTTGGTAACGGAACTGCAACATTTAATAATCTTAAATCTGCTTATTTCCGTGTTAATACGGCTACCATTCAAGCTAACTCAGCTGCTATTAATATTGTTGGTTCAAACGGTTATTATACACAGCAACCAACATCCAACGGTTACATGATGCAAATTACCGGTTTGGATAATACAACCACTAGGGTTGCTGTTGATGCTGCAAGTACAGATGGTTCCGCTTACTCAGCATTTATTGGCCGTAAAGCAAGAGGCACACATCAAAATCCAACTGCTGCACAAAATGGTGATATTCTA
>Ga0007805_1000822_pt1 | contig 10434 bp, 8 predicted proteins | sample CryBogCBE24Aug09_FD_71231 | JGI IMG/M metagenome (GOLD analysis project Ga0007805, IMG submission 71231) | Freshwater microbial communities from Crystal Bog, Wisconsin, USA - CBE24Aug09 | ecosystem: Environmental > Aquatic > Freshwater > Lake | place: Crystal Bog, Wisconsin, USA | collected... | reverse complement strand
CAAAGGCAGAATTAGCCCGTATATCCGCAACAGACAATAAGACTAATAAAGATGGTTTGTTAAGAGTGGCTTCTTCAAATGCATTAATTGTCAATCAAAATACAGGTGAAGTTTTATATGCTAAAGATACAGATGCGCAAACATCTATTGCATCTGTAACTAAGCTTATGACCGCTATGGTGACATTAGATGCAAAGCTTCCAATGGATGAGGAAATCACTATTACCGATGAAGATGTTGATACTTTAAAAAATTCAAGCTCAAAATTACCTGTTGGAACAATATTGCCTCGTTCAGAACTTCTTAAAATTGCTTTAATTGCTTCTGATAATCGAGCTGCTGCTGCCTTAGGAAGAAATTATCCAACAGGAAAGACTGGCTTTGTAAATGCGATGAATATTAAAGCATTACAACTTGATATGACTCGAAGTGAATTTGCAGATCCTACAGGACTTAATAACCATAATATGTCGACAGCAGAAGATCTTGTGAAGATGGTAAAGGCTGCTTATCAATATCCTGAAATTCGAGAAATCACAACGACAGCTTCTTACGAGGCCTACGTTAAAGGCCATCGTGCACCAGTTAACTTTAATAATACAAATGGATTGGTTAGAAAAAGTGATTGGGTGATTGGCTTATCAAAAACAGGTTTTATTCAAGAAGCTGGAAAATGCCTTGTCATGCAAGCCATGATTAGTGGACAACCTATGATTATTGTATTACTTAAATCTTATGGAAGTGCTACTCGAATTGCGGACGCAAATAGAATTCGAAAATGGATTGAAAAAACCTCTTCAATTTCTTATTCAGATCAATTTAAACAAAATAGCTAAACTTCTTTAGTTTTTCTGGTTTTCTTCTTTGCTGCAGGTTTTTTTGTAGCAACTTTTTTCTCAGATGTTTTCTTGGCAGTTGTTTTTTTAACTGCCGTTTTCTTTTTGCCTTTGCCTGAAGCTTCTTTGTTACTAATAAGAATCAAGGCCTCTTCGAAAGTAATTTTTTCAATATCTTGATCTTTTGGAAGAGTAACTTTAGTCGACCCTTTTTGGAGATATGTACCATAGCGACCATTAAAGATTTCAACCGAAAGATTTGTTTCAGGGTCATTACCCAGCGTTCTTAAAGGTGCATTTTTAGCGATAGCTTCCGCAATGAGCTCAAGTCCTCGTTCGAGCGTTACATCAAAAATAGACTCTGATCTTGGAATAGATTTAAATTTTCCATCATAATTTACATAAGGCCCAAAACGTCCAATATTAACAATCACTTTCTTCCCCGTGTCTGGGTGAAGACCTAGTTCTTTGGGAAGTGATAAAAGATTTAATGCTATATCCTCACTGAGATCACTTAATGATATTTCTTTAGGAACGCTTACGCGCTTTGGTTTCTTTTTGCTATCTTCCTCTTGAACGCCAACTTGAAGATAAGGTCCGTAGGGGCCGACTAACAATAGAACATCTTTTCCAGTTTCGGGATCTTTGCAAACAAGGACAGGTTCATTTGGAGTGCTTGAGTCACCATTAACATTTCTTGTGTAGTCACAATCAGGATACCCAGAGCATCCAATAAATTTACCTCTTCTACCTAATCTAGAAAACAAAGGCTTACCACATTTAGGACAGTCTTCATGAATTGCTTCTTGAGTAATTTCAGCTCGATCTATATTTGATTTTTCAATAATAGTTTTATTGAAATCATCCCAAAAGCTTTTAAGAAGCGGGACCCACTCTTTGTTATTTTCTGCAATTTCGTCTAAAGAGCTTTCAAGACCAGCAGTAAAATCATAATCAACATAACGAGTGAAATGTTCAGTTAGGAATTTATTAACAACACGACCTACATCAGTAGGCATGAATCTCTTTTTATCAAGAATGACATATTCGCGATCTTGGAGTGTTGAAATAATACTCGCGTAAGTAGAAGGTCTTCCGATGCCGTACTCTTCAAGAGATTTTACTAAGCTAGCTTCTGAGTATCTTGGCGGAGGTTCAGTAAAATGTTGATCACCATAGATTTTATCGACTGTAAGAATTTCACCAGTTTCAAGTGGGGGCAATTTAAGAGAGTCTTCATCTTCATTTGAAGCATCATCTAAGCTCTCAGTATAAATAGCGATAAATCCAGGAAATATAAGTGTTTGACCAGTCGCCCTAAATAAATTTGCTTCAGATCCAATAGCAAGATCTACACTTACAGCATCAAATTTTGCCGGTGTCATCTGGCTTGCCAAAGAACGCTTCCATATCATTTCATATAACTTAAATTGCTCGGGAGATAGTTTGCCAATAAGACTTTGAGGTGTTCGGCTGATGTCGGTCGGCCGAATTGCTTCATGTGCTTCTTGAGCATTTTTTGATTTTGTCTTATAAAAAATAGGTGCTTTAGGTAGGTAATCTGCATCGAAATTAGACTGAATGTAACCTCTAATTTGATTCATTGCTTCATTTGAAAGTGTGAGTGAATCAGTTCTCATGTAAGTAATTAAACCTACAGTCCCGCTCCCGATATCAATACCTTCATAAAGTTGCTGAGCAATTCTCATGGCTCGACTTGTTGTGAACCCAAGTTTTCTAACCGACTCTTGTTGAAGTGTTGACGTGGTAAAAGGAGGTGCGGGGTTGCGTGTTCTTTGTTTCTTTTCAACACGTGTCACTTTTGTTTTGCCAGCACTTTCTAAAATTAATTTACCAACAACAGATTCATGGTTCTCTTTTGAAGTAATAGTAAATTGTTCAACTTTTTTATTATCGAGCTGAATAAGCTTTGCTTGAAATTTGTTTTTAGATTTTATGGAGTCTAAATGAATCGACCAATATTCCTGGCTGATAAATTTTTCGATTTCAATTTCTCTTTCGATAATAAGTCTTAGCGCTGGACTTTGAACTCTTCCTGCAGACAAACCCCTTCTAATTTTCTTCCAAAGGAGAGGAGATAAATTAAATCCAACAAGATAGTCGAGCGCTCTTCTTGCTTGCTGTGCATTAACAAGAGGCATTGAAATGTCTCGCGGATGCTCAATGGCATGTTCGATAGCTGATTTTGTTATTTCCTGAAAAATAACGCGTTTAATTAATTTGTCTTTAGTTAATTTTTTTTCATTAAGTATTTCTAGAATATGCCAAGAAATAGCTTCTCCTTCTCGGTCCGGATCGGTAGCGAGATAAACTTCATCTGATTTTTTTACAGCCTTTGCGATTTCATCAACGTGTCTGGAGTTTCTTTCAATAATTGCATAATTCATTTTGAAATTATTGTCAGTTTCAACGGCACCTGTTTTTGGAATCAGATCGCGAACATGGCCATAAGATGCCAAAACTTCAAATTTATTACCAAGATACTTTTTAAGAGTTTTGGCTTTAGATGGGGATTCAACAATTAAAAGTTTAGACATTGGGGGTTTCTAGATCAAAAAATTTTGATGAATAATAAATTTAAATCTTGTTATGTACAAGATGTCTATACTAACTTACTTAAATAAATTACGTTAATTAAATTTAAATAATGATTTTAAGAAGCAATATTTTCAGCGAATGAAGCAATATTAATTAAGTCAGTATTGAGATTTCTGATTAAATCTTCCGTAAAGATAAGTTCATCGTCTTTTTCTTTGATGGATTGATTAAGATTTTCGAAGTCATAAAGTTGCCGGTCTCCTAAATGAGAAAGTTCTATATTTGAGATAGCTCCGTATATATTGTTAATGCGCCCCGGCTGCTCTCTTTCCCATGCCATCAACATTTCTTTTATTTTTTTTCTTTGAAGGTTTTCTTGTGAACCACATAGATTACAAGGGATAATCGGAAAATTCATACGAGATGCATAGCTTGAGATTTCTTTCTCTGAGCAATATGCCAAAGGTCTAATGATAATATTTTCACCATCATTAGAAATTAATTTAGGTGGCATAGCTTTTAATTTGGATCCAAAAAACATATTAAGAAAAAGCGTTTCAACAATATCGTCACGGTGATGGCCCAAAGCAATTTTATTGATATTAAGTTCTTTTGCCGTTCTATAAATAATGCCCCGCCTTAGTCGAGAACATAAAGAGCAAGTTGTCTTGCCACTTGGGATTTTTTCTTTAACAATTGAGTAGGTATCTTCGGTCACAATCAGATGTTCAATACCTAAATCTTTTAAAAAATTGGGTAATACATCTGCAGGAAAGCCTGGCTGTTTTTGATCTAAATTCATTGCAATGATATCAAAGTGAATAGGCGCCCTTTCTTTAAGGGCTAGCAAAAACATTAATAGTGAATATGAATCTTTACCACCACTCATACATACTAAAACTCGATCATTATTTTCAATCATATTGAAATCAGTGATTGCTTTGCCAGTTAACCCTATAAGTTTATTCCGTAACTTAAGAAAGTTATTCGTTGCATCTATTGGAATTTGGGGAATCATAATGAGAGCGATCTTCCTCCATCGACGGCTAGAATATGACCTGTAATAAATGGAGCATCTAGTACTAAAAATTTGACAGCCATAGCTACATCTTCTGGCCTACCCATTTTTTTTAATAATGTTTGAGAAATGACTCGTTGTTTATAAATATCATTAAATTCTTCATTATTTTCAGGCCATAAAACTGGACCTGGGGCAACGGCATTAACTCTTACATCTGGACTCAGTTCTTGAGCAAGCGATTTTGTTAATGTGGTAAGACCTGATTTAGCAATGCTATAAATAATATAATTTTTTTTTGGCTTGTCTATGTGGGTATCTGTGATATTTATGATACAGCCTTTAGTTTTAATAAGTTCATTCGCTGCAAGTTGAGATAAAAATAAAGGTGCTTTTAAATTACTTCCAATGAGATCATTCCAATTCTTTTCATTCATTTTTCCAATTTCTGTCGGGTAATAACTAGAAGCGTTATTTATAAGAATATCTAATCTGCCGTAAGTCTTGATTGTTTCTTCAACAAGATTTGGCAATATACTTGTATTTACAAGATCACCTTGAATGATACTTGCAGAGCCTTTACGGATTTTATTTAAATCTTCTTTGAGTTTTTTTGCTTCATCGGCTGAATGACGATAATGAATCATTATGTCTATATCCGATTCATGAAGCAGCTTACAAATCGCTTGTCCAATTCTTTTGGCGCCACCAGTAACAAGAGCAATTTTTCTATTAGATTTCATAGGTTTATGTATAAATGAATTGACTCTATTATAATCTAATACCTATGCTATCAATGCCTTCAGCTCCTCAAAATGAAATTGATTTAAGTGAGCAATTAAAAACAAAAATCGTCCAATTCATTCATTCCAATCAAGGATGGATAAGCTTCGATCGATTCATGGAGTTTGCACTTTATGATCCTGAATTAGGTTATTACACTGGAACTTTAAGAAAGTTTGGTGAAAAAGGCGATTTTGTTACAGCATCTGAAATATCGATTTTTTTTGCAAAAACACTATGTATTCAATTCAAAGAAATCTTTCAATCAATTGCAAGAAGTATCATTGAAATTGGGGCTGGATCAGGACAGTTTGCACTTCAAGTAATTCAATCATTGAGTAGTGAGAATGAAAAAATAAATCATTACCTTATTCTGGAAATAAGTCCTTCATTAAGAAAGCAACAATATGACCTCTTAATAAAACATTTACCCTCACATTTATTTAGCAAAATTCAATGGATTGATGAGATCCCGAAAGAATTCGAAGGCATTATTTTTTGTAATGAGCTTTTGGATGCGTTACCGGTAGACTTAATAAAAAAAGAGTCAGGTATGTATTATCAAAAAGGTATTGGCATTGAAAATGATGTATTAATTTGGAAAGATAAGTCATTAGAGGATATATCTAAATTCGACGAAATCGACTTAAAAAATCTACCAGATAACTATATTGTGGAATATCCACTTTATATTAAAAATTGGCTTAAAAAAATTAGCCAATCACTTAGCAAAGGCATTGTGTTCATCATTGATTATGGTTTTAACCATACAGAATACTTTCACGAGCAAAGATCTCAAGGAACATTGATGTGTCATTTTAAGCATTATGCCCATGACAATCCTCTTATCCACCTCGGTATACAAGATATTACAACCCATGTTAATTTTAGCTATGTTGCAACAGAGGCTTCAAAATTAGGTTTAAATATTACTGGCTTTATATCTCAAGCAAATTTTCTTATTAATTGTGGCATATTAAATTTTCTTGAAACAATAAATTCAGAAGATAGGATTTTATATATGAAATCAGTATCTGAAGTGCAAAAATTATTATCTCCCTCAGAAATGGGCGATTTATTTAAGGTCATGACACTAGAAAAAAATATAAATATAGATCTTTTAGGACTCAAGCAAAACAATAGAGTCACAAAATTATGATAGGGGAAAATAAAGAAGATATTAAGAAGCGACCTATTAGAAGTTATATTTTAAGACAGGGTCGAATCACTGCAGCTCAATCAAAAGCCATTGAAGAGAACTTTCAAAAACATGCTGTTATTTTTGAAAATAAATTAACAAATTTGGGCGATTTATTTAAAAATAAAAATAGTGAACTCATATTAGAAATTGGTTTTGGTATGGGAACTTCAACTGCAGAAATTGCAAAATCTAATTTAAATAAAAATTATATTGCAATTGAAGTTCATTCTCCTGGAGTAGGCAATTTACTAAAGCTAATTCAGGAAAACGACATTCCTAATTTGAAGATTATTCAACACGATGCAGTAGAAGTTCTTAATTTAATGATAGAGAATGATTCTTTGGATGCTATTCATATTTTCTTTCCCGATCCTTGGCCCAAAAAAAGACATCACAAAAGAAGACTCATTCAATCAAATTTATTAAAACTTATAGCGCAGAAAATTAAAAAATCAGGTTACCTTCATATTGCAACAGACTGGGAAGATTATGCTCTGTGGATTATTGATCTTTTAGATAAAGAAGAATTATTGCAAAAGACGTCTGATGATTTTTTCAAAAAACCTGATTATCGCCCTTTAACAAAATATGAGAATCGAGGGATTAAACTAGGTTACAGGGTTTGGGATATGATCTATAGGCGTATTTAACCACTTTCCGATGATTGTCTCCGCCTCATCAGCACCCTGTTTTTTTAAGCTAGAAAAAAGCTGAACCGTGCATTCAATACCAAGAGTTAATCCCCATTTTTCATTAATTTCTTTTTGAACGGCATGAAGTGTTTTATGAGAAGCTTCTCGAGAAAGTTTATCTGCTTTGGTTAATAAAATATGAATCGGTTTTTTATTTAACGAAAACCACTCTAACATTTGTTGATCAAGAGGCGTGAGTGGATGTCTAATATCCATAACTAAAACAAGGCCAAAGAGACAAGAGCGTTCAGATAGATAAGTAGCTAAAGTTCTTTGCCAATGATCTTTGATAGCTTGAGGGACTTTGGCATAACCATACCCAGGTAAATCTACCAAGAAACGATTATCACCAAGCGAAAAGAAGTTAATAAGCTGAGTTCGACCGGGTTGCTTACTCACAAAAGCAAGGCGATTATGATTTGCGAGCGTGTTAATAGCGCTTGATTTCCCCGCGTTTGATCTTCCAGCAAATGCAATCTCAATCCCAGTAGGGGGAGGCAAATCACTTAAATGGTGAGCAGATATAAAATATGATGCGTTTTTAAAAATAGCCATGCGCTTTACCTAAACCTGTTCAATCCAATCAAAATGCTATCACGAGAATGGGATTTTAGATAAAATGAAGACCTTGTACATACTTTATATATGGAGCTTTGCGCAATGAGTGGTCGAAATGCTTTTTTTATTCTCATCTTGTCTTTTTTTGCTTCAAGCAATGCAATGTCTGCAACGATTGAGCATAAAAATCCACCTAAAGCAGTTGCCAACATATGCGCAGCATGCCATGCAATTGATGGTAATAGTGTTATTACTGCCAATCCAAAATTAGCAGGACAACACGCAGAATATCTTTATAAACAATTAACTAATTTTAAATCGGGTGAGCGAGCAAACGCAGTAATGTCCGGAATGGCAGCGATGCTATCAGATGCTGATATGCACGTTGTGGCTGAGTACTTTTCAAAGCAAACATTAAATCTAGGACAAGCTAAAACAAATGGTGCCGGATCTTTAGGTGAAAAAATTTATCGTGCAGGTATTCAAGCTAATGGCGTGCCAGCTTGCGCTGCTTGCCATGGACCTGCAGGCGATGGCCTTCCGGTGAAATACCCACGTTTAGGAGGTCAACACACAGAGTATGTTTTAAATCAATTAAAACAGTTTAGGCTCGGCGCTCGCGCAAACGATGAAGCAAAAGTAATGCGAACGATTGCTGCCAAATTAACTGATCAAGAAATGGAAGCAGTAGCTGATTATATTCAAGGCTTAAGATAAGCCGTTCTATCTTTTGTTATCAATTGAATTGCTGCAACTTCCTTGCAGTTTTCGTAGTCAAAACATGTCATTTTTAAAATGAGTCATTTTGAAATCTACATCTATTAATTCCAAAAAAATAAATCAATTGTTAAGCTCAATGAGCTTCGCAGTATCGATGCTTGTATTTCTCGGCATTGCATCAATCATAGGAACAATTCTTAAGCAGAATGAGCCCTATGAGAATTACATCATTAAATTTGGCCAATTTTGGTTTGGATTTTTTGAGAAAATTGGCCTTTATGACGTCTATCACAGCGTTTGGTTTTTAACAATTCTTCTTTTTCTAGTTTTATCTACAACCCTTTGCATTATTAAAAATACACCCGCTATTCTTAAAGACTTTTTAGTGTTTAAAGATTCTTTAGAGGAAAGATCGCTTTTATCATTCACACATCATTTCGTTATAAAAAATAAAAAGAGAGTGAATACTTCAAAAATTCTCCATTACTTAAAACAAGCTAAATTTAGGATCAAAGAGAAATCCAAAGAGAACGGTGATGTTTTAATTATTGCTAAGAAGGGTAACTATCAGCGCTTAGGTTATATCTTGACGCATATTGGAGTGGTAGTGATTTGTTTAGGCGGATTATTGGATGGTAATTTGATTTTTAAAGCTCAAGAAATATTCGGCTATAAAAAAATAGAAACATTAGATATACCCGCCTCAAAAGTTCCGGAAGTTAGTCGATTGGGTATAAGCAACACTTCATTTAGAGCAAATATGACTCTTGCTGAGGGCTCTTCAGATAATGTTGCATTTGTGAGAATGAAAGATGGATATCTTGTACAAGATTTACCTTTTAAAATAACCTTAAAAGATTTTAGGATTAATCACTATTCAACCGGCATGCCAAAATCCTTTGAAAGCGATTTAGTGATTTCCGATCCCGAACTTTCTCAAGATATAACACAGACAATTAGCGTTAATCATCCTTTTACTTATAAAGGCATTGCAATATATCAATCAGATTTCCAAGACGGAGGCACAAAACTAGACATTAAATTGCGAAGCTTGTTCAGCTCAAACACCTCGCAGAAAATAGATGGGAAAATTTTTGATAAAGTTAAATTAGATAAAGATCAAATCACTTATGAATTTAATGATTTTAAAAAATTTAATGTACTGCATTTAAAGGAAGGTGAAAAAGAAAAGCCTCGCAATGTAGGTCCAAGCGTCACTTATAAAGTTAGAAATAGCTCAGGACAGGCCCGTGAATATCTTTCATACCAATATGCTATGCCAATTGATGGACGCACATTCTTTATTAGCGGTATGAGAGAAACCCCGCAAGAAGAATTTAAATATTTAAAAATTCCTGCAGACGCAAAAGGTTCAATTGAAGAGTTTATGTTATTTAAAGATGCGCTTCAAAATAAAAGGTTGATTGAGCATGTTGCAAAAAAAATGGCAAATCAATCAGCGAGCGCAGATAAGAATAAAGACGTCAAAGAATCATTTGAAAAGAGTGTTAATAAGTTAATGACTTTATTTGCACAAGGCGGATTTTCTAATATTGCTAAAAATATAGATAAAAATATTCCAGATAGTGAGAAACAAAAAGCAGTACAAACTTACTTAAAAATCATTGATATTGCATCAAGCGAGATTTATAAAAATCGATTTCATTTAGCAGATAAAGAGCTCAATCAATCAAGAATTTTATTTATTCAAGATGCGCTAAATGCATACAGCGATATGTTTTTTTATGGGGTGCCGTATTATTTTGAGTTAACAAGTTATGAACAAAAAGAAGCAAGTGGACTCCAATTGACTAAGTCGCCTGGACAATTTTGGGTTTATCTTGGATCCTTAAGTTTAGTCCTTGGTATTTTTTCAATGATCTATTTGCATGAGAGAAAGTTATGGTTGCTTATTAAAGCAAAAGGCGGCGTTATACTTGCATTAAGCTCTAATCGTAAAAATATAGATTTTGAAAATGACTACAGGAAGTTAACTCAAGAAATTAAGAAAATTATTCATTAATAGGTGAAATATGTTCAATAAATTATTTAAATCTTCTAAGGCTA
>Ga0007805_1000814_pt1 | contig 10487 bp, 9 predicted proteins | sample CryBogCBE24Aug09_FD_71231 | JGI IMG/M metagenome (GOLD analysis project Ga0007805, IMG submission 71231) | Freshwater microbial communities from Crystal Bog, Wisconsin, USA - CBE24Aug09 | ecosystem: Environmental > Aquatic > Freshwater > Lake | place: Crystal Bog, Wisconsin, USA | collected... | reverse complement strand
ACGTAGATCAGCGGCATGGTCGACATGGCGATGATGGAGAGCCACCACGAGATCGTGATCATGTAGCAGAAGGCCACAACGGCAATGGAGCAGTTGACGAGGATCAGCGGTGCGAAGGTGGCGTACATCTGGACCGAGCGGATATCGGAGTTCGCTCGTGAGATCAGCTGCCCGGTCTGCACCCGGTCGAAGAACGCGAAGCTCATCTTGGTGAAGTGCTCGTAGAGCAGGTTCCGCAGGTCGTACTCGAAGTTGTACGCCATGACGTAGAGGAATCGGCGAGAGATGAATCCCGAGATTCCCGCAGCGAGTCCGAGAGCGCCAATGGCCCAGGCGTAATCGGTGATCGGCGTGGTCTTCGCGTTCTCAAAGGCCCACTTCAAGATGATGGGGATCTGCACCTGGATCATGAGGCCAACGAAGCTCATGAAGAGCGCCATCACGAATGCCACTTTGTGGGACTTGATGATCGGCAGGATGCGCTTGAACCAGGTCTTCGACGTATCGGGATCAATTCCTGCACGAGGAGCGCGGTAGCGAGTCTTCGGTGCCTCGGGAACGAGGCCAGCGAAGGGGTCCATCGCTCCTTCAGCACCTCGAGCCGGGGACTGTCGGGCAGTGTCGCTCGAGGGCAGAGGGGTAGGGGCCACCGTTTCACCTTACCGGGTGGGGATAGAGCGGCCCCGTGGCCTTGGCTAGCCTCGCCATCATGACTGAGGACTACCGCCACCACGCGAGCAACCACCCCCTCATTGCGACGCGTGTTGCCCGACTTCGAGATGCAGCAACTTCGGATGAAGCATTCAGGCGGCTCGTGGACGAGATCACGACCTTCCTCGCCTACGAAGCGTTCGGTGGGCTTTCGGTGACCTCGGTCCCGATCACGACGCCGGTTGCCCCTACGCAGGGGGTGCAACTCGCCGAGGTGCCGGTCGTCGTCCCTATTCTCCGCGCTGGTCTTGGTATGGCGGCAACGGTGCAACGTGTGGTTGGTGCCTCCCGGCTCTGTCTCCTCGGGCTCCGTCGCAACGAGACCACGCTGGAGCCGGAGACCTACCTCAATGGCCTTCCCGCCGATCTCCGAGGGGAGACGGTGGTGCTCTGTGACCCCATGCTGGCAACCGGGGGCTCCCTCTGCCACGCCCTCTCCTTGGTGGAAGAGCGAGGCGCAACGTCGATCGTGGTGCTCTGCCTCCTGGCCGCCGTACCCGGACTCGAACGGGTCATGACGGCATTTCCGACCATCTCCCTCACCGTGGCGGCCATCGACCCCGAACTCAACGACCACGGCTACATCGTTCCCGGCCTCGGCGATGCCGGAGACCGCCAGTTCGGAGCGCCGGTCTGGTGACCCGCAGCTAGAGCCCGATGTCCTCGTTCCACAGTTCTGGATGGGCGGTCGTGAAGGTCTGGAGCAAGCTGATGCAGGCGGGGTCGTCGAGCACGATGATCTCGACGCCCAACTCCTCGAGCCATTCGTGGCCGCCGCAGAAGGTTTCTGCCTCGCCAATGACAACGGCGCCGATGTTGAACTGTCGGACGAGACCTGAGCAGTACCAACACGGCGACAAGGTCGTGACCATCACGCAGTCCGGGTAGTCCCGTCGCCGGCCAGCTTTGCGGAAGGCATCGGTTTCGGCATGGACGGACGCATCGTCCTCTTGGACTCGGCGGTTATGCCCTGCGCCGAGCAGCGTTCCATCTCGGTGGAAGAGGGCAGCGCCGATCGGAATGCCACCCTCGCTCTGGCCGAGTTCTGCCTCGGCGTAGGCGACGGCCAACATCTGCTGGGTGAGCTCTCGAGAGAGTGGAGTTCGATCGGTCTTCGTCACGCCCCTCAGTATGCTCGCCTCGTGACGCTCTCCACGTACCACGCGCAAATTGGCACCCAAGAAGTCGATCTGCCCATTGCCTCGATGTCGAAGGATCTGGCGCTCGCGTTGCTCATCACCGTCGATATGGGTATGGCGTTCATGGAGCAGGCGGGGCGCGAGCTCGCTGAACTGCTCCGACCCTTCGACGTGGACGTGGTGGCGACGGTTGCGACGATGGGCATTCCCGTTGCGGTGGAGGTCACCCGTGCCCTCGGCCTCGAGCAGTACGTCGTGTTGCACAAGACGCAGAAGATCCACCTCGCCGATGCCATTGCAGAACCGGTCCGGTCGATTACGACCGCAGGAGAGCAGAAGCTCCTCTACGACCGGGCGCGCATTGATGCGGTGGCGGGAAAGCGCATCGCCATCGTCGACGACGTGGTGTCGACTGGGGCGTCAACGGGTGCAGCACTCCGCCTGTTCAAGGGTATTGGCGCTGACGTGGTCGTCATTGGCACTCTGGTGACCGAGGCGTCGATCTGGCGGACGTCGCTCGGCGAGGATGCCGTCAAGGTGCGAGCGCTCGGCTCCATTCCGGTGTTCCGCCCAGATGGAGCCGGTGGCCTCGTGGAGGACTGGGAGGGCTGAGCCCCCACCGAGAACAACAGAACCCGGGCCGAAGCCCGGGTTCTGTTGTAGCTCGTCGCTGCCTGCAGGTTACTGCGCGGCAGGCTCGAGTTCGTTCTGCTTGGCGACTTGACCCTTCACGTAGCCCGTGGCGAGCTCAAGGACCAGGTAGATGATGGCTGCAGCACCAATGCCGAAGAAGACCGACAGGTCGGCTCCTCCGAACCAGCCCTGAACACCGCAACCGGACGGATCCTTGGGCCCCGTGCAGTAGAAGCCTCCGTAGTGGTTGGAGAATGGCGTCATCCAGTGGAGGGGGAAGTTCACCGGAGGTGGCGCCTTGGAGTACGCAGTCGTCGACGCCACGAGGCCGAGGATGAAGGCAGCGATGGCGTTCCAGTTGAAACCTCCCTTGCCGAAGTAGAGACCACCGGCGTCGGTGCGCTGGAGCTCAGCAGCGTTGTACCGGGTCTTGCGCAGGAGCCAGTCCACGATGAAGATTGCGAACCACGGGCTGATCCAGACGATGATCACGCCGACGAAGTCCTTCATGTAGATGGCGAAGGTTGAACCGAAGGTCGCCCAGATGGTGAGGCCACCAGCGATCACGCTGTCGAGCAGCACTGCTTGGTAGCGCTTGAGCTTGAGGCCCATTGCTTGGATCGACACACCTGACGAGTACAGGTCAAGGGAGTTGATGCCGAACAGCTGCACAATCGCGAACAGCAAGAAGATGACGACGAACCAGCTCGGCATTCCGTGTTGGTGGTACATCGCGTAGAAGGGGTTCGCGCTGTTCCAGATCGACGACGTCCCAAGGAACGTGAAGGCCAACGCGCCGAGCGTCATCATGACGATCTCGGGGACGGCGGTTCCGAGGAAGATCCATCCAACGACCGATGCCTTCTTGGCATCGCGAGGGACGTAGCGGGTGTAGTCGTTGCCGCACTCGGTCCATCCAAGACCCGAGAGTGCAATCACGAAGGCGAGGCCTGCGGTGAATGGTTCCCAGCCGTGGGCGAAGACGTAGACGCCACCGGTATTGGAGTGCTTCCCGATGAAGATGCACATGACGGCGAAAATCAAGGCGAAGGGGATGATCAGCGCCCGCAGCACCTTGACCATCGTCGCGTGCCCAAAGTACGGCATGAGTGCCTGGATCGCCGTCGCCACGATGATGATGATGACCTCTGGTCCCTTCGTGACGTTCCAGCCTGCGTACTTGAAGAGCACGACGGCTGCACCAACGATGAGGATGAGCCCTTCGGTTTCGAAGCCCAACTGGGTGATCCAGTTGAAGAACGAGACGATGCGGGCGCCCCGCGTTCCGAATGGTGCCCGTGAGATCGTGAACGCCGTGGTTCCCGTCTCTTGTCCTTGGAGCGACGCCAAGCCGAGCAACAGGAACGACAGGTTTCCGAGGACGATGATGACGAGGGCCGTCGTGAAGCTGAAGCCAAACCCCATGAGCAATGCGCCGTAGACGAAGTACTCAACGTTGATTGCGGACCCCGCCCACATCGCGCCGATAGTTCTCGGCGTCGCCCACCGGTCGGCCTCAGGGATGAAATCGATACCACGTTGTTCTACGTGGAAGGCGAGGTCATCTGAAGGCAGATGCGCCTGCTGGTGTGTGGACAAGGTCCCCCCTCAAGGTGGCCGACGGGATTTTCCTTCGCATTGCATCGCCCGTGCGACCAAGATGACGCTAGTCACTCAACGGTCACCGACGGAGAACCTCGGTCGACATTGGCGCCATCTAGGGTGAATCCACTGTGGACACTGCACGAGAACCCCAGCCCATGATCGTGGCCGAAGGACTTCGGAAGGAGTTCGGCTCCTTCGCCGCGGTCGATGGCGTTGACTTCCACATTGGTAAGGGAGAGTCCTTCGGTTTCCTCGGGCCCAATGGCGCAGGGAAGACCTCGACCATGCGGATGATCGCCTGCATGTCGCCCTACAGCGGTGGATCGCTCCGTGTCCTCGGCATGGACCCGATGATGCAGGGTCCAGCGATTCGGGGGCGCCTCGGTCTCGTTCCCCAAGAGGACACGCTCGACGAAGAGCTCACGGTGCTCGACAACCTCTACATCTACGGCCGCTACTTCGATCTCCCAAAGAAGCTCATCCGTGAGCGCGCTGAGCGACTCTTGGAGTTCGCCCAGTTGACGGACCGGCGCAACGACAAGGTGGGACCACTGTCGGGTGGCATGAAGCGTCGCCTCACCATTGCTCGGTCGCTGATCTCCGAGCCAGACATCTTGATCCTCGATGAACCGACGACTGGTCTCGATCCACAGGCGCGCCACCTGCTGTGGGACCGCCTCTACCGGCTGAAGAGTCAAGGGGTCACCCTCGTCATCACGACCCACTACATGGATGAAGCCGAGCAGCTCTGCGATCGCTTGGTCGTCATGGACAAGGGACGCATCGTTGCCCACGGTTCACCGCGAGCGCTGATTGCGGAGCACTCGACCAGAGAAGTCGTCGAGCTTCGCTTCGCCGTCGATCAGCAGGAGGCGAACGTCGGCGCCGTCGCCGACCTGGCCGAGCGGGTCGAGGTGCTCCCCGACCGCATCCTCCTCTACGTGCACGACGGCGATTCGACGGTCGCCGAAGTGCACCGCCGTGGACTGACACCCGAGAGCGCCCTCGTGCGGCGATCGACGCTCGAAGACGTGTTCTTACACCTGACCGGTCGGACGCTCGTTGACTGAGGTGCTCGACGCTTCGGTGGCTGCGCAACGCGCAGGCTGGCCCACGTGGTTTCGAGCGGTGTGGGTGCACGCCTACACCTACTCCAAGGTATGGAAGGGCTCGGTGACGACGACCTTCTTGTTCCCACTCCTCTACTTGGCGGCGATGGGTGTCGGACTCGGGACGTTGGTGGACCGCCACGCCCACCACGTCGGCGGCGTGGCCTACGTGGACTTCTTGGCCCCGGGGCTCCTCGCCGGCACGATCTTCCAAGTGGCGGTGAACGAATCGACCTACCCGGTGATGGCTCGCATCAAGTGGATGCGGACGTACTGGGCAATGTTGGCCACACCGCTCGATATCGACGACGTCCTCATTGGCCACCTCGGCTGGAGCGCGCTCCGTGGGGGGATGGTGAGCGGTGCCTTCCTCCTCGTGATGGAGGGCTTCGGTGTCATCCACTCCTGGTGGGCGCTCGCAGCGCTTCCACTCGCGATGGCAGCCTCAGTGGCGTTCGCTGCTCCAACGACGGCGTATGCGGCAACGACCACGAGCGAGAACGGCTTCGCCCTGCTCTACCGGTTCGGCGTCATGCCCCTGTTCCTCTTCTCTGCAACGTTCTTCCCCCTCGGACAACTCCCACTGTGGCTCCGAGCCGTCGCGCAGTGCACGCCGTTGCTGCACGCGGTCAACCTCCTCAGAGACTGCACACTCGGCACCGGTTCTGCCACCCAAGCCCTCGTCGATGTCGTCTACCTCGCCGTCTTCGCCGCAGTGGGCATCGCGTTCGCCCGTCGTGCCTTTCGGAAGCGGATGGTCCTATGAGCACCCGAGTGCCCATTCTTCGGGGGAGAACGTTCCCTTGGTCGATGCGAGCGTGGCGACTCGTTGAACGCAACGTCTACGTCTACCGACGAGAGTGGCTGCTCATCGTCTCAGGCTTCTTCGAGCCGGTCTTCTACCTCTTCTCCATTGGCGTCGGGCTGAACCACCTCGTCGGCTCGCTCGAGGTCGCTGGCCGCAGCGTCCCCTACACCGCGTTCGTGGCCCCGGGGCTGCTCGCAACCGCAGCCATGAACGGCGCCTTGATGGACGCCACCTTCAACCTGTTCTTCAAGTTGAAGATCTCGAAGACCTACGACGCCGTGCTCGCCACACCGCTCGGTCCAGGCGACGTCGCACTCGGCGAACTGATCTGGAGTGTGGTGCGTGGCACGTTGTACGCCTCGTGCTTCCTGCTCGTCATGGCAGCGACGGGAACGGCAACCTCGTGGTGGGCGCTGCTGTGCATTCCATCGGCGGTGTTGATGGGCGCGGCCTTCGGTGCGGTTGGTATGTCGCTGACGACCTTCATGCGGTCATGGCAGGACTTCGACCTCGTGAGCTTGGCCCTCATGCCGATGTTCTTGTTCTCGGCGACCTTCTACCCCATCACGGTGTACCCCGGCTGGCTCCAAGGTGTCGTGAAGGCAACGCCGCTCTACCAAGGGGTACTCCTCAGTCGTTCAGCTGCCCTCGGTGACCTCCATGTCCAGCTACTCGTACCCGCCACGTACCTCATGGTCATGCTGGTGCTGGGCCTCACGGTTGCCACGGCGAGGATGCGTCGACTTGTGCTCTCGTGATCAAGCGAACACGCCTGAAGAAGGGCGAAGAGACGCGCTGGATGCGCCTTGACATCGCCGTCGCCGTGAGTAGTGTTCATCGTACGGAACCGGTACTGCACCAGTTTCGGGAAGTACCACATCAAGCAGACAGAGCTTCCCAGGGGGGTAGTGATGGCAACAGCAATTGACCGCAGGTCGTTCCTCGCACGGAGCGCAGCCACTGCGGGTGGGGTGGTCGCCGCTGGTGCGATGACCGACGCCGCAATGGCGACACAAGCTGGCGCAACGACGTTCTCTGGAACGTTGAAGGTCGGTATTGAGAACCAAGACACCGGTGGCATCGGCCCAGCGTGGGGAAAGATGGACTCCGCTGGTTTCGCCATGATGCGGGCGATCTACGACCCGCTGATGGTCAACACCTCAACCGGCGCCGTGGTGCCCTACTTGGCGCAGTCGATGACGCCCGACTCCAAGTTCATCAACTGGACGATCAAGCTCCGCTCGGGCATCAAGTTCCACGACGGCACTGACCTGAACGCCGACGTGTTGATCGCCAACATGAACGGCTGGGTGAACTCCAACGCCATCGCCCACTACGCCGTGGCACCGCTCGTCCAGAACAAGACGACGAAGCTGGCCACGACCACCAAGATCGACAACCTGACGGTGAAGTTGACGCTCAACTACGCCTGGGCGTCGTTCCCGAACACGCTGGCCGAGCAGCAGATCGCCTACGTGCAGTCCGCAGCGTGTGTGGCCGCCAACGTCGCCAGCAACAACTCTGGTGACAAGAGCCCGGTCGGCACCGGTCCGTTCAAGTTCAACCGCTGCGACTGGGGTGTCAACTCCGTCCTGTACGCAGACGCCAACCCGGACTACTGGATCCCTGGCCTGCCGAACGTCGCCCACATCGAGTTCCACCCCATCGTCGATGGTGGCGCTCGTGTGGATGCCCTCGGGAGCTCCGTGGACATGGTCGTGCTGTCCGAGCCGAAGGCGATCGCTGCACTGAAGTCCAACTTCGGTGCCGCGAGTTCCTCGAGTTCGCACTACATCGATGACTCGAGCGCTGCTGGCTACGCGATTCGCACGCCAGCTGTCGACTCCATCCAGTTCAACTGCCGCAACGCCCTCGGCTACAAGGGTTCACCGTTCTCGAACTACTTGGCCAACGGTCACGCGAACCCCAAGGGTCTGCTCGCCCGCAAGGCAGTGGCGGAAGCCATCAACCGTTCGGCGCTCAACACCTTGGTGAACGGTGGCATCACCCAAGTCGCGAACCAGGTGTTCCCGCCGAGCTCGGTGTATGGCACCTCGACGGTTGCGTTCCCTGCCTACAGCGCCACGAAGGCCAAGGCTGACGCCACGTCGGCTGGACTCACCTCGTTCAAGTTGCAGACGGTTGCTGGATCCACGTCGCAGGCCACTGCGGCAGCGGCCATTCAGTCCTACTGCGCTGCAGCGGGCATCACGGTGACCATCGTGACTCTGGACTCCTCGACGCTGATCAACAACTGCCTCGTCGGCAACTACGACGCCTCGTTGTGGAACCAGTTCGGTGGATGCAACCCGGACCTCAACTTCCCGTGGTGGAACACCTTGGATGGCTCGAACGGCGCTCTCGTGTCGATCAACATGGCAGGAAACTTCGACAAGGTGATCCAGAGCACCATGCTCGCCGCAATGGCAGCTGGTGCTCCGAAGACCCAGGCCTCGAAGTGGAAGGCGGTCATGAGCCAGATCAACAAGGACATCCCGTACGTCTGGATCGACTACCAGGTCTCGGCCATCGCATCGACGACCAACGTCAGCGGCTGGCAGTCGCCGTCGTGGAGCGTCGGTGGGTCGACGGTGAACCTGCTCCGTCAGAACGGCCTCGTTCCGTGGTTCACGAACGTGACCAAAGCCTGATTCACAGCAATCACGCTGTTCACAACTGCGGCACCCTCCGGGGTGCCGCAGTTGTGCGTTCACGGGCAACGTGGCTCCTACCATGGCCCTATGGAAGAGTGCTTCGACCCCGATGCCGTCTTCAACGATGACTACGAACTCCTCCACGCGGACTACCTGACCAGTGAGCAATCGGACTTCGACGTCGAGGAAATCCTCCAGTTCCTCCCGAAGTCGACCCATACGATCCTCGACGTACCTTGCGGATGGGGCCGCATCGCGAATCGTCTCTCGCTCCTCAACTTCGACGTGGTCGGTCTCGATCGGTCGCCCGGGTGGATTGCCCGCGCCCAAGCGTTCGCGAAGGCGATGTCGAGCCCTGCGACCTTCGTCGTTGGCGACCTCGTGACCTACCGCCCGCAGCGGCACTTCGATGCAGTGGTGTGTTGGTTCAACTCCTTTGGCTACGGCGACGACGAGTGGAACGCCGCAGTCCTCGATGCCTTCGCTCACGCCACGCGTCCTGGTGGTGTGGTACTCATCAACACGCTCGACGTCGTCCCCATTCGGGAGTACCTGAACGGCAGGGTCCACGAGGAGATCTCGACCACTGCGGGCGGCCTCATGGTGGAGCGGAGTTCCTTCGATCTCGACGAGCAACGACTGGTGACGGTTCGAGCGCATGCCGGAGCGTCCGACGAGAGCGGTGTGGTGGCGTCCGTCCGCCTCTACGAGCGCGAGGCATGGGTGCATCTGTTGGAAGGTGCAGGGTTCAGCGATGTCACGTTCCATGCCCGAACCGCACCCACGAACGCCGACGCTGACTTCGAACTGACCGTGCTCGCTACGAAGCGCTGACCGAATGGCCGACGTGGCCGTTCACGGGTCGCCACACGACCGCCATCACGCCAGCCCCCACGAGGGAGATCGAGGCCGATGCCACGAAGGGGAGCGACGGGCTGATGGCGAAGAGCACACCGCCCAGCATCGACGCCACGGTCATCGCTGCCATCTGTGACGTGGCGTTGAGCCCTTGGACCCGTCCATGGGCATCGTCGGCGATGCCTTCGGTGAGGAGCGACTGGGCCGAGGGGAGTGCTCCGGCGAGCACGGTCGCTTCCAAGGTCGCCAGTGCCAACATGATGGCGACGGAGTGGAGGAAGGGATAGGCGAGACAGAAGAGTGACTCTGAGATCACTCCGGCGAGGGCCAACGTGCGCCGATCGGAATGGTCGGCGAGCCAACCGGCTGGCTTGCTGGCGAGGGCGAAGGGAAGCGAGAACAAGATCCATGAGAGGTTGATCGCAAGTCCCCCAGCACCCTTGGATCGGAGCAGCAAGCTCCACGAAGCGTCGTAGGTGCCGATGATGAGGCCAAGCGCCGCGGCCAAGATGAGCGAACCCTTGGCGCTGTTGGTGAGGGTCAGCTGAGACAGCGGGACGCGAGGTCCCGCGCTCCGACCGAGGTGCTTGAGGGCCGGTTGCGCGAGGACGGGAATCGACGCCGAGAACGACAAGAGCGCGGTCAAGGCGAATAGGAGCGACATGTGGTGGATGCCGACGATGGCGCCGAGAATGGGCCCGAGGATGGTTCCGGTCAGCTGTGCGCCGTAGATGGTGCCGAATGCCCGTCCACGGCGCTCGGGTGCGACGGCCTTGGAGATGATCGACAGGCTCGCCACTTCAGCAGCTCCGGCGCCGAGTCCTTGGATGAACCGGAGGCCGATTGCCGCGTGCACGTTGGTGGTGAGCAGAAATCCGAGGGTGGAGACCCCGTAGAGAACCTGGCCACCGAGGAGGACGGCTCGTGGGCTCGTGTGGTCAGCGAGCTTCCCAGCCGGGTATTGGCCGAT
>Ga0007805_1000813_pt1 | contig 10493 bp, 8 predicted proteins | sample CryBogCBE24Aug09_FD_71231 | JGI IMG/M metagenome (GOLD analysis project Ga0007805, IMG submission 71231) | Freshwater microbial communities from Crystal Bog, Wisconsin, USA - CBE24Aug09 | ecosystem: Environmental > Aquatic > Freshwater > Lake | place: Crystal Bog, Wisconsin, USA | collected... | reverse complement strand
ACGAGCCGGGCATGGAGGAAGAGGCGTGCGTGGAAGAGCGCTTCGGCGTCGTAGAGGAGGGGCACCCCCGGATACCGAGCGGCGATCTGCTCGGCACGGGCGAAGTTGTGGGGCCGTGAGGCCACGATGGCGTCGAGGTCGAGCATCGGCCCTCCGGGAACCGGGAGGTCGACGAAGGTCACGCCGAGATCGTCGTGGTCCTCGGTCGGCTCGAAGTGCGGGTGGACCGCAGCGAAGCGCACGCTGACCCCAGCATCACGGAGCCCTCGGAGGTGCTGGATCATCCGTGGCATGCCTCCCCCCTTGGCAGCATGGGGAACGACGTCATCGATGACGAGCACCACCGGCTGACCGGTGCGGGTTGCCGCGGTTGACCTCGCTGTCGATCCCGTGCGGTGCGAACCGCCGAGCGCGTGGGCGCGACCGCTACCCCACCGAGCGAGGTAGGTCGCTCGGGAGCGTTCGAAGTGCACGGACTTCGCGATCGCCGTCGTCGAGGAGGACTCTGCGTGCTCGACCACCGAGGTTGGCTCGACCCAGATCTGCCAGCCTTGCTCCCGGAGCCGCAGGCAGAGGTCGACGTCTTCGAAGTAGGCGGGGTGGAACACCGGATCGAACCCCGACACCGCCTCGAAGGCCGAGCGGCGAACCGCCAGCGAGCACCCAGTCGCCCACTCAACCGGTGAAGCTGGCCCGAGGTCCACCAATCGATCACCCCGGCACAGCGCTTCAGGGTGGATCCTTCCCTCGAGACGGCCACCGGCCTCCAGGACAACACCGCCACTCGAGATGGCGCTCCCCACTGCGGCGACGGCGGGGTCTCGGTCGAGTCGGTCGAGCAACGCTCGCAACCAACCGTCGTGCACCACGGCGTCGTCGTTGAGGAAGACCAACACGTCGCCGCGAGCAACTGCCGCTCCGGCGTTGCACCCACCGGCGAAGCCGAGGTTCACCGGCGGTCGAACGACCACGAGGTCCTCGTGCGCAGCGAGCACCGCGTCGATGCCCGCCGAGGTGCCGTTCACCACGACGACGACTTCTGCCGCATGGTCGGCGAGTTCCCGGGTGAGCGCCGCCAAGCACGCGTCGAGGGGTTCGACGACCGCGTAGGCGAGCACGATGACGCTGACTGCGAGGGGGGCCGCTGCGGTCACCGCACCGCCAGGAAGCGGATGAAGGCCGAGGGGATGACGCCGCGGCTCGTCAGATCACCGTCTCGAGCGCAGATGGCTTCGATGACGGGGTCGGCGTCAGGGTGCTCGAACATCGCATCGTGGTCCACGCCGTACCACACGAGGTGCGCCAGGGCGCCACCGACCTCGGTGATCGCCACCTCGGGAAACGCTGCAACCAGTGCCGAACGGATCGAGGTGGACGCAACCGCTTCGGTGGGGTCGAAGGCAGCGACGGCTGCTGGGTCGGGGACGGGGAGCTCTGGCCACGGGGACCGCAGGTGGGCGGGGAGGGTGGCGTAGAGCTGCTGGGCGTGGGAAATGGTCTCGGCATCGAAGGCGAAGTGGGTCGGACCGGCGTAGTCCCGACCGATGAGGACCCCTCCGGGACGCAGCGCTGCGGCGATGGTGGCGAGGATTGCGGTTGGATCGGTGAAGTGGTGGAGGGCGTCGCAGATGTAGACGACGTCGCTGGCGCTGACGCAGGCGCGGACGAGGTCCAGGCTGAGCGCTTCGGCGATGACGGTGACCCGGTCCATCACCCCTGCAGCATCGGCTGCGGAACGAGCGACGGCGAGTGCTTCTTCGGCAACATCGACGAGCACGAGGTGCGAGATGGCGCCGCTCTCCAAGAGCGCGATCTCGAGACCGGCGGCACCGCAGCCGAAGGAGACCATGGTTCCCCCAACCGGTTCGACTACGTTGCGGACCCACTGCGGGAAGGGCCCTCCAGATCTGCGATCAATCCACGAAGCGACCACGGGGTGGGTGTTCCACTCCCTCCGGCGATCTCGTTCGGCAGCGGCATCGCCACCCGCCCGTCGCCTCGCCGCTGCTCCCCACACCGCAGCAGCCTTGGCGGCGGCGAGGTCAGCGTGAGGGGTGATGACGGTCCGCTCGACACCGGGCGGTCGAGCGCTCAACCGGTCGGCTCGCTCTCGAGCGAGCGCAGCCTCAACCGGTGGAGGAGCAGCACCACGCCGGGCCACCGCCATGGAATCTGCCCACTCGGCGCTGTTGTCGCTCCAGCCCTCAGATGCTGCCTCGGCGAGCTGCACGGCGTGGAGCCCCGACCAAGCGATGAGCGCCGCCAGACCATCGGGGAGGTAGCGGTAGCAGTCGATCGGATACTGGTGCTCGGGGCCCGCACTCGGAACCACCACGCAGAGCAGGCCACCGGGTTTCAAGACACGGGACCACTCACCCACCAGCACCCAGGGGAACGCCGTGTGCTCTAAGACCTGTCCGCTCACCACCACGTCGACGCTCGAATCAGCGAAGGGCAGCGGCGCGTAGGGGGCGGAGAGAACGAGGTCGACGTTGGGGCCCGGCTCGAGGTCCACGCCGACGTAGCGCCACGCGAGTCGATCGAACAGGGATCGGTAGGAGCCGTTCACGTCGTAGGACCCGTGGTCGACGATCAGCAGGTGGTCGTCGCTGCGCTGGTCCAACCACTGCTCCACGAAGTGGGCAACAGCAGCCATGGAACTCTCGTGCACGGACCCAGCCTTCCCCTTCGCCTTGCTCACGATAGAGCAGGCCCGATGGATGGTTTCAGGTGGAGCGCCTCAGCGTGGGCGAGGTGCTCCCCGGCGCGCCGAGGAACTGCCTGAGCTCGGTCGGGAGCTCCCCGCACCTTGCGGGCGACCCCCACGTGCGCCACCACCGGGACGGCCACCGGAAGCGGAGGCACCGGGCTTGGCAGCGGGCTTTCGTCCACCGGAGCGGCGAGCGCCGCCACCGGGTCGCGGTGATTGGGTCGGCACGGTGACGGGGAAGAGGGCGGCGATCTCAGCTTGGGTCCGCAGCACCCGCTCGCCGGGGGCGATGATGCTGAGGATCGGGTCACCGGGTCGAGCCTGGGTGGTGGTCGGCATGATGCCAGCCGCTCGGGCCAACGCCGCGACCTCCTTGCGCTCGCTGTCAGCGGCCAAGGTCACGACGGTGCCCTCGTTGCCAGCACGAGCGGTTCGACCGGAACGGTGGAGGTAGGCCTTGTGCTCGAGGGGCGGGTCGGCGTGGATGACGAGGGTCACGTCGTCGACGTGGATACCTCGAGCAGCGATGTCGGTGGCCACCATGGCAACCGCTCGACCTTCGGAGAAGGCGGCCAGGTTCTTCACCCGGGCAGGTTGGGACAGGTTGCCGTGCATCTCGACGGCGGGGACTCCGGCGTCGTTGAGCTTCTTGGCCAACTGCTTGGCCCGGTGCTTCATGCGGGTGAAGATCACAACCTTGCCAGGCGCAGAAGCGAGGTCCACGAGGATCGGGAGCCGGTCGTCGCTGCGGACGTGGAGGACGTGGTGGACCATGGTCGACACCGGCGACTGCTCGGAGTCCACGCTGTGGGTGACCGGACTCGAGAGGAAGCGGTCGACGAGGACCTTGACGCCGCGGTCCAAGGTGGCCGAGAACAGCATGCGCTGGCCCGACTTCGGCGTCTTCTCGAGCAGACGGGTCACCGGAGGCAAGAAGCCGAGGTCGGCCATGTGGTCGGCCTCGTCGAGCACGGTGATCTCCACCGCATCCAGAGTGAGGGCTCGCTGCTGGAGCAGGTCCTCGAGGCGTCCCGGACAAGCGATGACCACATCCACGCCTTGGCGGAGGCTCGCGACCTGGGGGTTCTGACTCACGCCACCGAAGATCGACATGGTGCGGAGCCCGAGCGCCTTGGCCAGGGGAGAAACCGTGGCCTCAATCTGGAGGGCGAGTTCACGAGTCGGAGCCAAGATCATGGCCCGGGGGGCCTTGGGGCGACGCTCGCTCGAAGCATCGGCCAAGCGGGTGAGCACAGGGAGGGCGAAGGCCAAGGTCTTGCCCGATCCCGTGCGCCCCCGACCGAGGACGTCTCGACCAGCCATGGAATCGACCAAGGTTGCGACCTGGATCGGAAATGGACGGTCGATGCCCTGGCGCTCGAGGACGTCGCACAGGGACTGTGGGACGCCGAGTTCGGCGAAGGTGGGGATGGTCTGGGCGGTGTCGGACGCAGACGGAGCAGAGAGGGTGGATGACGGCATGACGAGTAACTCCTCGGTGATGTCCTATGGGCATCTGCACGCCTCACCAGTGCACAGCACCGGGGCTTCGAGGATCTCCAAAGGGGTGCCCCAACGTTGGTGCACGCTCCCAGTCTAGGCGAGGTTCGAGTGTCGTCCCCACCAGGGGAGTTGACTCACAAGAAACCTCCGCGTAGGCGCTTCATGACCACCTACGATCCATTCAACAAGCCGGTGTTGCTTCGACCGGTTGAGTCTGGTTGTCTGGCCCCCCAAAAACTGGTCCACTTCGCATGTCAGGGATCTATCAAAGTGATAGTGCGAAGGAGGGTAGTTAATGGCAGCGCCGAAGAAGCACAGTGTTGAACAGATCATCGCGAAGTTGCGCGAAGTGGAGAAGCTCACGGGTCAGGGAATATCGATTCCGATGGCCGCCAAACGGGTCGGCATCACCGATCAGACCTTCTATCGGTGGCGCACCCGCTATGGCGCGCTCAAAGAGGACGAGGCCAAGCGGCTCGTTCTGCTCGAGCAGGAGAACAGTCGACTCAAGCGCATTGTCGCCGAGCAGGCTCTCGACATCTCGATGCTGAAGGATCTCCAAACGGGAAAATGGTGAGCCCGGCGCGCAGGCGAGACGCGGCGAACTACCTGGTTCGTCGTTTCAAGATCTCCGAGCGCCGGGCGTGCCAACTGGTTGAACTCAACCGCTCGACCAAGCGCTACCAACCCCTCACGCCCGAGGCCGAAGTCGAGATCGTCAAAGCCATGAATGATCTGGCGACCCAACACCCGCGCTGGGGATATCGCACCGTGACGAAGCTGATGCGCGACCAGGGTTGGCCGGTGAACGAAAAGCGCATCGAGCGCCTTTGGCGTCAAGAAGGCCACCGTTTGCCCCGCGCCGGCTCAAAGAATCGGGCCAAAAGGCCAGGGGCGTGGGCCAAAACTCGTCCCGCAACCGGCCGGCGCTGCGCCCAAATCACGTCTGGACCTACGACCTTGTTTCGGCCCGCGTGCGTCGTGGCGGCAAGATTCGCATCTTGAACGTGCTCGACGAGTTCACCCGGGTCTCGCTCGGCTCCACAGTGTCGCGGTCCATCGGGGCCACCGCGGTCATTGCCCACTTAGAGCAGCTTTTCGATCGCCACGGCAAGCCGAAAGAGATTCGCTCGGATAACGGAAGAGAGTTCATTGCCGCGACGGTGGTGGACTGGCTGAAGGAGCAAGGCGTCGAGGCGGTCTTCATCGAGAAGGCCTCGCCGCAACAAAACCCGTTCATTGAACGCTTCAACGGCACGATGCGACGCGATCTGCTCAACGTCGAAGAGCTGGACAACGTGACCGAAGCCCAGGTGCTGGTCAACAGTTTCAACGAGGAATACAACCACGAGCGGCCCCACCGCGCGCTCAACATGATGACCCCGCACGAATTCGCGCAGTCCTATAAGTTGGCGGGCAGATGAGAGTTTCTGCCACACCCACACTGGATCAGTCGACGAGCACTCTTACGTGTTCAGTGTTGGTCCAGTCACGGTGTGGAACGTGGGAGGAGCCACACACGAAGTGGACCAAAAACTGGGGGCTAGACAAGTCAAACCCATCGTTCTGCGACTTGGACGAGATCTACACGAGTTGCCATTCCAACTCGTGATCAATGGCATCGCATCAGGTGCGTGGTGTCCCACACTTGGGCGCTCGCTCCTCTACCGACTGTTCGGACTTGGCGTTGGTCCCGGCGTCGCGATTTCGCCCGGTGTATTTGTCAAAGGTCGCCATTTGCGAGTGGGTGGTGGGACATCAATCAATGCGAGGTGCATCCTCGATTGTTCCGCCGAAATCACGATCGGCCGAGACTGTGGCATTGCCTATGGGGTGTCGCTCATCACCGCGAATCACGATGCATCGAACCCCTTGCGGCGTTCAGGGACTTCCATCTATCAAGCCATCACCATTGGCAGCGGGGTCTGGATCGGCAGCGGCGCAACCATTCTTCCTGGAGTCACCATTGGCGATGGCGCCGTGATCGCAGCAGGAGCCGTGGTCACGACCGATTGCGATCCGCACACCTTGTATGGCGGCATCCCTGCACGACCGCTGCGAGAGCTCAACTACTAGCCACCGTGACTTACTGCGCAGTGGCTCCACCAGCGAGAGCGCGTTCGTAATGGGCTTCAAGACGCGGACCAATCGTTGCAATGGTGAAATCCTGCACCCGATCGCGCCCTGCACGACCCATTGCTTCTCGCCGAGCTGGATCACTCCACAACGCATCGACCGCGTCCGCGAGAGCAACTGGGTCACTGGGTGGGACCAACAGGCCCGTTACGCCGTCATCCACGATGTCACGAAGACCACCAACGGCACTGGCGATGACTGCTCGTCCAGAGGCCATTGCTTCCAAGGCAACTGTCGCGAAGGGTTCCTCCCACGTCGACGGAACGAGCACCATCCACGCCCGGTCGTATGCAGCTTGCAAGGCCTCGCCGGTGAGCCTTCCCGAGCGTTCCAAATTGGGCACTGACGAGCGACTCGATCCGCCCACCTGTTGGAACACGACCGAGCGACCACGTTCGATGAGCATCTGGCGAGCCGCATCAACGATCGGCCAACCCTTATAGGGTTCGTCAGGCCCCACGAACAACACCGTGCCCTGCTCCGCAAAGGGTGCTGGTTGGACCGCCGGCTCCACCACGAAGGTGGGAATGACATCGAGTGGTTCGCGAAGACCGGCTCGTTGATGTGCACGGGCAACCGCAGCTGAAACGGCGATGAACGACGACACTCGGAGTTCGTGGCGAAATGTCCGCCGAATTCCTGCCGCGAGCACTAAGCGCTTTGGGGCGGACTGATCCGAGCCAACGCACCGGAGGCAACCAAGTGACGCGGTGTGCGAGCACGATGTTCCATTGTTCAGCAATGTCCGCATCGGACACAACAAGCCGTAGTCGTGCAACGTCACGACATGAGGTATCCCTTGTGCCTGCGCAACTCGGCCTGCCGATGCAGCACACCAGCCGTGCGAGTGAATCACGTCAGGTCGCTTCGTCGCAACGCAGCGTGCAACTCCATCCATGACGCCACGATCAGGCCACGGTGGTGGGAGTTGACGTAACGCACCTTGGTGGAGACCTGGAATGTTGGCAAGCCGGGTCGGTGCCGACAGCACCGTCCACGGATCGTCATTGTCCTCAACGGGACTTGCCGTCACTACTCGTATGGAGTGACCAGCCCCATGGAGAAATCGAGCCAGCAACCCAACATGGCCTTCGAGCCCACCCGGCGTTGGCGGATAGCCATCGGTGACTAGGAGGATTTCCATCGGTTGAAACCTACTCGCCATTTCGGAGCATTCTTCAACCTCCGAGCAACGTCAACACAATGGCTTCTGCGGTAGGTCGCGTGCTATCTATCGGTGCACGAGGACTGTAACTGGCGACGAGATAACCACTTGCGTCCCACTCGTGACCACCACATCAAAGCTTTCCGAACCGATAGCACTTCCTGGGGCAGCGTATTGCTTTCCTGTTGCGCCCTCGATCGGGACGTAGCTGCCTCGAGACAGCACACGCCATTGAATGGTGGTTCCAGTCACTGCCCTGACCGTCACCGACAGGGTCCTCTTCGCGCCGAGTTTGACCGCCCCTGATCCAGAAATCTTGCCCACCACTGGCTTCACCGCGAGTGGAGTTACCGAGCTTGCAGGACTGAGCAACCCGCCATTGCCGCTGTAAGAAACGGTGACCGCTGCAAAGGTTGCACTTGCAATCGTGCAAGAAATAGCTTTACCTGCCTTGACCGCCAGATTGGAACAGCCGTGCAGTGACGAGATGCCATTGGTGAAGCTCACCGTCCCGGCCGTCGCACTGGCACCGCTTGGGTTGGTCACCGTTGCCTTCACGACTGCCTTTTGTCCATAGGTAATCACCGATGGGGTGACTTGAACCGAAATGGAGCTCTGCGGAACGGTTATCGCGAGTTTGGTCGTGCTCGTCACACTTCCCAACGCATTGGTAACGGTCACCTCGACCGCAGTGGCGGATGCTTGAGCCGAGGTGAGGGTCACCGATGCCGATGTCGCACCAGCAATCGTGGTGAATTGGCTCCCATTCGTCGAGGTTGCCCAGACGTAGGTTGGGCTCGGAGATGCGACCACACCCACCGAAAGCGTGACCGGCGCACCTTGGGTCACTGGTGTAGACGCAGGCAGTGCCGTCACGAATGTTGGAGCAGTGGGCTGTTGGGCGGAACTCACCCATATGGAACCTTCTGCCGCCACCACACAGGATGCACTGGTGCACGAGATCCCGTATCCCTGCTCAGGGGCAGTTCCCACCGAGTCAGGTGACCACGTGGCCCCACCATCAGTCGTGAGCCATGGCTCACTCGTCATAGCCACACAGGTCGTTTCGCTCGTGCACGAGATACCGGCGACCGAAGAATCGAGCACCTGTTGAGCGGTCCATGTTGGAGAGACGTCAAAAGGATTGGTCGACGCATAGGTCGACCCATCGGATGCACCGGCGTAGCATGTGGTGGCTGTTGGGCAACTCAGCGATGTGAGGGCTCCGTTGGCGACCGAAACAGTTTGCCAACTTGACCCGATCTTTGGCGTGGTTGACCACAGAATTGACCCGCTGAGATCGCCAATTAGGCATGCTCCAGCGCTCGTACACGCGATGGTGCTTAGCCCTTGCGTGTCTGGCACCGTGACTTGCGTCCAGGTAGCAATTGCTCCGGTGGGTGTGTTTGAAACTCGCAAGTTGTTGGCTGCGTCGATCTCTGCACAGAATGTCGTTTTCGGGCACGAAATCGAAAGCACGGAATTTCCCGTACCCAGGTAGAGCCCTGTCCACAAAGCAGTCCCCGAGAAGGGATTGGTGCTGTGGTACAACGTGCCATTGGTCGTTCCAGCAACACAGAGCGCGCTCGACGCACACGAGACGCTGGAAACCGGTCCAGCAACGTGGTGGGAGGTCCATGGTGAAAGGTTGGCTGGGGAAGTCTCCGTGAGCAGGTCGGCACCGAAGTCACCGGCAACGCACCCTGAGTTGGCCACGCAACTCACCGACGTGACGCTCGTCGTCCAGTTCACCGGGGCAATTGCCCAGGTTGGCGTCGTCAGGTTCGGTGCAAATTCCACCTCACCAATGGCATCGACACCTGCGCAATAGCCCGACGCCGTGCACGAGAGCGCATCGACGGGCGCTCCCTCGGTTCCAATGCTGGCACCAGACCATGCAGATGGACCACCCGTTGGATTCACCGACATCACGCCTACCTTGGCATCGGTAACTGCGGAACAGGCCGCTGCTGATCCACACGAGGCAATTGCTGGTGTTCCGCTGAAGGACGTTTGCACAATCCATGCTGGAAGAGCATCGGCTGGATCGACCGACGTCACGAGCTGACCGGAGTCAGTGCCCGCGATGCAGAAGGTGGTCGAGGGGCATGACAAGGTCGCGATGCCATCTCCGGAACCGACTGCAGTTGCTACCCAGGTTGGGCTCAATGATTGCGGATTTGAGGAAAACAAGACCTGTCCGCCGTCAGTTGCGACGAAACACGCTGAGGTAGTCGGGCATGTAATGGCGGTTGGCACCCCATCGTTGGGAAGCGAGGAGGCAGCCCAAGGTCCAACGCTCGGTCCAGACGTGGCCATGAAGTCACCTTGGCCGCCAATGGCAAAACACGCCGTGGTCGTCGCGCAACTCAGCCCCACCATCATGGAACTCGTTCCCACACTTGCCGACGTCCAATCTCCCGAACTAGCGAGAGGGTTGCTGGAGGTACGCACGGTTCCATCGGAATCGAGTACGGCACAGAAGGTGGTACTCGGACAGCTAGTCCCAACCACCGCAGCACCACTCGGAGCAACAACTTGGACCCACGAACTCGTGGCAGACACGGCACCGTTGACCTCAACCGAGCCATCGGACCCGCCAACCACACAGGCGTTCGCCGCCACACATGCAATGGTGGAGAGGGGGACACCTGGTGACGTGGCCACCGATCCTGGAAGCGACAGTGCAGTCCAATACTGGCCCGATGTCGCCGCCCCAGCCAAGGTGACCGGAACCATGATGAGCGCTGCAGCAGCGATCCCCGAGATCGCCTCCGCTAATCTTGACCACAACCTGAATCGCGCCTTCATGGGCACCTCCCAACCGACATTCTAGTGCCAGTACCGCTCGAAAACTGACCGGCGAATTCAACCGGGCGTCGCAACGCAGCCGTGAGAATGGTCTGATCCCCTCAAACTGATCCACCACTTCTGCGAGTCCTGATGCTCCAAAATGGAGCAAGGAGGATGATCATGAAG
>Ga0007805_1000808_pt1 | contig 10531 bp, 11 predicted proteins | sample CryBogCBE24Aug09_FD_71231 | JGI IMG/M metagenome (GOLD analysis project Ga0007805, IMG submission 71231) | Freshwater microbial communities from Crystal Bog, Wisconsin, USA - CBE24Aug09 | ecosystem: Environmental > Aquatic > Freshwater > Lake | place: Crystal Bog, Wisconsin, USA | collected... | reverse complement strand
CGGAATGTATTGAACGGTAGAATCTTCGCAATGTGCGCCATCATAGACATGCGGTGAAGCGATGGCTGACGATTAAATAGTACTACATCGCCGTCCATCAGGTGACGGTTGACCACATCGCCCTCAAACAGTTCCAGTGACTTCGCATTCACATGCTTAAGTGAGATGGTACGACCGTCATGACGCTGAATCGTCTTTGCGCCAGGATAAGTATCAGGTCCATTTTGAATCAGCTTGTAGAGTTTGCCGATATTGAACTGCGTGACCTTCTCAGGAAATGTCAGGTTCGTTGCAATCTTCAACGGAATACCGAGTTCCTTGACGGAGATATTTGGGTCCGGCGTAATGACCGAACGGGCGGAATACTCCACACGCTTTCCCTGTAAGTTTGAACGGATACGACCCTCCTTCGAGCCCAAGCGCTGCTGGAGCGACTTGAGAAGTCTACCCGAACGCTGAGCGGCAGGTGAGATACCAGGAATATTGTTATCTACGAGGGTGGCTACATGGTACTGTAGCAAATTCGTCCACTCATCAATTGCACGCTTCTTTGGCTCATCCGTAATCTTCTTCTTGAGTGCCGTATTTGCCTTGATGATATCAATTAGCTTGCTTGTCAGGTCGTCCTCGGCACGCTGATTATTATCCTGTGTGACCGAAGGGCGTACCTGGGGTGGCGGAATCGGTAGCACAGTACAAACCATCCAGTCAGGGCGGCACCAGTGACGGCTGAAACCCATGAACTCCACATCTTCGTCAGTTACACGACGGAGAAGACGATGAACATACTCAGGCTCCAACAGCATGGAAAGATTCATTGCGCCGTCGTCGTCAACAACTGCGCCCTCTGGTGCCTGTACGCCTTCCGGGAGCTGTAGATTCTTCCAATCCGCATAAATCTTGTGTACCGGCTCCTCACGATACTTATTTGGCTGACGGGAACCACAACCATCCTCAATATCTTCGCCGCAGCGCGTTGTACCGGAAGCGGTCTCCAGTACCATCTTCCAGCGTGACTCTCCCTTGAGCTTGAGCAGATGCTGATTGCGCTGCTTATCAATAAGAAGCTTGCCACATTTGAAACAGACGCAACGCAGGACCTTCATCAGCAGCTTGAAGAACTGGGTGTAGTACACGGGGCGCGCAAGAACGAAATGTCCAAAATGACCTGGGCAGTTGTGATTGTTCTGTCCACATGAACGGCAGACCTTACCGTTTTCTAGCACTCCCATGCGAGGATCAAAGAGACCATTCAGTTTACCCTCCGCCGTGGACGGATTGGTAATTTCGCATACAGAACGTCGTAGGATTTCTTCTGGGCTAAATACCCCAAACTGAATCCCCACAATGGACTCAGTTTCGGACGAATGTGACAGCAGCGGCATCTCTTCTTTTTTGTATGGGGTTCTTTTAAACGGACGGCAACGCGTCAAATTTTGTGATTTTGGCGGATTTTGAACGTATTTATTTTTACTTTACTTTATAAGGACATAATGACGGATTTATCGGGCGCTGTTGTTCTATTTGTACCAACCGAAGTTGATCCACCGCCACCACCAGAGGAGACGCATCCTGATTATATTGCGGCTGCCACGGGTCCTACAGGTCCTACAGGTAACTTAACCAATGATATAGGTCCGTCTTGGATTCCAACGGGTCCTACAGGGACAACAACTTCAATGGACAAATTATTTCTAAATCCAGGCACAATGTCTGGATTACAATATATCAAAGATTTTAGTGGAAATATTGTACCGACGCAAGCGACAATTTCCTATGTAAAACGATTTATGAATGAAGATTATTCGGATGCCGGCTTCAATATGTCCACCTCCATGGATATTATTGCCGTATACATAAAAGCCCAAAAAATCTTATATACTGAAGCAAAAGTCTATTGCGAACAGCAACTTAATATGTTGATGTTACCCGCCATTTGTATATCTGCATTATGTACTTTACTGAGTTTAGCGCTTCAAGGTATTATTGCCGGTCCCTACGTAATCAGTGCGTTGACCGCTATCAATTCATTTATTCTTGCCCTTATTTCGTATCTAAAACTAGACGCAAAAGCAGAAGCCCATAAAACCAGCGCCTACCATTACAGCAAACTACTAACCATTTGCGAGTTTCAATCCGGCAAGATTATGTTTTTTAAACGCGATGATAGCCCTGAATATTTTGTAGCGTTATACAATGAAATGCTCAAATTAATCACCGAAATAGAAAAGAAGATTGAGGAAATCCAAGATACGAATAAATTCATATTACCCCAATATATCCGTTACAATTTTAGAACGCTCAATGAACAAAATCTATTTTCAAAAGTGAAGAATCTTCAACTTGAAGAGCTCAAATTATTAAATGAATTAAAAATTAGTCTGCGGCGATTTCACGAAAAACAACAGCCATTTTTGGATGATAATAATACTATAAGTATTAAAAAACTATCTATTGTATTAGACGACGATCCAAAGAAGAAAGAGTATTTAGACGCAAATACCGACAAAGAAACAAAAATGAAAGCTATTATTTCACATCGTAAATCATATTTGACATTGGAAGACGATTTTGAAAATGAAATTGACGAATATGTGAAAAAGGCAAAAGGGCGATATTGTAATTGTAATTGGCTTAAATCCTAGAGCTCTTTATAATATATATAAAATGCCTGCGATTTCTAACATAGAATTAATGGGTTCGTTGGAAAACGGAATTTTTACAGAAACAGCATGTAGCGCCGATGTACATTCTATATATCCTTTAAAGCGTGTATTTTGGGCTGGGCGCACTTCCTTTCAGGATTGTGTGATTGCGGAATCGCCCACCTACGGCAAGGTTCTTTTTTTGGATGGTGAACTTCAGTCATCGTCTAGCGATGAAGCAATTTATCATGAGCATCTTGTCCATCCTATAATGGCAGCAATGGCGGGTAGTTCCGAAAAGCGGGTGCTAGTGGTCGGTGGTGGCGAGGGAGCAACGGTGCGCGAGGTGTTGCGGTGGGATGCGTCCGCGGTCGCCCATGTTGACTGGGTTGATATTGACGGGGATCTGGTTAATCTTTGTCGGCAGCATTTGGGGTGGGCTGCCGATTCGGTCTATACGGATCCGCGTATGACATATCATCCTTTGGATATTAATACTTTTTTGGATACCACAAAAGATATGTATGATATAATTATTCTGGACTTGCCGGATCCTGATGTAGAAGTTCTAGATGAGTTAGATGGTGCAGAGACAAATGAACTCTATGGACCGCACTTTCGCGATCGTATTATATCACATTTGGCTATTGGTGGCGGTATGGTAACACATTGCGGTCCTATTCGTCCTGGACGCGACGAAGTTGCCTGCGGCGAAGGAATGGTATGGATACGCGAAGAGCTGTTTTATGGCATGGAGGTATTTCCTTACCATGTGTGTATCCCGTCGTTCCAGGGTGAATGGGGATTTATGATGACTGTTGCGCCAGCGGTGGCGGCGACTTTTCCTATGGGGTTGCGCGTGATGGATCGTGAGGTGGCTCAGTTGGCGTTTACTTGGCCGAAATACTGGAGCACATTATAAGTCTAAGCCTAAGTCTAAACTGATTTGGCTAATATTTAGTAAATGAAGGTCGCTCTTGCTTTTTGGGGATTGACCCGTAGTTTGCGGTATACAATGCCTAGCATTCAATTACGCATTTTGGATGTTCTCAAGAAACATGGTATTGATTATACCATTTTTCTTCATACATACTTTGTAAATAGTGTTTATTCTAATTTGCGCGCCGGCGAATGCGGTATAGTTCTTGATAATGAGGAGTATCAGCTTTTGGGGGCGGAGTATGTGCGCCGTGATAATCAAGATGATCTCAAACTTGGATTGAATCTTACCGCCTATAGAAAACATCCTGATCCATGGGACACCAAATATGAAATGGTTGATAATTTTATTCTGGCAATGTACTCTAAAAAACAGTTGGGCTTGATGATAAAAGAGTCCGGTTGTGAGTTTAACTATGTATTGTTTTTACGACCCGATGTAGAATATATTGTGGACTTGGATGTGCGATGGCTACCGCTCGCCACTGAGAAGCAGATCTGTGTGCCCGATTTTCACTGCTTTTCCTTTAAATTCAATGACCGTTTTGCAATTACTACACAGACCAATGCTATTCGGTACAGTACTTTATTTGATTCTATGTTGAACTACAGCCGTTTACGACCCCTCCACTCCGAGACTATAAACTACGATTTTGTGACTCGAGTTCTTAAATTGGCGGTGGCTTATGTTCCGTTTCGGTTTAATCGAGTGCGCGCAAATGGGATAGTGCGTAATGATGTATCTTAGACACCGAAGCAAGAGCATGAATTGCTAAAGTCGTTATTTAATTCCATTGTTTTGTAGGGGTAGTTAGAGCCTGGATAGCAAATGCGCCGTAACCAGATAAAGTACCTGATACATTTGTACTACTATTTGGAATACCGCCAGTAGCTCCTGGTGTGAAAAGTACATACTGCATACTGTCTGTTACAGAAAAGTTTTGGTAAAAGCTAAGAAGAATACCACTACCAGAGGTTTGACCAGTGAAAAAAGCCAAGTTGCCGGCAGTAGCACCATTTGTAGATGATACACTTTTCAAGACAAAATAATTGATATAATATCCACTTCCAGAGGAATATAATGCTGGAAGAACACTACCAACTTGATTGAACCCTGTAGATGATGCAGTATTAGTATTTGTAAATACACGAGCATCTGTTGCTGGTGGGTAAGAGCCGCTTATACCATATTTAACTGCGAAGGCATATAAATACTGATTTGCTCCTACGGCTTGTGTATAAGGAGCCGAAGCAGTATTGTAAACAAAAGCAGATTTGTCTTGTGCTGTTAAGCCACTAGCAGCAGCTGCTGCTAAATAAGTATCCGCTATACCAGCCTTTGTGGTTCCGGTTACATTTGTTACAAGATTGTTATACTCGGTAGATGTAATAGTAACCCAAGTATTCGCAGCTGCTGCATTATAGGCGGCAAGACTAGTTGTCAGCGAGTTAACTATTTGATCTGTTACTAGTGGTGCTGGACCGGGTGCTGAGGCTGTGGATGGTACCAACTTATTCACACCATTAATATAACTCTGCTGTTCGGCTACAGTTGTTTCTACCTGACCGGCTACAACCGCATGGTAGTATTGATAGTCTGTAGGACCACTATATCCGCGACCACCTTCTAGCACTACTGTATTGGTAAGATCGTCTGTAAAAGACTGTTGTTGAATTACCTTGTTAGCGTATAACATACGCTGTTTTCTTAACCATGTAGTATAGGATGCATCTGGCGTAGACATAGTCTTCTAAATACAAAAAATATTTGTTTTTATTTTTGTTTGTTTTTTGTTTGTTTTTTTGTTTTTTGTTGGATTTACTCCAATATAATTTCAGGAATCGGTGCGAGCGGTTGTGAATCCGGTACAATATCTACCCACTGTGGAGCACTGTCAGCGTCGTAATCCACATCGGCGCGAAACTGGATACCGATATTGTTTTCAGCGTAGTAGAGCCAGTTGCTATTGTATATCGCCCAAAGATCCTCTGGCGTGGAGAAATCACTATTGATCTCCAACCCGAGAATACGAATCTGGTAGTCTTCACATGCGAAGAGATTCGCTAGACTCGTAACAATACTGGCAGTATCAGGCTGGACAATCCACTCATCACCAATGGAGATGATAATCTGGCGACTTGCGGGGCGCCAATGAATGTCCATAATCTCATTGCTCCAAGTTTCAATCTGTGCGAGCTGAATAATATTTTGGTTGTCAAATACTTCGACAGGAGGAGGAGGGATGTTAACACTATAGAAATCCATTTGGAAGTATGAAAGATAGGATGTAGATGAGGCAAAGACTTATTTATAGTGCGTAATGGTTTCAATTTTTTCCGCAACCGTAAAAATTTGAACCTTAAAACGGATTCGAATTTCTGGGCATTCATCTTATTACGATGCCAGTCTTTACGACATTTTACTCTATTCCCATTCCTGAGCCCTTTGTTGAAGGACTACAGCCAATTGCGCAGATTTCTACACCTGAAGGCGTATTTGATGTATCATGGGTGCCAAAGATGGATCAGGTTGTGATTCGTCACGGTAACGATTGGTATATTCAACCCAACGCGCGTATTGAGGATTCACTCTCTACTCTCATTGGCTGCAATACCTATGATCTACATGCCGGCGGACTCTTCCTATTTGACCGCGACTACAAGAATGGTAAGGCTGCCGATGAATATATGGAGCAGGGGCTTCTAGACTGCGAATGGTCCGATTACGCTCATGATAAGATGGTATTTCAGGCAAACATTGAGGTAGACGGTCTAGAGTACGATACCTTTGACTTTGTGGAGTAAAAAATAGGTATTATAGTTATTATAGTAATTAATTAATTAATCTTTTTCTCATCGTCTGCTTGCGGTGCCTCATCAGGCTTCTCCTCTTCCTCAGTCTCATCTACAAACTCCGCCTTTTCCTCGTCATAATTATTGCGATTACGGTTGAGATACTTAACAACCTCCTCTAGAACATTGTTTAGATTCTCAACCTCCTCCTTGAGATGCCGGATTTGCGCATCTTTATTCTCATGCGTAACGAAATTGTAGAAGAAGAACCGCACAATATTCATTAGGAGTCCAATAGTTGAGAAGAATGTATAATACTGAATGAAATGCTCAATAGAGTTGGCAGTAGAGTAGTCTAGAAGCTGTAGTGACGGCATAGTGGGGTAAGTGAGGATGAATTTGTGTGCGGGTTGGCGCTCAATTTTTTAGATTTTTTGATAAAATTTGAACTTGCTTTTGTTGCTTCTGTAAAACAGAACAACAAAAAATGGCGTCTATTACTAGACTTTCTGGCTCCTTGATTCGCATTAGTGGTACTAACTTTGGAATGTTAAAGTATGTACGTCTTGTTCCTACAAACTCTATTATGTATATCAACATACTAGACCGATGCCTAGATATCCATTATAAGGATAAGAAGTCCTTTGATACCCTGCAATTTCCAACAAATACGGCACGAGATTTGGCGGTCGCTGTTGTTGAATCGTCATTTGGGGAGCCGAAGCAGCACCCTGTTGTAAAGGACTATCCGTTCTGATTTACGCACGGCGGGTCTTGTTTTTGCGTGTTTTGCGGGTCTTGTTTTTGCGGGACTGGGACTGGCTCATGATACGATTTAACGTTGCAGTCGCATTTTTGTAATACTGTACATTGGCGGCATTTTCAGGAAACGCTAATTTCTTACCCATGATAGTCGTCTTCATCTTAGGCTTGGCACCGCGACGTAATAGTACACGCTTCACTGCCTTGAACATCTCGCTGCCCTTTTCAGGTGTATTATAACGCAGCAAAAGCACATCCGCAATTTGGCGGGGGGTCTTCTGGGCTAATTCGGGATCCAATGTTGCACCGCTTGGTGTCTCAAGATCGGTGCCAAAATACATTGCCTCCTCTACCATCTCAGGCGATCCCGTCAACACAGCCAAGTGGAGTGGGTTCATTCCTTGATACTCGCTACCATCCTGAGGGTGGATATATGTGCTTAAAAATGGTCTTAGACCTGCGTAACCCAGTTTCTCAACATTGTTTCTCAACTTGAAAGTATTTTGCCGTGCGACTTTTAATCCCTCAATGTCTCCGCTGACAATAATATCCATGATCTGTTTCATCGCTACCATCGGGGCACTTGATACATTGGACATGTTCCTCTCTAATTATTTATAATAAAATATTCAACTGAAGCACTACTAGTACATCGGTTGTAGAAATTTGTTGGGTTTTATAAGGGTATAGAGTGGAATGGCGTTGTATCAGTCCAAATAGATGACACCAATAGTGCTTTCTCTTTGACCTGTGCTAATGTAAAGTCTTTTTTGAAGATATTACATGCTCCGCAACACGGCTTAACATTATCTAGAGTATATTCACGTCTAGAATTATCTACTCTATCAAGTCCAACTCCTTTCTTACTAGTAAATCCACAAAGGTAGCATGGTTTCTTAATAAGGATATACCATTCTTCCTTTGTAATATGAAATGGTAGTTTTCTCGTTTCTTCGGAATGTTTCTTATAGTTAGCCCAACTGTTTGATGTAGTATTTATATAATATTGTTTCCATTTTACATAAAAGTCAGCCGATGGGGTTTTGAATCCGCTAATAATCTTACAAAGTTCAATAAAGAATAAGGGATGATATACATGTTTCATCATATTACACGTTTCACAGCAAGGTACACAATTATTTTTTTCATAACCTTTGCGATTATCCAAGCGATCAATGCCATTTATTTCTTCATTTTTGAAATATTGGCAATAATTACATTGAGATAATACAAGTTGTTTAAAATCATCAAATTGAAGTCCTATTGTATAATTGCGAATCTTAGCACTCCTTATGTAATCTTTGTAATATATTTCTAAATTTTTAAAATGTTCATTTTTATAATTACGAATCCTATCAGTTCGTTTACTATTTTGTACAGCATTATATTTATTACAAGATTTACATATTTTACTAGGCTTATTATATCTTGTTTTGAACTGTTCATAATCTTTTCCACAGTTTACGCATAATTGCTTTGTTACTGTAGGTATATGTTCTAAAGCATTATGTAATTCAACACGCTCTTTACGAATTTCTTTCTCTTTATTATAAGACTTTTCTCTACATTTATCACAAGTCGTATAACCTTCTTTACATATAGTAAAGCATCCTCTATCTATATCACAGTAACGGATACCTTTCTCCTTCTCTTCATCACGGTATGTATCTCTGTTGTGTTTCTTACAATATTTATCACCTGTAGTTTTGAATTTACATCCTTCATGACCACACTCCGTAGTCTTTTTACATATACACTTTTTACAATCTAGGCAAGAACCCTTAATTGTGAGAATGGCATCACATCCACGAAAGAAGAACCTGCAAGGAATCTTACTATCTTTTAGTAGTTGTTCGTGCTGAAAGTTACGCTGATGCCGACCACAGTATCCGTTATCAGATGGTGGAAATTGGCACGAAAGTCCCTTCCTGGAACCCTCTAAGACTATAGCTTTACATGTCTCCATTTATTAAATGCTGACATAAGAAAATTTAGTTTTATTCAAATTTTTTGTCCTACTGTATTTTCCAAAAAAAACAGAAAATAAAAAATTTTGTACTGTAAATACAGTACGTTTAGTTGCTGTAAGCAAGTCCACCCATACCAGACATGATACGGAGAACGTTGTAGTTGACGGCGTAGATGCGGACCTGCGCGGTGTTGTACGTGTTGACCGTGTTGTTGGAAAGGGTGAGGAGAAGGGTGGCGTTATCAATACGCGAGAAGTTGCAGCTGCCGCTGGGCTGGTGCTCTTCTGGCTTGAGGGCGAAGGAGTAGACGTTGATGCCGACGGCTGGGATGTTCGTGTGGTGCTGGTAAGGCTGGACCAAGTTGAAGTAGCGTCCCTCGCGCTCCGTGAAACGATCGTGACCGTTGAGCTGGATCTTGGCGACAACGACAGGGTTGTAGCCCGCCATGCCCTCCACGCGCGTGACGGAGTAGCCGGACTCGAGCACCGAGCGATCCCACCAGTCGGAGTAGTTGAAGGGCTGCTGTCCCTTCCAGGGGTTCGTGACCGTGGGGTCGCATGAGACGAACGAGTCGCGCTGGACAACCCACACAAGCTCCTTTGTGGGGTGGTTGAAGTTCATCTTGATCTTGTTGGCAGAGGAGGTAACCGACTCACCGCCCGTGAACTGGAGCTGCTCGATCAGGTACTCGTGCGAGACCTGGGCGAAGCGGCGGCGCTCATCCGTGTCGAGGTAGATGTAGTCAACATAGAGCGAGGCGGAGACCAAACCGGCGGCGGCAATGCGCTGCTGGATGGGGTACGAGGTGTTCTGCACCGACACACCGCCCGAGGTGACCGTGGCGTAGTCCCACTCGAGGTTCTGGAGCGCGTTGAACTCGAGCCAGATCTTGACCTCGTGGTACTGGAGAGCAATGAGAGGGAGAGCCAGACCAGGGTTGCGGTTGAACCAGAACTGGAAGGGGATGTAGAGCGTGTACTCCGGCGCGCAGTTGCGGACCTCCTGGGAGGCGTGGGGCTCACCCGTGCCGCAGGCGTTGTCGCAGCCCTCACCGCCCTGGACGAGCAGGTTGGTGAGCTGGGGCACATTGCCTACCATCTCGGCGTAGCCGGCCTGGAGACCCGGCTGCTGGGTGAGCTCGTTCCAGATCTGGAGCCAGTCACCGTAGTGCTTATCAATCTGCTGACCACCGATCTCAACGTAGACGTTGTTGATGAGGTTGTGGCCAACCCAGTTGAGCCAGCGGAACTGGGCACCCGAGCCGTCCGACGCCTGGAGCGTGACCTGGGGGAGCGTGCACTGGAGGTACACACGGTGAATCAAATCACCGTTACGGGAGATGGTGCACTGCACCTTCTTGCCGAAGTTCGCCGAGCCGTTGAACGTCTGCTCAATGGACTCCATGGCGAAGTTCGTGTGGCG
>Ga0007805_1000791_pt1 | contig 10682 bp, 9 predicted proteins | sample CryBogCBE24Aug09_FD_71231 | JGI IMG/M metagenome (GOLD analysis project Ga0007805, IMG submission 71231) | Freshwater microbial communities from Crystal Bog, Wisconsin, USA - CBE24Aug09 | ecosystem: Environmental > Aquatic > Freshwater > Lake | place: Crystal Bog, Wisconsin, USA | collected... | reverse complement strand
AGGCATTGAGGCTAAACATTTTAAATGGTATGACACAGGAAACATTAATGCCTTAAATCGAACTAGAGAATCTTATCGAGAGCCAGATCAGCCTAATATTCTAGAGAAGGCGAATGAAGCTATTTGGTTTGTAGCTGACCATGCGATTAAATTTTCCGACGATAAAAAATTTATTGCTAATAGAGTGGAGCGTGTAAAAGAATTAGAGGGTTTTGTACCTAGCATCACTGGAAGTGGTGTGAATATGTATCGCTATACCAAGGTAGATGGCAGAGTATTTTCTGATGTAGTTAATCTGCCTTTATTTAAAAAGTTACTAGAGCATTCAACCCAGTTTTGGAGATTGAAAGATCTGAATGAGAAGGATCGCATTCCTTTTGAAGAAGCATGTATGCGGTTTTATCGAGATAAAACTTATGAGCGCGTTGAATTGTTTTACAAGAATTTCTCTCGGCAAGATGGTGTGGAGGTTATTAATGGTCTAGATATGCCTTTGCTAAAAGATTTATTGAATGCCGTAGATTGGGGATGGTTGTCAGATGGCTTAGCAGGAAGATTCCATGGAGACTTTCATTTTGAAAATATTCTTTGGACATCCTCCAATCAGAAATTCACTTTTTTGGATTGGCGGCAAGACTTTGGTGGAGATATCGCAGTAGGTGATATTTATTACGACCTTGCTAAACTTTTGCATGGTTTGATCGTTAATCATGAGCTGATTGCTAAAGATTTTTATAGCGTTAGCTGGACACCCGCTGAAATTAATTATGATTTTTTAAGAAAACAAGCGCTAGTAGAGTGTGAGCATTATTTTATTCTTTGGCTTGAGAATAATGGCTTTGATGTTAAAAAAGTTCAGATTATGACGGCCTTAATTTACTTAAATATAGCTGCGCTTCATCATGATCCTTACAGTCTTTTACTATTTGCTTTAGGCAAATCAATGTTGAAAAATAGTTTAGTTAATGCTTCATAACTGTTACATAACTGGGGAGTAAGTATGGATCTAAAGCAGATTGCCAGTAATTACTTTGCTTTATTTGCAGCAAAAGATTTACAGAAATTAGAAAATTTATTTTCACCAAATATAGTTTTACGCGACTGGGATATCAGCGCTGTTGGAATTAAGGATGTGATTAATGCTAACAAAAAGATTTTTGATTCTGCAAGCTCAATTGAGGTTTTTCCGATTGATATTTTCTTAGACGGTAAGGTAATCATCGGAGAAATTGAAATCCTAATTAATGCAAAAAATAGAATTAAAGTTGTAGACATAATTACTTTTGACATTAATAATAAAATTATCTCCATAAAAGCTTTTAAGGGATAATAATGATTAATATCACATTAATTACAATAAGAGGGTAAGTCTATGAGTGCAATGGCGGCAAAAATGCCATCTAATAGAAATTTTGGTTGGCTATTTTCTGGAATTGCTGGATTTGCCAGCGTCTATTTTTGCTGGAAAATTGAACAGAGGTTGTCAATAACTCTTGGTGCTGTATCTTTTTTATTTGCCTTGACTGCTGTAGTTGCCCCAAATATCTTGGAGCCTTTAAATAGGTTATGGTTTCAATTAAGTTTATTTTTAGGTAAGGTTGTTAGCCCCATATTTTTAGGAATTATTTTTTTTATCGTTATTGTTCCTGTAGCTATTCTAATGCGTATTTTTGGGCGCGATGCCTTAATGATGAAGAAAAGGGAAGTATTAAGTTATTGGGTTGATAAAGAGCCTTCCGATCCAGATGCATTTAGAAATCAATTTTAGGTATAAATAATGACATTTATTAAAGAGCTTTGGCGCTTTCTAGCCAGCCGTAAGAAGTTATGGCTTCTCCCCATTGTTATTGTCATGATTTTGTTGGGCTTTTTGCTCATATTCGCTCAAGGCTCTGTACTTGCCCCATTCATCTACACATTGTTTTAGGATTTGCTAAATGTATATATTGGGAATTTCTGCGTATTATCATGATTCCTCGGCCTGTTTAGTGCGTGATGGAGAAATCATTTGTGCTGCCCAGGAGGAGCGATTTACTAGGAAAAAACAGGATTCAGCGTTCCCAGTAAATGCATTAAATTATTGTTTGAAAGAAGCTGGAATAGCGCCTAATCAGGTAGACTTCATTGTTTTTTATGATAAACCGTTTTTAAAGTTTGAGCGGTTACTTGAAACATATCTTGCATTTGCCCCAAAGGGACTTCAAAGCTTCATTACATCAATGCCAACTTGGCTAAAAGATAAGTTGTTTCAAAAATCTGTTATTAGTGACGCTCTTAAAAATTTATGGGGCAGGGATGTAGACTGGGAAGAGCGCCTGCTCTTCTCAGAGCACCATTTGAGTCATGCAGCCAGTGCATTTTATCCCTCACCATTTGAGTCTGCTGCAGTTCTTACAATGGACGGTGTGGGTGAATGGACAACAACATCTTTAGCTTTAGGCCATGGCAATAAGCTATCAGTTTTGAAAGAAATTTTGTTCCCGCATTCGTTAGGCTTGCTGTATTCGGCAATGACTTATTACACCGGCTTTAAAGTAAATTCAGGTGAATATAAAGTTATGGGTTTAGCGCCATATGGGGTGCCTAGGTATGCTCAGCTCATTAAGGATCATCTAATTGACATCAAAGAAGATGGCTCGTTTGCTTTGGATATGAGCTACTTCAACTACTGTACTGGTCTTACCATGACTAACAAAAAATTTGATGCATTATTTGGGGGCCCCCCTAGAAAGCCCGAGTCTGAAATTACGCAGCGTGAAATGGATCTAGCCGCCTCAATACAATCTATAACCGAAGAGGTTGTTGTAAAGCTAGCAAAAGGTATTAAAAAAATAACTGGCGAAAAGAATTTATGTTTAGCCGGTGGCGTGGCATTAAATTGCGTAGCAAATGGAAAGTTATTGCGTGAAAAAGTTTTTGAGAATATTTGGATTCAACCAGCCGCTGGTGATGCTGGAGGTGCGGTAGGTGCGGCATTAGGCGCTTATTACATAATGCTCAACCAGCCTCGCAAAGTTGTTAAAAATTTAGATGGAATGAAAGGATCCTATTTAGGTCCTGAATTTAGTCAGGCTGAAATTGAATCAGAGCTCAGAGACTGTAGCGCAATCTACACGACCTACACAGCAGAAGAAATGCTTGACAAAACAGCTCAAGCTCTTGCTGATGGAAAGGCTATTGGTTGGATGAATGGGCGAATGGAGTTTGGGCCCCGCTCATTGGGCGGTAGAAGTATTTTGGCTGATCCGCGATCACCAAGCATGCAAAAGTTGCTGAACTTAAAAGTTAAGTATCGAGAGTCTTTCAGACCCTTCGCTCCCAGCGTTTTGCGTGAAGACGTTGCTGATTGGTTCGAAATAGACTGTGATAGTCCCTATATGCTACTAGTAGCAGATGTTATTAGGGATAAACATATACAGATGACCCCAGAAGAACAGAAGTTATTCGGCATTAAGAAATTAAATACCTTACGCTCAACAATTCCTTCAGTAACTCATGTAGATTATTCGGCTCGAGTCCAAACAGTTCATGAAGAGACCAACCCTATCTATCATAGGCTAATTAAGCGTTTCAAGGAAATTACTGGTTGCCCTGTACTAGTGAATACATCATTTAACGTAAGGGGAGAGCCAATCGTGTGCACACCGAAAGATGCATTCAGATGCTTTATGGGTACAGAATTGGATGTATTAGTAATTGGTAATTCAATACTAGAAAAACAAAAGCAATCAGAGTCACTTTTGCATGACTACAAGCAAGATTTTAGTTTAGATTAGATTTTTGAATCGAAATGAAAGAAGAAATGAAAGATAAAATTTATCAGACATTAATGATCGTTGTAAGCTCAATTTCTTTAATGGCAATATTGGAAATTATGTCTGGTATTTATGTAAAAAATGAATCATACAAAGAATTTGATACCCTACTTAAGAGCCCATGCTTTAGTGTTTTTAATGAACAGCCTGAAATTCAAAAAAGTATTTACAGGGAATCTATTGATAATAGAATGTATGTTAATAAATTTGGATATGGGCTAAAAGACTTTAACGGCCAATATCAAAATGTAACCAATGGAATTCGTAAAACATGTAATAAAAATAAAGACAGCAAAAAAAATATATATTTATTTGGTGGGTCTACAGTTGAAGGGGTGGGGGTAAGAGATTGCGAAACAATACCTTCTTACTTGCAGAAAGATTTACCCGACTTCAACATCACAAATATGGGTATCAGAGGCAACTTTTCGGTAACTGAAGAGCGAAAATTGCGAGAATTAAGTCCCGAGCAAGGGTCTTTAGTCATATTTTTTGATGGTTTAAATGATAATTTTTATGAGCTTGAGGAGGTTGGTATATTTAAGGACCCTTCTGGTTTGAATGAATGGATAAAGAGTAAGGTCAATGATTTGGATTTATACAAAGGACTGAAGTTATATTTGGGGAGAATGAAAATTCAGGCTCAAGCTACAAAAGAGAATGCAGGTATATGTACCCCGAAGAATTCTAATTCAGTTGCGATTCATATCAATAAGGAAATGAAAACAACAAGCCATGATATTGCTAAGAGATATTTGGCTACAAAGAGTAGCATTGAAAATTATTGCATTCAAAGAGATATCAATTGCATATTCATAGCACAACCTGTACCAAGTTACAGGTATAGTAAAAAGTTATATTTTTATGATACTCGAGGAGGATTTTCAAATAGGCAGGCTGACTACGGGCAATTTATAAAAGAAATAGCTAGTGACGAGAGGGTAATTGACCTATCGGGTGCCTTAGATGGAGTCGAGAAAGCATATATAGATAAAGTTCACTACAGCCCATATGCAAATGAGATCCTTGCAAAGGAGATATCTAAAGTTGTTATAAAAAATACAAATCTATATTGAGTGTTTGTAGGAATAAATTAAAAAATATAACCTTGATGTTAGATGCAAATGATAAAAATTGTGATATATCAACCACACAAAAATATTTGGTTCGGGAATCCTGTAAGAAATATAATAAATAAGCAGCAATTACCAAATAAATATGCACCCTTTTTGGAGTACCTGCTGAACTCCAAACATAAAATATATTTCACTACAAAACTATGTATAGATCCCGGCATTAAAAATTACATTAAAGCAATTTTAGAGCCGTTAGAGCTTCTATCTTGGTGTCTCTTTAATAGGGTAAGTATTAAGCGGGTAAGTTTTGTTTTTACTAAAAGAAAATTAGTTGATAAAGATATTTTAGTGTTGATGCATTATGGGAATTTTACGCATGAGGATATCGATATTGCAACACAAGGTCAAAAACTTGCTAAATATCTATCGAGTTCACGTGTATATAAAGTAGTTCACATGACTCACTTTGCCTACAATCCAGCAATGGGCGCTAAAAACTTGGAGATTTTGAAACCTAATTTATTGGTGGCAGAGAATAATTTGGCGTGTAATTCTGAATATTACAAAAATTATTTCTCGAAGATCCCCGTTGATTTTTATCAATTACCATACGTTCCTGCGAGTAGATTTATTTCAAATACACCATTTGAAGATCGGATCAATAAAATAGTAGTTTCTGGCTCAGTTACCTTTAGGATGAAAGACATTGAGTTTAAAACTTTTTTTAAAACTGATGAGTTGCAACCACTACGGCGAAGTATTTATGAAAATGCCTATAAATACCCCGATAAAATCCACAGTTTGATATCAGATGTTAGTGCTAGCTTTGCAGCTTCCCTTGAGCAAAATCGTAAAGGTTTTATCGGAGCAAAACTGAGGAATTTATTGTTATTTAGGCACCCCCAGATGAACTATTACAGGCAAGATATTGTGGCCGCCTATAACTCTCACAAAATGTTTTCCGTTCCAGAGGAAATCTGCAATTTACCTGCAATTGGCTTTGTAGAGGGGATGGCTTGTGGATGTGCATTCTTTGGTTTGGATGACCCTATGTACCGTGATATTGGCATGATACCCGGGGAGCATTATGTCTCATATGACGGCTCCTTAGAAGGGCTTTTAGAGGCTGTTAGCTATTATCAACTAAACTCAGAAAAACTCAAAAATATAGCAGACAATGGCCATAGATTTGTAATGGAAAAACTTAATGCAAATAAAATTTATAGTGATTTTATTGCCGATCTAAATTTAATGATAAATGCAAAAAATAATTAAATTAATACAGGGTAATCATCAGTTTATAGTCAACATTCTTTTGGCAATACTTAATTCAGCATTTTCATATTTTTCACTTATATTGATCGCTAAAACTTTTGGGAGAACGGCTGGTAGCGATGCCTATTTTTATCTAGTCTCTCTACTAATTATGTCTTCTGGAGTCGTAACCGTACTTTTTGGTGTTGTTATGCTTCCTCAATACATGCTGATAAGGGAGCAAAAAAATAATCTTATTGCCGGCGAGTTCATAGGCTCAATATTAGTAGGTTCGCTGATCTTAGCGCTAGTCATTCTTGGTGTGACAAAGTTCTATGGAATCAAATTTTATGAATTGTTTTCACGTTTTCCAGCGAGCGAAATAAAAAATGTGTATCACATACTCAATTATTTTCCGCTGTTATTTTCCGTTAGCGTTATGGGTGAGTTTTTTAGGGCGATTGCCCTGGCGCATGGAAGATTTAAAACAAGCTCCCTTACAACGCTATCTCAGCCAATATTGCTAATATGCTTATTGATTCTTTATTCAAATGTCTTTCATGAAGAGATATTAAGTATCTCCTTGCTATTTTCAAAAACAATCTCTTTAATTGTTTTTATTTACGTTGTTTTATACAAGGATAAGGTGAAGATTTTTTTTGGAAAAAATTTAACATTACACTTTAAAAAATATTCCAAGGTATCTGGACCATATTTTCTTGCAAATGTTATCTCATTATTGACTGCATTTAATTTTGATTATTTATCAAGCGGTTTAGGTGTGGGCTATGTAACACTAATAAATTATGCTCAAAAAATATATAGCATCCCCATAAATCTAGTTGTAATACCAATTCTAGAAATTGCCCGAACTAAATTTGCAAAGGCAAGGGCCGAGTTAAATTTTTTGAGTTTTACCAGAGAAAAAGACTACGTATCGAAAATATGTTTATGGCTTTCTGTAATTAGCGCGATGTTAATTTTCATATTTTCACATTTTTTGATTGATTTATTATTCGGCAATAGTAAATTTTCTTCTGAAGATTTAAGTATAGTAATTAATTGCCTTAAAATTTATTCCTTAGGAATCCCGTTTGCAGCATTATTTATGGTTAACGGCAGGGCGATTGAATCTTTTCAAAAACTCTTGCTACCATCGATTGCTGGAAGTTTTGGGCAGTTTTTTACTGTAGTCGTTACTGTATTTTTTACGTTATGGCTTGGATACAGCGGGATTCCGCTGGGAAAAACTATTGTCGATATCGTCTATTTTTTCCCTATCGGTATTCTATTGTATAAAAAGTTATTGAGAGAGGATGCCATGAGGCCTTCATTCCCTCCTAAGTACTAGGCATTGTTGTGCGGAGAAATATTTATTCCCTGTTAGGAATTTGTTGAAAAATAAAATTACTGATTTCGGAAGAATTTTCCATAAATATCTTAATTTAAAGGTCCCAAATTCAAGGATCGTAAGAAAGTAACTATGCTCCAAGACTATAAATTTTGATTTTTTAGTTAGCTCTATAAGCTCAGATTTTTTGAATATGTAGAAGTGATCATCGCCATCAGCGGTAAATTCTTGATGGGACCCATCTTTAAAATTTATCTCCAAGTAAGATGGTAGCCTTTGGTTTATAAAATCATAATTGGGTGTGGTTATTATTAAAATTCCATCTTTGCCTAGATTCTCATATATCCTGTCGATAAAAATCTGATGATTAACTAGATGCTCTACCACTTCTGTAAGAATTACAGCATTAAATTTTTCTTGAAAAGCTAAGTCTAGAAAATTTCCAGATATAAATTCTACCAACTGATTGTTATCTCGCAGTTTTGCATATTCAATATAATTTTCCCTGATATCATTTGCAGTAACTTTGTAACCGTAATCTGATAGGGTAATTGCTATAGTTCCTTGTGCACATCCTATATCGAGTATTGATGATCCTATTTTGATATATTTGGTTATAATTTCTTTAACCATGTCTGTTCTTTGCTGGTACCAGTAGAAAATATTTGGAAGTAGCCTAGAATTAACAAATTGCTGATTTTCAGCATGAACCTCAAGGATTGCTGGGTTAAATTTTTCAGTATTGATTGGCTCTTGCATACTAATTTAATGATTATTTTCTATAAGATTTTAAATAGGATAGCTGTACTGTTCGATAAGTTTAACAGTCTGTTTTCCAAGTATAGATTTAAGGCTTGCGGTTATGGTTTTTTTCTAAAAGGGCCTTCGAATATTCTGGGCGGCGAGTTTATTTACATTGGCGATAATTTTAGCTGTTTTTCTCGCTTGAGGCTCGAGGCTTATTCTCGTTTTGGCGATCAAAAATTTTCACCAAAAATAATTATTGGAAATAATGTTAGCTTGAATTTCGATTGTCATATCGCATGCATTGATAACATTGTGATTGAAGATAATGTTTTGGTGGCTAGTAAGGTGTATATTTCCGATCATTTCCATGGTAAAAATTCCATTGATGAGATTTCCATTCCTCCCGGCAAGAGGATGCTTTATTCAAAGGGGCCCGTAATAATTAGGGACTCCGTGTGGATTGGCGAAGGCGCATGCATTCTTTCTGGCGTAGAAATCGGTCGTTGTTCAATTATTGGCGCTAATTCTGTCGTTACTAAAAGTATTCCCCCGAACTCAATAGTTGGTGGAGTTCCAGCCAGGGTAATTAAAAAATTAACTGAGGTTTCTTAGTGAAGATAGTTTTCACAATAACAGCTCGAAATTATTTAAGTCTAGCCCTGACCCTGGGGGATTCTCTAAGCATCCATGATCCTGAGCTTCCTTTTTATATTTATGTAGTCGATGGTTTGGATGGGATTGAGGTTGAAACGTTGAGGCATCCAATTATCAATGTTGAGGACGACCCCAGGTTATTTTCAGAAGCTAATGCGTTTAAATATGATGTTACAGAATATTGCACCTCATTGAAGCCTGCTATTTTTCAGACATTATTTTCAGATCATAAAGGTTGCGACTTAATTTACTACTTAGATCCTGACGTTTATGTATTTAATTCTCTAAGCGAGATCACGGATGAGTTCCCTGACAAAACACTTTTTTTATCTCCCCATGTAAATTTATGCGTAGTTCAGGATTCAAACCCTGTTCCAGACAGCAGGCATCTATGGGAGGGTATTTTTAACCTTGGATTTTGTGCGGTCAGAAGGTCTAATCCTGGCAACCTAATTTTAGAATGGTGGAGTAATAGACTACAAGCGAACTGCTATGCTGATCATGCAGATGGCTTGCATACTGATCAGAAGTGGATGGATTATGCTCCCGTCTATTTTAAAGAGGATTTAAAAATAGTTGATCATCCTGGGGTAAATGTAGCTCACTGGAATTTAGTGGAGAGGGAAATCGGGCGCTCAGGTGATATCCTTCTATCAAATTCTCGGCACTTAATATTTTTTCATTTCTCGGGATTTGACTTATCTGGTAAATCCCTAACTAGACATGTTGATATTGTTGATCAACTCTACTTTCGTGGGTTGGTAAGAGAAATGGCAATTTCTTATCAAGAAAAACTTCAATCTAATTCTTACCAAAAGTATATAGGATCTAACTATAAATATAATTATTTCTCAGATGGTAGTCCGGTCACAAAGTTTCACAGAAGATTATTTAGGGTTTACAGCCAGGATCGGGCGTATTTTGGAAATCCATTTGATATTCATGATGAATTTAGGGTGAATATTGAGTCGGCTGGTTTGGTTGATTTTAGTAAGGAAGCAAGTCAAAATTATCGCGCAAATAGTGTAGGTAATTTGGATAATAAAATTCAGACTCTAAACTTCGTATTTAAATTTTTAAAAAAGATTATTGGAGTAAAAATGTACTGCTATCTCATCAAATGCATGCAAAGATATGCCAGATTTGAGAGTCACATTTTCCTGCTTAAAAAATGAGTGAATCTTGTCGTAAATTTCCAATGCGGGGCAAGTATCTTGTCAGGAATCGCTACTTATTCTTAATATTATTTATTACAGATTTTTTTATAAAAATCGCAACAAGTCTTGCGCCTAGGCGAAAGATAGATCTCAAAAAAATTGAATCAATCCTTGTATGTAATGGCGCACAATTAGGCGACGTCCTTTTATCATCAATTATTTTGCCAGGAGTTAGAAAAAAGTTCCCGTTTGCTAAGATAGGCTTTCTGACAGGCTCTTGGTCTGGTGAGGTCGTTAAGAATAGCCCTTATATTGATGAGGTTTACTACACTGATCATTGGAAACTATATCGAGGAGGTAGGAGTGGATTAAAAAGTTTCTTAATGTACTGGAGTTCATTTTTTTCATTGGCCAATAAAATCAGGAAAGCTCATTACAGTTTGGCGTTAGATTTATATTTTTTTTATCCAAATTCAAGTTTATTGCTTTGGCTGTCTGGGGTGCCTTTTAGGATTGGCTATACGTCCGGTGGGTTTGGGTCGCTTTATACACATTCACTTGAATGGGTTGATGATAAAGATCATGTCGTCGATTATTTTAAACAACTAGCTTCAATACTTGATATTAC
>Ga0007805_1000789_pt1 | contig 10710 bp, 16 predicted proteins | sample CryBogCBE24Aug09_FD_71231 | JGI IMG/M metagenome (GOLD analysis project Ga0007805, IMG submission 71231) | Freshwater microbial communities from Crystal Bog, Wisconsin, USA - CBE24Aug09 | ecosystem: Environmental > Aquatic > Freshwater > Lake | place: Crystal Bog, Wisconsin, USA | collected... | reverse complement strand
GTTCGTAGCTTACGGTGACTCTGGATACTTCGGGGGTGGTGGTGGCGGTGGCGGATTTAGATCTGCAAGTAGTGGTTCTTATGGCTACGGAGATCCAGGTGGTAGAGGAGGAGGCGGCACTGCCGGAATAAATCAAAGCGGCGTCAACGGAACAGGTGGTGGCGGTGGTGGTAGTGCCGGCGCAGAATATGGAGCATCCTCCGGTGGATCCGGCGGTAACGGTATTGTAATCGTTAGAGGTCTTTGGTAATAAATTTAGGAAAATAAAATGACAACAAAAGTCAGAAGTTCAACACTCGACATATTAAGTTCAGCTACAGCTACGGATTTATATGTAAACAATCTACGTGCAAATACAAGCCCTAGCTATGTATATGGTACTTGGAATCTTGCCAGCGGAGCTGTGTTCCAAGCAACCTATGCCGACTTAGCAGAAAGATATGTACCTGATGCGGAATACACTCCCGGCACCGTGCTAGTGTTCGGTGGCGATCAAGAAGTTACACAAAGCATTTCGTCAAACGACACTAGAGTTGCTGGCATTGTTTCAACAAATCCTGCGTACTTATTAAACTCTGGTATAGTCGGGGTTGACATCGCACTGCAAGGTCGAGTTCCGTGCAAAGTCGTAGGAAAGATACAAAAAGGTGATATGCTAGTCACTAGTGCGTTTCCTGGTGTAGCCTGTGCCGGAGATAATCCTAAAGTAGGAACTGTCATAGGCAAAGCACTAGAAAATTACGATAGCCAAGAAATTGGTGTTATAGAAGTAGCAGTCGGCAGAGCATAATGGATCAAAGACCACAGTGGTTAACTCCGGCAGGTTCTATTGGAACTTATGTCCAAGGCGTAACCACATCCATAGTATTTTCAGTAGTAGGCGCTACAGATTTTGACATTATCGCAGGACAGGCACCTGGCTATTTTGGATTCCATATTACTACAGGAACAACACTTGCTGATGTTACTACATTAGAAATCCGTGGTACTCCTTATTTTTTTAATGAAAATGTAACAGAAGAATTTGTGCTTCGTGCGTATAACACATACGGAATCACCGATAGAACGTTTACTATTTCAGTTACTGGTCCTACTGCTCCGCAATGGATCACTCCGACAGGATATCTACAGGTTGGGCCCAATCTCGAAACCTATGCATTTAATAAAAATTTCGTTGATTATGCGTTACACGCATCAACACAGCACGTACCTTTAGGACAAAAATTAAGTTACTATATAGGCGACAATGACGGACAGCTACCTCCAGGATTGACTCTTGATCAGAACTCAGGTCGTATAACCGGATATGTACAGGATCAATTAACTATTGATTTCCTGGCCAGTAAGATCGGCGGGTTTGATGGAGAGTTTTACGATTCATATCCATACGATCATGCGATTATTATTAACGATAAGAATAAGGGACAGCCGACTTCTTTTAGTAAAGTTTATCAATTTTATGTAACTGCAACAGACGGCATATCGAGTACCAGACGACAATTTAAAATCCGCGTTGACGATCCAAACGAATTCCGTGCAGATACGACACAGATTGATGCAGACACAACAATATACGAAGCCAACGTTGGTTACTTAATATCTCCATTATGGTTAGGTAATAACAATAACATGTTATCTAACCCTTCTAATCTAGGGGTGTTAAGAGCAAATAATCAGCATATTATCGATCTCAATGTTTACGATCCATATCCTTTTACAGGTCCGATAAGTTTTGATTGGGACACCATTACAGTTAATCCTGAAGTTAAAATGGTTAGTTCCTCAGAAACTGATTTAACTGGCTCACCTACTTCTAACCTAGCAGGACAACAGTATATTATTGTTAGTTCAACCATCGGTGCTCCATTGGCAAATATGTTTATCCAGTTAAACACCTATGTGCCGAATGCTAATAACAATATATATCAGATTACAAAAGTCGAAGCCTACGGAACTACCGGTTATCGACTGACTTTAGATCAACCCTTGCTGTTTGCTATTCCAGATGTGACTAATTTATACTGCGGTACACGATCGACTCGTCCAGCGGCACTGCATTTAGATACAGAACAAGGAATCATTTATGGACGTATTCCGTATCAACCAGCATACAGCATCAACTATAGATTTACTGTAACAGTAACAAAGACTGATCAAGATACTGGAACTAAACTTTCTAACAATCATATTTTTAATTTAACCTTACAGGGCGATATTGAAAGCAATATAACGTGGACCACCCCTAGTGACCTAGGCGGCATCATTCCAGGATATACCAGTGAACTAGCTGTCCATGCTCAGCATATCCCCGATGGTAATTTAAGCGTTAGTTATGTGCTAACCGGTGGAAAACTTCCAAGTGGCCTAAGCCTTGGGCCAGACGGAAGTATTATTGGATCTGTTCCTCAACAGATACAAACTGAATTTGATTTGGCCAAGACCGGCGATATATTATCCATGCTCGGATTTACTAACGGCAGTCAACTAGCTACTGCGGTTACAACTTTCGATCAAGGAAAGACTACATTTGATCGAGTCTATAAATTTAATATTACTGCGAGAGACACATACCTACTATCTGCGGTTTCTAGAGATTTTACTTTGACAATCGCCGATCAGACAGTTGGTGCAAAAACAAAACTTACCAATATATATGTACAGCCGCTGTTATCAAAGAACCAGCGTTTATTGTTTAAATCTCTTGTAGAAGATTTGAATATATTCAATCCATCGTTGATCTATCGATTAGACGATTTAAATTTCGGTATCCAACAACAGGTTAGAATGACGATAGAATACGGCATCGAAGAAATAAACGTAGACAACTATGTGCCAGCATTAACAACTTATTTCAAACGCAGACGTTACTATTTCGGAGATGTTAAATCTGCACAGGCTGTAGATTCGTCAGGTAATATTTTGTACGATGTTGTTTATATCGATATCATTGACGATCAGATGATTGGTAACAGTATCAGCGTGGCTCCGTCATTTTCCGAGACCGTAAATGGCAGTGCTGTAACATATTATCCAGACAGTGTACTTAACGAGCAAAGCGCATTAGAAAGTATCAAAGTCGTTGCTAATACACTTATTAGTGTTGATCCTGGTCGCAGACCCAAGTTCATGCAGACTTTACAAAAATCAACGGGAGTTCCGTTAGGTTTTATCAAAGCATCGATACTGTGTTATACCTTACCAAATCAATCTCCTAAGATTATCGACAATATCCGTAGTAGCGGATTTGATTTTAAAAATATCGATTTTGAAATAGATAGAATTACATTGGAAGATGCTAGAACTTCGCGTACTAATATCATAACTATTGATATCGGGTCTACTGAAATTCCGCTATCTGACGTAAGCGGACTTGCACCTGGAATGACTGTAACTTCCGGCACACTAAAAGGTATTCCGTACGGAACAACAATATTACACGTAAGCGTAGCAAACTCTAGCATAATACTAAGCCAGCCAGTCGCTATGAGATTTGCTGTCGGATCTAGCTTCATATTTGATTTAGGTACGAAACAACTGGTTTTTGGTACTTCATTAGCCGCAGGTGGTGGCGGTGTGTCTTCCAGCTTTTACATCGATACAGAGAGCTACGACCCTGCAAAAGACCCAAATTCGGCAGATGCACAATACGCAGATCAGGACATCGATACGGAAGATGGTGTACCATTATCATTATAAATATAGAACAGAGGAAACAACATGACAAGCATAGCCAGCACATATACCGCAAATATTAATACAACTTACCCAGTAGCAGGGCAGGATAATGATACACAGGGTTTTAGAGACAATTTCTCTAATATCTATAACGCTATCTCTGCTGTAGATGCTCAATTGCAAACTGTACAAACAACCGCAGTTTTTACTACTGGAACCAGCAACTTAAATCATAACATCCTACAAAATGCATCATTGCAGTCTGCAGGTTATGTTGTATATGATAATCGCCTGTTACATGCTGGCGGAAATCAAACTATCGATTTCAGTCAAGGCAACTACCAACAATGGACTATCAATTCTGCAACGAATTTTACTGTTGTGAATCTTCCTGCTGCCGGTACCTATGCTACAGTTAAATTAGAACTAACATCTATCAACACACAAACCGTAACAGTTACTCTAGTCAGCACTACTGGTAGTGCCGTAGTAGTAGACAGTTCTAACGTACATGCTACAAACCCAATCGTATTAACCACAACTACCGGCGCTGTAATATATGAAATCAGCAGTGCGGATGGCGGCGTAACAAAACAACTTAAATTCGGTGGCGGTCCTTACGTCTAATGTTTAACCCACTACTTCCTGATCTTTCCGATATCAAAGACCCGGACTTAGATAATAAAATATCTGAATTAACCAGAAAGTATTTTATTGCGGTCCGCGGAGGTAATGGCGGCCTCGGTCAACAAATCCTTGTTACCCTAGAAGCATTCAAGTCGGAACAACAGCGCAGACATATCGCATCACAAAAAGCACTTTTGGACAAACAAAACAAAGATTTAGACGATCTTATTAAAGTTAATTGACATCCGTCAGCTACTGTGTTATAATTGTCTTATGAAAATCACAGATTTCGGACAGGTTATTCTAAATGAACAGGATATCCTTGACGGATTATACAGTGGTAAAATCAAAGTAGACGACACTATTCTCTTAGAAGATTCTGCAGAGTGTCGCAAATTCTTAGAAATAGCACAACAAAATTTTGAGAGATTAGAAGAATATAAGATTTTTGTAGAGCCTAATCTCACACAAGAAGAATTCGACAAAGCGAATCAAGACAACTGGTTTATGCCTGAAGAATACCGACTATACGACATCGTAGACTGGTTATATTGCGAATGTCGCACTGTTGAAGAAAAAGAGAGAGTAACTGAAGAGCTTAAATTATATGCTCAACATAACATGATCTACCTCTTAAAATACCTTAAATACTTAGTTGACACCATGCGTAAAAACAATATCGTATGGGGTGTAGGACGTGGCAGTTCCGTAGCCAGTTACTGTTTGTATCTCTTAGGAGTACATAAAGTCAATAGTATCAAGTACGGATTAGATATAAATGAATTTTTAAAATAGGAGCTATTATGCCAAAATATACAACAATGCAAGGTCGTGAAATTGATATGGACCAACTGCTACAAAAGAATGAAACTGTCCCAGCAGTAGGTAATGTGCGTATGAATGCACGTGGTGATGAGATTGGACCTGGCGGCAAAGTATTGCGTACCCGCGAAGAAATCGTAAACCAATATTACAAAGACAGCGAAGACAACGGAGAGTAAATGAAACTAACAGGAACTATAACGCCACTGCACGACAAAGTAATCGTTGCGGATATGAATTTCGGAGATGAACAAACGGAAAGCGGGCTTATCATACAAAGCACTAACTCAAAAGGCACAGGAGTAGTTCCAAGATGGGCCCGTGTTTGGGCCGTCGGTCCTGAACAGCAAGACGTTAAGGTCGGCGAATGGATCTTGATCGAGCATGCTAGATGGACACGTACTATCGAATATGAAAATGAAGATGGTAGTATCACAGAACTACGCATGGCAGACTTAGATGCGATCATGCTTGCGGCAGACGAAAAGCCAAGCGGGGTGATGATCAGTGTATCACACGGCGCGGGATCAAACGTTAACTTTAACATTCCTGGCTAAGAATAATAATGCGTCAATATAAACATCAGGATATCGAATTTAAAGAACCCGAGTCAGACAAGGTTAAAACTCTAGAAACCCGGGTTCGCGAATTAACTGATCAGGTACAACAGTTACAACAGCGTGTGGAATTCCTACAACGTCAAGATCAGCGCAGTCGTTCGAGTTTTGAGCAAATACAAGCACGTATTAACGCAAGAAAATAAAAATAGGGCTTGACATGGCCCTATTCTTCCCTATATAATGTGTGTATGATATTCAACCACATTAAGAAACTCAAAGCTGACGGTAAAAAAATAGGCATTACCTTTTCAACATTTGATATGCTCCATGCAGGACATATCGCTATGTTAAGCGAAGCAAAGAATCATTGCGATTACCTAATTGCAGGATTACAAACAGATCCTACAATTGATCGCCCAGATACCAAAAACAAACCTGTACAAAGTATTGTAGAAAGGCAGATACAATTAGCGGCTTGTCGATATGTAGACGAAGTAGTTGTTTACCAAACTGAACAAGATCTTATTGACCTATTGCTTATTCTTCCATTAGATGTTAGAATATTAGGTGTCGAATACGAAAATAAACAATTTACCGGTGAGTCCGAAGGATATACTCGAGGTATTATTCCTATCTTTAACCGTAGAGATCATTCGTTTAGCTCAAGCAGTTTGCGTAAACGTGTAGTACAAGCAGAAACAGAAAAAATTTTAAAAGGATAAAACAAAATGACTCCAGACCCAAAGAAACACTTTTATATTAGCTTACTCAAAAGCGGATTTAGAATTGCCGCAGGACTAGCACTTGCTGGCGGCGGTTGGTTAGAAATGAACCCGTACCTACAAGGTGCTGGGCTAATCTTAGTATTAGCAGAAGTATTAGGCATTGCTGAGGAATGTGTATGAGTGATAGCGGAGATCTAGAATCTCTCTATTACAAGACATGGATGATGATTGACGAACTGTCAAAAGAATTCGATCCATTAGCTATTGCTGGAGTAATATCAACTCAAGCACTAACCATTTATAAAACTGTACTAAGTCCTGAAGAATTTGAAATGATGGTAGATACGATCTCCAATTCAAGAGACAAAATACAGATAATTGAAAATCCGGTGTTACAATGAGTAAGGGAAGCAGACGTCGTCCAACTAAGGTACCGTTAGAAGTAGCTGATAAGAATTTTGAAACTATCTTTGGTAAGTATGTTCCTACATACCTACGCAAACAGATTCCAGATGAGCCACCAAAAGAAGAAACCAAAGAACCAAAGGATAAAGAATGAAAGAATTATGGGTAGAGAAGTATCGTCCTAAAACTATCGATGGATACGTCTTTCGAGATCCAGGACAAAAGAAACAAATCGAAACTTGGATTAAAGAAAAATCTATCCCACACTTGCTATTAAGCGGTAGTCCGGGTCTTGGTAAGACAACACTTGCTAAGGTATTGCTTAATGAAATTGGTATTGAAGATTACGATATCTTAGAAATTAACGCAAGTCGTGATAACGGTGTTGATTTCTTAAAGGATAAGATCATCGGATTTGTACAGATGATCCCATTCGGTCCGTTTAAGGTTGTATTGCTTGACGAGGCTGATTATCTAACACATAATGCACAAGCAGTCTTACGTGGCGTTATGGAAGAATATCACGAAACCGCTCGTTTTATAATGACTTGTAATCTGCCTAACAGGATCATGCCAGCTATCCACAGTCGTTGCCAAAGTTTCCACGTTGAGAAAGTCGATCAAGAAGAATTTGCGGCTCGTGTAGCAAATATCCTAGTCGAAGAAGGTGTTGACTTAGACAGCATCGCGGCTTCCTTAGATACGTATGTAAAGGTTGCATATCCAGACTTACGCAAGTGTATCAATCTTGTACAACAAAATGTTAACAATGGCGTATTAGCAAGTCCTACAGAAGCTGATGCAGGCGGTGGAGACTATAAGATACAGATGGTCGAGTTGTTTAAAAAGGGCAAGATCCAAGAAGCTCGCAAACTATTATGTGCGAGTGCTCGCCCAGAAGAAATGGAAGATCTATATCGCTGGATGTATGACAACTTAGATTTATTCGGCAAAGATGATGAAACTAAAGATACAGCATTGTTAATTATTAAACAAGGCTTAGTTGATCATGGAACTATTGCTGATCCAGAAATTAATCTAGCGGCAACATTAACAAAACTAGCTCGTTTACAATAAAAAGAAACCGCGTATTTTAACTGTGCAGGTCTAAAATTATACGCGGTTTTCTTACGATTGTTTTTAGTGTTTACTCGTCGTCGAGCTCCTTATAGATTGATAACACTTCCTTAACCACAGGATGACGTTCAATGTCCTTTGTCTCAAACCTCGCCATAGCAATCATACGATAGTCACCTCCTTGGGCGTATAATTCGCAAAAGTTCAGCAAGCCGTTCTCTTTAGGACGGTCCGCTTGATTCAAATCTCCTGTTACCACCATTCGACTGCCCTCGCCTAAGCGGGTGAGCAACATCTTCATCTGGCTAGGCGTAGCATTTTGCATTTCATCAGCGACGATGTATGCGTTTTTAAATGTACGACCGCGCATGTATGCCAGCGGTGATATTTCTATTGTTCCTTCTTCAAGCATTTCTGCTATCTGTTTAGTGTGATAGTATTCTTGGAAAACGTCCATAATAGGCTTAGTCCAAGGTTCCATCTTTTGGTTTAATGTACCTGGTAGGAAACCATGTTCTTCATCCACGCTGACTGCTGGCCGGGTTACTACGATCTTATCAATCACCCCCTCTTTTAACTGTTTAATGGCCATCTGAACACCTAACATTGTTTTGCCTGTACCGGCCGGGCCGATGGCGAAAACGATGAATTTTTTAGGGTTTTTTAGTAGTTCTAAGTAGTGTTCCTGCGAAGTATTTCGTGGAACTATGTGGACTTGCTGTTTTTTCTTGAAATATGTGTTTATTTCAATTAAGTTTTGACTGTCGTTGAAACGTTGTCCCTGTTGCGGATTACGTCTTTTAGCTGAATGTCTAGACAAATCGTACCTCCATTAGTTAGGAGACCTGCAAAGATATTTACTTAGGTTTGAAAAAACCAAGCTCAAACAGGGTTTTTTTAGATACATCTAATATAGCATAAATATTCATGTTATCAGGAACCTAATATGCACGATATCGTAGACGTAATAAAAAACATCCAAACCCTGTCATCGGATGACTCTGCCTTTAAAATCCTCAAAGATTTTGAGAGAGTCCTAGACGAGTTAGACATCTATGTCTTTGAAAATTGGGAAGATGGTGAATTAATCGTAGGTCCGGATGTTGATAGATATCACGTAACCTGCAAGTTTATGTGGCCGTTCAAAGACATGCCCGATCCAGAAGGTGGTGAGCGATTGCTCGAATACGGCTGTAAGGTAAAGTATCAAAAAGATCGTATCTTAGTTCCACGTAAAGTTTATAAGCCTAGCGACTTCCGTCCTGGCACAAAGAAAGGAAGAATTGATCCGCATCCAATTTGGACTGTAGAAATCACTATCCCTAAAAAGCTAATGCAAGACATGTTTACTGGCAAGGAATTACAGGACAATAAACGTTATGCAGAAGCTATGAAGAATTTTGAAGCGGCTGATTTAGAATCATCAGAAGCTGGAAATGAAGCAATGCCTAATTCAGTTGAAGCGGAACAAACAGATGTCACATAATAAACTATTCGAAGGCCTACAAAAAGGCGATTTACGAGATTGTGTCGAATCGTTGTTTACTGTTGACCAATATACCAGCAAGATGGGCGAAGACAAAAATACAGTTGTCCTACGCTTCCGTGTTAAAGATAAATTTCCAGCTATTGATATGATGGAATTTATTGAAAAGGGTTATCCTTTCGTACTTGATGCTGATGTGTCCAGCGGTGAAGAAAGAGATGGCAAGTATTCAGTGTTTGTTGAACTCGAAAGAAATAAAAAGATTCCAGAAACAATCCAAACATTGTTAAGTGGAATTAGCAAACTAACAGACAATACTGATTGGAAATTTAGATATTATAAAGATGTTGCTGTAAATGATTTTAGCGAAGAGTCAATACTAGAACATATTCCTCTAACTCCAGAAGAATATGATCAGAAACTCAACGAAATGAACTCATCAGAAGTCAACGAGTTTTTTAATGAAAGCAGTTTAGAATCTATTGATGTTGATAAAGATTTAAACATTACATTTAACAAAGCATTTGTTGAAAGTCTAAAACTAAAATTAGTTTGCATCGGTGACTATACAGAAGTTAAGGATAGTATCAAAGGCGGAATCCAATTAGACGAAGCTTCTAATTCTGAGACCTTGTTCCTAAACAAATATTTAGGCAACTATGATATTAATAAAATAAACGGTCAATTTTTAATACGTAATGGAGACCGTGCGGCAGTAGTTAAATTTTTATAAAGGATAAAAAATGGCAGACACGTTCGAATTTGATTTTACACAAGACAAACTAGCACAGATTTTACAAGGCAACCCATACGTCGATCATTGGTTTGAAGCATTAAGTAAGATTTTGCCAGACTACGATATTAATACTGTACCACGTGTTGCGGCTTTCCTAGCACAAACAGCACATGAGTCCGGTGGCTATAGAGCATTAACAGAAAACTTAAACTATCGTGCTGAAACATTGTCTAAGGTTTGGCCTAGCAAGTTTCCTCCAGACGTAGCACAACAATATGCTCATAATCCAGAAGCTATCGCTAATCGTGCGTATGCTAATCGTATGGGTAATGGTCCAGAGGAATCAGGCGACGGTTTCCGTTACTGTGGACGTGGTTTGATCCAGTTGACTGGTAAGGCAAACTATACAGCATTTGCTCAAAGTATTGATACTCCTGTTGAAGAGATTCCAGAATTCCTAGGAACGTTTGAGGGTGCTATCCAATCAGCTTGTTGGTTCTGGGAAAACAATAACCTCAATGCAGTTGCAGATGCTGGCGATCTAGTACACATGACTAAGATTATTAACGGTGGTACATTGGGCTTAGATGATCGTAC
>Ga0007805_1000782_pt1 | contig 10734 bp, 9 predicted proteins | sample CryBogCBE24Aug09_FD_71231 | JGI IMG/M metagenome (GOLD analysis project Ga0007805, IMG submission 71231) | Freshwater microbial communities from Crystal Bog, Wisconsin, USA - CBE24Aug09 | ecosystem: Environmental > Aquatic > Freshwater > Lake | place: Crystal Bog, Wisconsin, USA | collected... | reverse complement strand
CGCTCAGCTGGCGAGGAGTCACCGGTTCGGATCCCGACCGAGAGCGTGGGCCCTGCAATCCCCGCGGCGGCGGCGATCGCCTCGATCTCGGCCAGCGGCGTGAGGAGGTTCTCCCGGACGTCAGCGGTGAGGGCCTTGAGCGGCGAGACGTAGAGGACTTTTGGGACCGAGGGGGTGAACGTGCCCCGGTCGAAGGACTGCCATAGTGCATCGATGGCCACCATGAAGCCGGTCAAGGTCTTTCCCGAACCCGTTGGGGAGGCGACGAGGACGTCGGCACCGGTGCGAATCGCTGGCCACGCGGCTTCTTGGGGTGGTGTGGGTCCAGTTGGGAACCGCTGGTCGAACCACTGGGCGACGATCGGATGGAACGTTTCGACGGCGGGGTGTGACGCCGCGTAGGGGGCGCTGAACAGCGACTGGTGTCCGACGGCCTTGGTCACCGCGCCAGTGTCACCCTCAGGTGTGACGTTCACCCTGCTCAGCCTCTCGTTCGGCCAACCACGCCGCCTTGTCGGCCCGGGCTCGAGCCACGATGAACCGAATCGTCAGCACCAGCAGCACGATGGTGGCGATGAGGAAGATCGAGAACCCAATGAGGAATCCCGCAGAGAGTGCAGCAGTGGTCACGCTCCGAAGGCTACCGGCCACGAGCGTGCAACACCCTGCCGTCATGATCAGTCCATGGTGCTCCTCCACGAAACGCCAACTCCGAAGACCTGTGCTCCCTGGCAGCCGCTGGCCGGTGCTGCGCTCCTCGACGCCCTCCGTGGCGGGCGGAGCAGCCGGCCGAGCGTTGAAGGTGCTTTTGCCCTGCGGGTTCGTGGGGAACTCTCCGACCGTTGCGGCGAGCTCCTCGGCACGAGCGACGTTGCGCCGCTGACCCTCGACCGAGGAACCGTCGCCCGTGGCTACCGCCTGGGCGAGCGTGCCGATCTCTCGGTGGAGCTCCTCCGCCACATCTTCACCTCGACGATCTTCCAGCTCCAGGTCCACGCAGGCCCCGCTGCCGACCCCATCGAGGATGCCAAAGCCGTCCTCGAGGCTGATCCAAGCCGGCGGCCCCTCCTCGAGTACCTCGCCACCCTGGCCCCAGCAGTTCGGCGGGAGCTCCGTGACGCCATCTCGAGCGACGCACGCCACCTCGCTGAGCGCTGGCCCTCGCTCAACCCCATGTGGCTGCCGAGAACCGGCGTGTCGATGGCGGTCGACCTCGATGGTGGCCGAGTGCGTCTCCGGGGAACGTGCGACCTCATGGTCGGCATTCCCAACCGATCCTCGGCGTCGGTATGCATGGTGTCGCTCAAGACGACGCCGCTCACCTCGTTCCACCGAGACGAAGCTCGGCACCTCGCGCTGGTCGAGACCGCCCGCTGCGGCGTCCCGCCGTTTCGCATCGCGACCTACTCCACGGCGACCGGCGAACTCCACGCCGAGTACGTCACCGAGGCCCTCCTCAAAGACGCAATGGAGCACACCCTCGCCGCCGTCACCGCACCTGCAGGAGTACCCGCCCCATGACCACCACACGAGTCGCTACCGCACAGCTCACCCACACCCTGCTCACCGAGCGAGCAGGCATCGCCCTCAGTGCTCCCGATCGCCAAGGGCTCCTCGGCATCTTGGCCCAGACGGGGGCAACGGGACCTGACCTGCTGCGGGTCGACGGGTTCACCTTGAGGAGCGGCTTCGACGCAGCGGCGACGCCGTTCTCGTGGAATCCGCGGCTCGCCAAGCGAACCCTCGGCCTCGCTGCGCTTCGGACTTTGGTCCACGGGGAGGCCAAGAATCCTCTCGAGGCCTGCGAGGCAGTCGTCGACCACGCCATCGCTCGAGCGAGCAGTGGTGCAGAGCGGTCCGGATCACTCGGATCCTGGCTGGCCAGCGCTCAAACGCCGGTCCGAACGATGGCGATTGCCTACGCCTCGGCGTATGCCACCGAGCTGTGGAGCGCGCTCGAGTGGAGCGCCATGGCAGAACTGCCGACCATTGGGGCACGCGACGACACCGTGGTCCACCGCCCAGCTGGGCTGCTGCTCAAGGGCCGTGCCGAGGTCATGATCCACCACGGCAACCAGCGTGCGTTCTCCCCTCGACTCCTCGTGCTCGGGGGCACCCCACAACCAGAAGACCTCCTCACCCTCGGCGCCGCCGCACTCACCGCTGCGCTGGCCGACCGAGACGGCCACGCGCCCTCGGTCATGGTGGGATGGCACCCTGCTGCAGGCCAAGCCGTCGTCTTGCCCGTGGACCACATCGTCCTGCGTCGGGCTGCAACAGGCATCGCTCGTCGGGTCGCGACTTGGCGCAGTTCGGTGTCCGAAGGGCCCGTCACCGTCGCCGCGTAGTGGCCCGGTCCGCCCACGTCGCTTCCTGCCACTAGCCTCTACCGGGTCATGGAACGCCGCCAAGAAATCAGAAATATCGCCATCGTTGCCCACGTCGACCACGGCAAGACCACGCTCGTCGACAAGATGCTGTGGGAATCGGGGGCGTTCCGCGCCAACGCCGACATCGCCGACCGCGTCATGGACTCGGGAGACTTGGAGCGGGAGAAGGGCATCACCATTCTCGCCAAGAACACCGCGATCACCTACCACGGCACGAAGATCAACGTCATCGACACCCCCGGCCACGCCGACTTCGGTGGCGAAGTAGAGCGCGGCCTCACCATGGTCGACGGCGTGCTCTTGCTCGTTGACGCATCCGAGGGCCCACTTCCCCAGACTCGGTTCGTGCTGCGCAAGGCCCTCCAGGCCCGCCTGCCCGTGGTCCTCGTGATCAACAAGGTCGACCGTCCCGACGCTCGGATCGCTGAAGTGGTGAGCGAAGTTGAAGAACTCTTCTTGGACTTAGACGCCGACGAGCACCAGATCGACTTCCCCATCCTCTACGCCTGCGCCCGTGACGGCTGGGCCGCCACCGAAGAAGGCGTGGTTGGCACCGACCTCACCCCGCTCTTCGACGCCATCTTGGAGCACATCCCCGCTCCGGAGTACGAGCCGGGTCACGGCCTCCAGGCACTCGTGTGCAACTTGGACGCCTCGGCCTACGTTGGCCGTCTCGCCATCTGCCGCGTCCACAACGGAACGCTGCGCAAGGGTGAGACCGTGGCGTGGTGCCGTCTCGATGGCACCATCGAGCGGGCCAAGGTCACCGAGCTCTTCGTCACCGATGCCTTAGAGCGCGTGGACGTCACCGAGGTTGGACCCGGTGAGATTGTGGCGATTGCCGGTTTCCCCGAGATCACCATTGGGGAGACCTTGGCAGACCTCGAGAACCCAGTTCCCCTGCCCCCCATCACCGTGGACGAGCCCTCGCTCGGCATGACGATTGGTATCAACACCTCCCCGCTCGCCGGCCAAGACGGCACCAAGCTCACCGCACGTTTCTTGAGGGGTCGGCTCGACCAGGAGCTCATCGGCAACGTGTCCATTCGGGTGCTGCCGACTGAGCGTCCCGACACCTGGGAAGTCCAGGGTCGTGGCGAGCTCCAGCTCGCCGTTCTCGTCGAGACCATGCGTCGTGAAGGGTTCGAGCTCACCGTGGGCAAGCCACAGGTCGTCACCCGAGACATCGATGGCGTCAAGCACGAGCCCATCGAGCGCGTCTCGGTCGACGTGCCCGAGGAGTACATGGGGGTCGTCACCCAGTTGCTGGCGCTGCGCAAGGGCACGATGCTGGAGATGGTCAACCACGGCACCGGATGGGTTCGCCTCGACTACAAGGTTCCCGCCCGTGGCCTCGTCGGATTCCGCACCGAGTTCATGACCGAGACCCGTGGCACCGGCATCTTGCACCACGTCTTCGATGGGTTCGCCCCGTGGATGGGTGAGATTCGCCTGCGTCGCAACGGATCGCTCGTGGCCGACCGCCGTGGGGTGACCACCAACTTCGCCCTCACCGGCCTCCAAGACCGTGGCACCCTCTTCGTCGGACCCCAGACCGAGGTCTACGAAGGCATGGTCGTCGGTGAGAACGCCCGCTCGGAAGAGATGGACGTCAACCCGACCAAGGAGAAGCAGCTCACCAACATGCGTTCTGCTGCCGCGGACAACTTCGAACGCCTGACCCCAGCGACGCTCATGTCGCTCGAACAGGCGCTCGAGTTCATCGCCGATGATGAGTGCGTGGAAGCCACACCGAAGGTCGTGCGCCTCCGCAAGATCGTGCTCGACCAGAACACTCGTGGACGGCTGCGCAAGAACATGAAGAACAGCTAGCAGAGCGCAGATCGCTCGCCGAGTAGGGTTGTACTCGGAACGGTGGCAGAGCGGACGAATGCGACAGTCTTGAAAACTGTTGGGGGTTCACGCCTCCCGAGGGTTCGAATCCCTCCCGTTCCGCCAAGTTGTTGCCTCGTCGTCGCGGGGCTCTTCCACGCCTCGACGTGACCTAGCCTGCCGTGTGCTTTCTACGCAGAGGGTCGTTGACTGCTCCGCTTGCGGCGCAGGCCGAAGACCACGATGCAGAGTCCCACCACCAGTGCGGCCACACCACCCACCGTTTCTGAGGAAACCGAGGCATCTGGGCCCCTAACGGCGGCGACCGTCCACACCGACGTCCCTGGATGGGCGGGATCGACGAGCGCGGCGACCATCGACCCATCCGGCGGCGAGTCGAGAACTCCCGAGAGCGATTCTCGATAGATCACGCCGTTGAACCTGAAGGAGCCACGGCAGGTGAGGCCGCCCTTCAACCCCGCGTCACAGGTGGTGAGGTGGTAGGTGACCGCAACACCGTGGGCAGCGAGATCTCTCCGTTGAGCGTCTTTGGAGAGTCCCCATGCCAGCAGTGCTCCCCCGATGACCAGAACGATGAGGCCAACCATCACGATGAATCGCGGTGACGTTTCGGCTGCAGTCCTCGGTGCTTGACCATTCGCCGAGGGGGGAGGTGGTGGAGGCGGAGCTTGCGTCATGCGTCGCTGCTCTGCAGGTGGCCATGAACCATGGAGCCCACGCTACCAACCCCCAGATTCCCCGTACATACACACTATTCGTTGGAATAATGTGTAAATTTACACATTATTCGTGGGAAAAATGTGTATCCTGCTAGAATTGAGGTATGGATCGCAGGGCGCTCACCACACTGCTCGAATGGAAATCCGACCCGAATCGCAAACCACTCGTCGTGCGCGGTGCGCGCCAAGTTGGTAAGACGTGGCTCCTGAAGGAGTTCGGACGCCGCACATTCGACACGACGGTCTACGTCAACTGCGAGCGAGATGCCTCGGTCCGCTCGATCTTCGACGGTGACCTCGATCCCTCTCGGATCCTCCGCGCCCTGTCGATTGCGACGCGAACCACCATCACCGAAGCATCGACGCTAATCGTCATCGACGAAGTCCACGATGCTCCTCGAGCCCTCACGGCGCTCAAGTACTTCGCCGAAGAGCAGCCAGATCTCCACATCGCCGTTGCGGGCTCGCTCCTCGGCGTGGCGCTCCGGTCTGATCAATCCTTCCCGGTCGGCAAGGTCGATTTCCTCGACCTCCAACCGCTCGACTTCAGCGAATTCCTCCGTGGCATTGGTGAAGAGCACCTCGATGCTGCGCTCTCCTCATTGGACTGGAGCCTGATCGCGCCATTCGCGGAGCGACTCACCGAGCTCCTCCGCCAGTACCTCTTCATCGGTGGAATGCCCGAAGCCGTCCACCGCTTCAGCCTCGGTGCTCCGCTCTCCGAGGTTCGGTCCATCCAGCGATCCATCATCACTGGATATGTCCAGGACTTCGCCAAGTACGCCAACGCGACCACCAGCCGCCGCATTACCGAGGTGTGGGCCAGCATTCCCGGGCAACTGGCCAAAGAGAATGCCCGCTTCATCTTGGGCAACGTCCGCCAGGGGGCACGTGCTCGGGAATTCGATTCGGCAATCCAGTGGCTCAGCGACGCAGGCCTCATCCGCAAGGTGAGTCGCTTCACGAAACCAGGACATCCCGTCCGCTCCTACGAGGACCCATCGATCTTCAAGCTCTACCTCCTCGACGTCGGGCTCCTCGGCGCCATGGCCGATCTCGATGCCTCGGTCGTCGTCCACGGTACGGGAATCTTCGAAGAATTCAAAGGCGCGCTCACCGAGCAGTACGTGCTCCAGCAGATCCTCGCCACTCGCACCACACTCCCGATGTACTGGAAGCCAGCCTCGGGGTCAGCGGAGGTCGACTTCGCGATCGAAGCGCACGGCGCGCTCATCCCCATTGAAGTTAAGGCAGCGGCGAACCTCAAGTCCAAGAGCCTCCAGAGCTACGTCAACCAGTTCCAGCCCGAAGCAGCCTGGCGGTTCTCCCTCGCCGACTACCGCGAGCAATCAGTGCTGACCAATATCCCGCTGTATGGGATCGTTGCATTCCTCACTGGCGCGGTTACGCCCAGAGGTCATTGAACGAGGAAATTCCTCGAGTGGCTCCTCGAGGGCACCCCTCGCCTGTTCCTCAACCAGCAGATGCCAACGCTCGGGCGTCGAGTTCACGCCGTCGATGCTTCGCCCATCCTGGGCCCTTCAGCAGGAAGCCCAGTCGATCCGACCACGACCGCGACATGGAGAGGTCACCGAGCATGGTGCGGTACTCGTGAGTGGCGATCACCCACGGGGAGAACGAGGAGATGTTCTCGGTGAGGCCGTAGGTGGGCGGCTCCTCCTCTTCGGTGAACGTCCCGAAGATTCGGTCCCAGGTGATCAAGATTCCGCCGTGGTTACGGTCGATGTACTGCGGGTTCACGCCGTGGTGCACCCGGTGCGCAGCAGGTGAGTTGAGCACTGTTTCAGCTCGCCCGAGGCGGTCAATGGCTTCGGTATGGATCCAGTACTGGTAGATCAGGTTGATCCCTCGAGAGGCCAACACCAGCTCGGGTGAGACGCCGAGGAGGCAGAGTGCGGAGTAGGGGATGAAGACACCGAAGGTGTCCGAGACGGTCTGGCGGAGCGCGGTCGAGAGGTTGTAGTGCTCACTCGAGTGGTGCACGACGTGCACTGACCACAAGAACCGGCGCTCGTGCATGGACCGGTGGTTCCAGTAGTAGATGAAGTCCCACCCGAGCAGCGCAACGGCCCACGCCAAGGGGCCAGAACCCAAGGTGAGGAGCCGACGTCGCCACAGCCGGTCGATGGAGGTGAGTGCCGCCCATCCCGTTGCCACCGATACGAGCCCTGCGCTCGTCGCCGCAGTTCCCGCAACCGAAGCAATGCGCTCGGCTGCCGGCGAGGGGTCGTCCCCACGACGACGCTTCGTGGCGCTCACTCGATCGGCGAGTGTGGCCGCTGCGGCAGCTACAGCGGTGGCGCCGATGACGTGGGTGGCGTAGCGGCCGCGTCCTGGGGTGATGGGGCGCAGCAGCCGTGGCAGCACCAGTGGGGCGATGGTCGACAACGTGCCCATCGTCAGACTCGCCGCGGTGTCTCGGCGTTCGTAGGTTCCCCCCGACGTGCCGTTCGTGGCTGCCTTCTTCTTGTTGTGGCGGTACTCGATCGCCATGGAGAGGAAGAACAGCGGGATCGCCCAGGTGACGGGATCCTTCTTCCCTCCTCGACCAGCCCCGGCCACGGTCAGATCTCCAGGCGTTCTGCGAGCAGGCCGTCGACCCACTGGCGGGCGTCGCTGCGGGCTGCGGACGCTTCTGCCCGTGACGACGCGGCAGCGAGACCAGCGACGGGGTAGGACCCGAGAAACTTCACCCGGGCAACGGTGGCCGCCAGATCGGTAAGGCAGTCAGCGATCACCGGGTCGGCGAGGTGGCCGTCGAACTCCACGATGAAGCAGTACTCGCCCAAGCCTTGCTTGGTCGGGCGAGACTCGAGTTTGGTCAAGTTAATCCCCCGAGCGGCGAACTGCCCCAAGATGCCATAGAGCGAACCGGGGCGATCGGCGTCTTGGAAACAGACGATCGCGGTCCGGTCGTGTCCAGTCGGTGCGGGCACGCCGTTTCGGGCCACGAGGACGAAGCGCGTCTGGTTGTCGGGGTGGTCCTCAATGGCCTCGGCCACGGTGATGAGACCGTAGGTCTCCCCGGCCAACTTCGATGCGATGACCGCAGTGGACGAGACGTACTCTGCTTCTTCACTCACGAAACGAGCGGCATCGGCGGTTGATTCGGCCGGCACCGTCATCACGCCGGGCAGGTTGGAGGCGAGGAATGCCCGACACTGCGCGAGCGCATGAGGGAACGACATCACCGTATCGATGCTCTCCAAGGTCTGACCAGGGGCCGCCAAGAGGTGGAGGTGGATGTCCAAGATGACCTCTCGGACGATTCGAAGGTCGTGGTCGAAGAGCAAGCCATCGAGCGTCACGTTGACCGTGCCCTCAATGGCGTTCTCGAGGGGAACGAACCCGAAGTCGCAGGCACCACTCGCAACAGTGGCGAGGACATCAGAGATCGAGCCCACCGGCGTGTGCGTGAAGGCGGCCAGGTCCTCTTGGGTGCGCAGCGCTTCTTCGGTGAAGGTTGACGCGGGACCGAAGTAGCAGATGGTGCGCGGCGTCGTCATTTCCCCATCGTAGTGAGGTTGGGTTGGGTCACAGAGGTGGACCACCCTGAGAACCTCAGGGCGCTGCAGCTAAGCCGAGCGCCGAGATGAGGAAGTCCGCCGATGCCCGGAAGGTCCGAGTCGGCACGTCGCCGTGCGCACCGGGACTGGCCACGAGGTGCTTGTCGTCGCTGCCAATTGCCTCGAAGAGCTTGAAGGCCAAATGGCGATCGAAGAGCTGATCATCCCACTGGACGAGGAACTCAATCGGACAGGTGAGTGCTGCGGCATCTCGTTCCAAGCGGTGCTTCGTCGGCCCCGTGAGCCCCATGAGTCCAAGGACCGCCGCTCCAATCCGTGGCTCAGCGGCCACGAAGGGGAGTCCGAGGATTGTTCCCATGGAGACTCCCCAGTAGCCAACGGGAAGTTCTGGGTCACCGAGGACACCGAGGATGTGGTCGAGGACTCCTCGCCAATCAGCCACTGCTTCATCGGTCAGGTGGTGGTCATTGGCCCAACGTTGACTGAACTCCAAGAACGGGACGACGCCCGTGACGGCGCCATCTTCTCGGCGATCACCGTGCACGGGGCCGTCAATGGCGCACACTGCAACCCGGGCTCGGCGGACAAGGCCTCGGGCGAGGGCGACGACGTACCCTTCGGTCTTCGTCCCTGATGCGCCGTGTCCAATGAGGATGAGTCCTCGGGCAGGACCGTCGGTCGGCGTCCACAGGACCGTCGGCACCGATCGATCCTCGACCTCCACCGAGAAGGACGAGGTCGTGAGCCAAGTTGGCTCGAACGCTTGGCCGTGTGGAGAGGGCTCGTGCATGGCCGTAGCGTAGTGAGTGGAAGGCTGCCGACGAGAGAGGACGAGCGACGTGACTCGCGACATGTTCAGCTTCGATGACAACCTCGCCGCACCGATCCTTGAGTACTGCCGCAACCGACTCCAACTCCAGCCGGTCGAACTCGACTTCGGCGGAACGAGCGTGGACTTCGCCCAGGCCCTCGAGGGACTGTTGACTGCTGAGGGGAACGACCCAACTGCGGTCATGGAACTCTTCACCAACGTCCTCGCCCCTCGGGTGATCTCGGCAGATTCTGAACGCTTCTTGGCCTTTATCCCCGCAGCCCCCACCAAGGCCGCGCTCCTCATGGACATGGTGGTCTCGGCGTCGTCACTCCATGCAGCGAGTTGGCTCGAGTCCGCTGGTGCGGTCGCCGCCGAGAACCAGGTTTTGGAACTCCTCGCGCGGTTGGCCGGCCTCCCCGACGGTGCAGGTGGCACCTTCGTTGGTGGAGGTTCCATTGGGAATCTCTCGGCCCTCGTCGTCGCTCGAGATGTCGGGGCGCACCGCGTCGGGGGCGACGGACCGCTCAAGATCGCCCTCTCCGGCGACGCTCACTCCTCCATTGCCAGTGCGCTGCGCATCATCGGCGTCGAACCGCTGTACGTGCCCGCTGTTGACCATCGCTTGACGGCCGAGGCACTCGCCGCAGCGATTGCCAATGACCCACACCCAGACCGGGTCATCGGTGTGGCCGCAACCGCCGGGACGACTAACGCCGGCATTATCGACGACTTGGCCGGCATCGGGGCGTATGCCACAGCGAACGACTTGTGGTTCCACGTTGATGGCGCCTATGGGCTCGCCGGGCTGTTCTCCCCCACCATTCGCTCCGCCTACGACGGGATTGAACTCGCCGACTCCTTCATTGTCGACCCCCACAAGTGGCTCTTCGCCCCCTTCGACAGCTGCGCCCTTCTCTATCGCCAGCCCCACCTCGCTCGATCGGTGCATACCCAGCACGCCAGCTACTTGGACATCCTCCACGACGACCGCAACGTCGAGTGGAACCCGTCGGACTACGCCATCCAACTCTCGCGGCGACCGAAGGGATTGCCCATCTGGTTCTCCCTCGCGGTCCACGGAACCGCCGCTTACGGCGCGGCCGTCGACGCCGCGATCGACATCGCTCATCGGGCAGCACAGATGATCGACGCCGCACCCCACGTCGAACTCGTTCGAGAACCGGGACTCTCCGTTGTCCTCTTCCGGCGGCTCGGGTGGGGACCTGATGACTACGCCCGATGGTCTGAGCAACTGGTGCGCGATCAGATTGCCTTCGTCACCCCAACGGGTTGGGAGGGCGAGACCTGTGCCCGCTTCGCCTTCCTCAACCCCCATACGACCGAAGCCATCGTGGCCGAGATCTTGGCGACCATGGCATGAGGCAGATGCCACCAGAGTGGGGACCGCA
>Ga0007805_1000762_pt1 | contig 10897 bp, 12 predicted proteins | sample CryBogCBE24Aug09_FD_71231 | JGI IMG/M metagenome (GOLD analysis project Ga0007805, IMG submission 71231) | Freshwater microbial communities from Crystal Bog, Wisconsin, USA - CBE24Aug09 | ecosystem: Environmental > Aquatic > Freshwater > Lake | place: Crystal Bog, Wisconsin, USA | collected... | reverse complement strand
CTTTTGTAATAATTTTACTGTTAATGACATTTAGTTATCCTCTGAAAAATATCTTTTTTACTTTTTTATATGTTGATTCTTTTTTCATTTCTTTATCAGTTTCGAAATTCTTTTTTCTATTTTTGTTCTTTTCTTTCGCGACCTGATATCCAAACAAAGGTTTGTCATTAGTTTGATTAACATTTGGACTATTCACTGCGCCAAATAATCCTGTATCAGCAGCATTAGGAGAATCTACAGCTTCATCCAAAAAATCGTCTAAATTTCTATAATCTTCAAAAGTTTTTGTGGTATACGTCTGTATGAGAGCAGTATCGCCAGTATCTCTTGTATCAAAAGTTGGTCCCAAAGATTTCCTTGGAATAATTCCTTTTAAAAACTTTTCCGCAGGAATTTTCTTTTGCTTTTTTACTTCTTTATCTGTTTTAAAATTCGAATATTCCGAATCTTCTTTAACCTTTTTAAGATCATGCGTCAATTTATTTCCTAAATGATAATCAACAAAATCTTTAGTTTGTTTATCTAATTGAGGAGGATTCATTTTCGATACTTCCTTCGCATCTTTCTCTACTTTCTTTTTATAAAGGATTCTATTGCGTTTAGCTGCAACTAATCCTTCTTTTCTTTTATTTTCTAAACTGGTTCTTTTAGCTAATTCATCAGCTAATTCGCTTAATTGTTCTTTGGTATTATTTGAGTCTATATTAAAACTATTATTGAAATAATATACATCTGAGAAATCTTCTTTGAATTTCTGAAGATTGAGTTTGGAATCAATGAGCCTGTCCATTCTAACAGATTCATTAATATTTCGATTCAATAATCTGGCTTTAGAAACAGCATCATCTACATCAACGTATATTAATGCTATATTATTATCTTTATTTATTGATTCTTTTAACGCCAATATATCAGCTAACTTATATGCATTGGCTGAGACAATACAATCATCAGCCAATACATCAGTATCCTTAATTTGCTCTATATTATATTCTTTCAGAACGAAATGTTCATTGAGATTTTTTATGATAATATCTTTCCCAGAACCTGGGCCACCTACTAGAAATAATATATTGCTCATGTAAAATACCTTATTTAAACAATAAGAGTATTTATCTATTTAATTATCTCTAATGTTGATAAGTTCCGAATTTATAAAGATTTTTCCTCCTTTTGCCTTAACTCCTTCACAAAAAGAGATAATATCTGATTCTTCGAAATTATTTTGTTGATTGAATCCTCTATATCTACATCCTTTAGCAATTGATGTCTTATAGATGGAAAATCCTCCATGAGCAGCATCTACTTCAATCAATCCATAATTCTTAGGAATCTTAATAAATCTGGAGCCAACAAATATATTTTTAGCATCTTCCAAAGACATGAATGATGGTCTACGTTGTACTTCATACCAACAATCGTAATTTAACCAACCTTCTTTTCTAAGAGTCCATAGATCATAATAGGTATTTTGATTAGCTGTCATAACATCCCAAGTTGATAGATCATATTTAAAACAACTTAAAATACAATCAAGATCCATTTCTTGGGCCATTACGTCATCAACACACATCTGAATATAGAAATCGTGAGAATCCATTAATCCTTTATCTTCACAAATTTGAATAGCTGCGTTTCTAGCAGTAGCAATTCTCATTGTTCTGGACATTATTCGAGGTTCTAGTTTACCCAAAGTAACTGCGTAAACGTTAGGATTTTTCTTAGCATATTCTTCTAAGAGTTCATAACTATTATCTGTAGAATCGCTTTCAACAAATACGCAAGAATATGATTTAAAGAGACTGCCAATTCTTTCTATGTTTTTAAATACATCCCGTAAAAACGGAGCGCAATTCCTAACTGGCCCAACAAATACGACTGAATAATTTTTAGTAATTTCCTTTAATTCTTGCATACATCACCTAAAATATCAACTAACAAATCCAAATGCTTATCACCTACAAATTGACTGTTACCAATGTATAATCCTAATGTATGGATAATATCGGCATTGGTTACTGTCTTTTTAGTATCAATTCTGTAATCTCGTAGAAATGGTTGTCTTAAAAGATTTCCAGAAACAATTGGTCTATATTCGATATTGTTAGCAATAAACGCATCAACCAATCTCTTCTTTATTTCCATAGAAAGACAAACAAATGGTAAACAGAAATTACTAGACGTTTCTGTATATTCTATGGGATAAAAAAGATCACTGAATGTATTGATAATGTCGCAAAACTTTTTATAATTCTTATTTCGTATTTCGATAGAAGAATCTAATCGTTCTAATTGAGATAATCCCAATACAGCATTCAATTCGGTATTACGGAAATTATACCCATCTGTAATGAAAAGAAATTGCTTATCAATGCTAGGGAATTGTGCTGCATATTCAGCATAATACATAGATTCTCTAGCCATTCCATGACTTCTTTTCATTTTCATCAAATCATATAATTCATAATTGTTAGTGGAAACAAACCCACCTTCAATTGAAGTCAGATGATGTCCGAAATATGTAGAAAAAGTTGCCCCGACAGAACTTCTATCTGAACCCACCTTTTCACCATTATATAACTTACAACCATGTGATTCGCAAACATCGTCCATTATATAAGCTTTTGGGAATAATTCGTTTAATCTTCCGTTTATCCTAGATTTTGAGGAAAATCCAAGAAGATGAGTTACGAAAATTAATTTAATATCTTTATGCTTCTTCGCTAATTTTTCTAATTCACTTTCATCAAAACTAAAATCTGATAATTGGATATCACAAAAAATAGGCTGTAGTCCTAACTGTATCACTGGAGCAACATTTGTCATCCACGTGCAAGAAGGTAATAAAACTTTATCACCTGCCTTTAATCCATAATAGTCTTTTACTGCAGCAAGTAATAGAAAGTTAGCTGTGCTACCAGAAGACACGAATAATGAATGATCACAACCTAACCATCTACTCCAAGCATCTTCAAGTTCTTTAACCTTTGGACCGTTGGTGAATTGGTTTGCTGTTAAAACAAACTTTGCTAATTTAAACTTATCTCTGAACGAGATAGCATCTTCCATTAATTTCCATTTCACTTACAAATTCCTCTGTTGTTCATGAACCATTCAATAGTAATTTTTAATCCTTCGTCCAATTCATACTTTGGACGCCATCCAAGATTATATATACGCTCATTACAAACTTTACGACGAGGAGTACCGTTTGGTTTATAAGTGTCCCAAATAATTTCTCCTTGGAAATCAATGATTTGCTTTAACTTTTCAGCCAAATCCTTCATTGTAATTTCATTATCAATACCAACATTAATAATTTCGTCAGAATCATAATTATTCATCAAGAAGATACAAGCATCTGCTAAATCATCAGAAAACAGGAATTCTCTTGTAGGCGAACCATCTCCCCAACAAGTAATAGTTGAATCATTATTCTCTTTAGCTGTTACGAATTTATTAATAAGACCTGGAATAACATGTCCGTTTTCAATATTGAAACGATCATAAATCCCATATAAATTCGTAGGCATTACGCTAATACAATTGAACCCATATTGTTGAGTATACTTTTGGCACATTGTAAGACCAGCAATCTTAGCAATTGCATATGCATTATTAGTAGGCTCAAGAGGAGCAGTCATCAAATAATCCTCTTTGATTGGCTGCTGTGTGATCTTAGGATAGATGCAAGCACTTCCTAAAAACAGAAGTTTCTTACACTCATTAGCATGCGCGAACTTGATAACATTTGTCTGGATTTCGAGATTTTCGGTAATGAAATCTGCAGGATATGTTTTATTATAATTGATACCGCCAACTTTAGCTGCGGCTAGAAAAACATATTCAGGTTTTTCTGAAACAAAGAATTCTTCAACTGCTTTCTGATCAGTTAAATCGAGTTCTCCCCTTGTACGACTAATGATATTAGTATAACCATTTTTAGTCAATTCTCTGACCAAAGCAGAACCAACAAGTCCCGTATGCCCAGCAACATAAATCTTAGAATCTTTTTCCATTATTTAACTCCAAAATACTCACGATGTTTTTCAACAACATATTTTCTATTTCTTTCATATATATAACCAACTTTTTGTTCTGTGTATTCAGTTGGTTTATTTTGTCTCATACTTCCCCAATCAACATCGCTTCGGAATTTCATTCCATATACTCCGTTGACAAGACCAGCTTCGTTCATTCTTATACTGAAGTCATGACAATCATATCCGCAAGGAGCTAAATCAATATCAAAGAATCCATATTCTTGATAACGTTTCCATTGAGTACAAGTTGGACTTCTAATAGCAATTTCAGATTCTACGAATTCTCCATGTTTAACGACTCTGTGAAAATTCCATCCTAATTGGTTCCAATGTCCAAACTCTGATTCGATATAATTTTCTTCTTTCAATTCATCGTTATGCTGGTATACAGAAACACCAAGTCGCATAGAAACATAACCTAAATCATCTCTAGAATTAAATAATTCCTCAAACTTCTTATCAATATCTGGCTCGTCTAAAATAACGTCATCCTGAACCATGAATACAAGATCATTAGCGTTTGGAGAAAGATAATTCTGAATATAGGTTAATCCCATATTCAAACATTCTATCTCATGAACGTCATTTGCTTTTAAGATATGAAAAAATTCTGGGAATTTACATTTATCTTTAATGTCATATACTTTATCTTCGGTTTTATCTAAACAACCATCCAGAATACAGATTATTGTTGGAGGACACGACTCTTTAGAGTGTGAATCTAAGATTCCATACAGAACCTTCTCAATCAATTCTTCTTTATTATGCGTAGGAAGAATATAATACGATTTACTCATCTAAAATACCTTCATCAAATTTATATTCAGAAGCAACCCATTTAGGATCAAACGTTTCCATAGCCTTTAATGAATTTGCATATAAAGGCATATCATTTTCGTCATATCCATTACCGCAGAATGAGTATTTGTTTACTAATTTTTCTCTGGTATCTTTAAACCATCCATCATCATTCATAGAATGAATCATCATACTATTTTTGACTAATGGATAGATATGGTCTCTCAAAAAGAATTGATCGCTGAGATAGAATTTATTCTCAGTTGCATATTTAATCATAAAATCTTCAAGATTAGTACCAAAACAACCTTTGTACGCAAAAGCGCATCCGATAATTGGAAATTCAAAATGCGCATCATGATCCCTGAATACATGGAAATTCTTATCGGAAGCCAACCATTCTTCAATTGCTCTTGCTTCTCTGATGGTGATTCTACTGTCTGAATCTCTTACCATGACGATACTTCTTGGGTCTTCGAACATAGGTAAGAAACGCCAAAACATTCCATACATACCATTAACTACTAAATGAAGTTCAATTCCCGTTTGATCTTCGAAATTGAGAATGTTATCTGTGTAAATCCTAACTTTCCAATCAGGATAATACTTTTTAGCAAGTTCAATTTGTCGTTTTGCTCCAACAATATATCTGGGGTCGTTTCCCCATACGCTCATAGAAATTATCTTATTCATATTATTTTTTACGTAAAATAGAAGAACACATATCATCAACTAATGCTTCAAACGAATAACTAGGTTTCCATCCAAGAACCGTTTTTGCTTTAGTAGGATCACCAAGAAGAGTTTCAACTTCAGTAGGTCTAAAATACTTTGGATCTACTCTTACTACTACTTTTCCTGTTAGAGAATCAATACCAACTTCATCCAATCCTTCTCCTTGCCAAGAAATACGGATACCGAAATAAGGAGAACAAGCTTCAACAAATTGTTTTACAGAGTATTGTACGCCAGTTGCGATAACATAATCATCTGCCTTATCCTGTTGCAGCATCAAATACATCGCCTCAACGTAATCTCTAGCATGTCCCCAATCACGTAAGGAATTCAAGTTACCCAGATATAAACAATCAGACTTATTCTTGTGAATATCATATAACCCCATTACAATCTTTTGGGTAACAAACGTTTCGCCTCTACGGGGACTCTCATGATTAAATAAAATCCCATTACAAGCAAAGATGTTATACGCTTCTCTGTAATTTTTAAGAATCCAGAAACCATAGAGTTTAGCAACACCATAAGGACTTCTAGGATAGAAAGGAGTTGTTTCTGATTGTGGAATTTCTTGAACCAATCCATAAAGTTCAGAAGTAGATGCTTGATAAAACTTTACTTTATCTTCCATACCAAGAAGACGAATGGATTCTAGAATACGAAGAGTACCTAGAGCATCAACATTCCCTGTATATTCTGGAATTTCAAAAGAAACTTTAACATGGGATTGAGCAGCTAAATTATAAATTTCATCTGGCTTAATTTCTTGAATAAGAGAAGTTACGTTCAACGAATCAGTAACATCACCATAGTGGAGTTTAAAATTAGCATCACTAAAGATATGATCAACTCTTGAAGTATTATATGAAGAACTTCTACGCTTTACCCCATGTACCTCATAACCCTTATCAAGAAGAAGTTCTGCTAGATACGAACCGTCTTGGCCTGTTACGCCAAAGATCAATGCTTTTTTCATTATATTCACCTTTACCAAATAAAATTTTTAATATAATATTCAACAATATTTTTTAATTCAGTATCGAAATCTGCTTTTGGTTCCCAACCAAGTGCTTTCAGTTTAGAATCATCAATAGAATATCTTACGTCTTGTCCCGGTCTGCTGTATTTAAAATCGACATACTGGGTTATATCTGTATCGCCATTATAGTTGTAAATCAACTTTTCAAGAACATTAATGTTTTTATCTTCATAATTGCCGCCGATATTATATATCTCGTTTACTACACCAGATTCTATAATATGAATAACAGCTGATGCAGTATCAGAAGCGTGTAACCAAGTTCTAACTGGTTTTCCATACTCATGTACAGGAATCTCTCTCCCTAAACTTAAATACTTACACGCTTTCGGAATTAGTTTTTCTGGATGCTGACGGATACCGTAATTATTAGATGGCCTTACAATAATATAAGGTACATTAAAAGTTCTTCCCCAAGCAGTCACAAGCATGTCAGCAGATGCTTTTGTAGCAGAATAAGGATTAGACGGTTTCAGAAGATCAGTCTCTTTATGTGCCCCATCAACGATATCACCATACACTTCATCTGTACTGAAATGAATAAATGTAGGCATTTTGAACTTATGTTTTTGTTTAATCAGTTCAAGAAGATGATGAACGCCATTAACATTGCTATGAAGGAATTCTTCGGAACTAACAATTGAATTATCGACATGAGTTTCTGCTGCGGTATTTATGATATAATCGCAATCATACAAATAATCCAAATCATTAATATCAGATTTTATAAACTTAAATCTTGGATACCAAGAAAATTTTTCAATTAATTCTGGACTAGATGCATATGTCATTTTATCAACGCCAATAACATACCAACCTTTCTTTAGACACGCTAAAGTAACATATGATCCAATAAATCCAAGACAACCAGTTACATAAACAATTTTCATTTTATATAATTCTCCATTCCATATCGTATGCCAGACAGCTCCAAATTTTGATCAAGTAACTTATCCGCATTACCAGTATAATTTTTATTATTCTTAATATATGTAACATTAATATCTAATTCATGGGACTCTATAAATTTAGATACTAATTCGCTAATTAGATATTTGTTCTTGTATACTAAATTCATATCTTTTATTGTACCGTCTTTTACAACATAGTCAATTACTTTAGGTAAATCACCAAGCCAGAAATAATCGAAATATCGATCTTGTATTGTAATTTCTTTTTCAGTCATTAATCGCTTGAATAATCTGCTTGATTTTTCGGATTCGTGGAAACAACCAAACAATCTCAATGTGTAGAAATTAGGAATCGATAAACAAGCATTTGCTATATGATTCTTACTTAAACCGTAATGATCAAATGGTTTAATTTTTTTAATTGATTCTTCTTCCACATTATTAATACTATTACTTCTATCGAATTCCGCGCCAGATCCAAAATTAATGAACTTATCGAAATATTCTTTTGCCGCGTTGATGTTATAAAAGATATTAAGATTTTCAAAAAAATACCTATAATTAAAAGTCTCAATATCAGTATTCAGATTTGAAGCGCAATTAATGACTAAATCTGGGCTATGGGACTTAATCAAAGTAACTACTGAATTTCTATCAGTTAGATCACAATCTTTTCTCGAAATAGGAATAACATCCATATTATTAGTAAGATATTTTCCAATAAAGCCATTTGCACCAAGTAATAATGTTTTCATGATCGTTTAATATTCAAATATGATGGTTTATCGTTGTATAGGAATTCTTCAAAAATATCAATCAATTCATTATCGCTATTTGGCTTATATATTTGAATATTACTGAAAGGTTTCAAAGCGCATTCATCATCAATAGCCCAATGACTAAATCCAAGATCACCGTAATCATAATCCCTTCCAGTTCCTACAAGTTTAACAGGAGCAAGTTCGTGGTCAAGATAGTTTCTAAGAAACTCATATGGCCGAAATATAACAAAAGGAGTTATACTATAACAAATAGGAATTATTTTGTTATGCGTAAGTCCCACAGCTGTACCAACCATTAATTGTTCTGCTGCTCCAACGTTATAGTATCTATCTGGAAAATCTTCTTTAATTTTATTAAGTATACCAAATCCAAGATCGCCTGTTAAAGTCCAGATTTTCTGGTCTTTTTGCATATATTCAACGAGTAATTCCCCAAATAATTTCCTCATAACTTTTCCATATCCTCATCTTTCAAAATATAATAATGAGTTAAAATTCCTTTAGCAAAATCCCAATTGGGTATTTCAGTATAACAAATGTTGATAGAAGGTAGGAATGATTTCAACCTATCAACCAAATATATTGAATCAATATAGTCACATGCACATACGCCATTGACGTTAACATAAACTTTTAGATTGGTTAATTTCTGTTCATAAATGAATCTTAATGCTTCCCAAATTGATCCTTCTGCGGCTTCTCCGTCAGAAATAAGACAATACACGTTTCTTGATCTATCTGCTAATGCATAACCAACAGCAACGGTTAATCCCATTCCTAGACTTCCGGTGGAACAATACAATCCGTATTCTATACTTCTATGGGGATGTACGCCATATGTATTAAACAGATATTCAGCATCTCTTCCTTCATGTTTTTCTAGTACAGTATATAACGCTAATCCAGCGTGACCGGAACTTAATACAAAAGGTTCGTCTACCTTCTTAGTTTCATAAATCTCATCTATGATATTTACAGCAGTAAGATTGGAACTTAAATGTCCAATCTTATGCTTATAACTAATATCAATAATTCTTCTTTCTAATTCATTCATATTTTGAAATAAACGTATCTACAATATAACCGATATACGAAATCTGTTCAGGAGTAATAACTGGACTGGTTCCGTGGAAAAAAGTATTGGTTGTGGTAAATGTTGCGTTAGGGTAATCCCTTACAGCGGTTTCCTTATCCATTATATGAGAATACGCGGGTTGTAACATAATGTTTCCGGCAAAATAGGGTCTTGTCTGGATCTTCGCGTCTTCTAAGAAATTTACAAATTCATTTCTACTGAACGGCGCATCTTTCTTAATAGTCAAAGGAAACGCAAACCAACTAGGACTACTTAAATTTGTTGCTCTTGGTAAATGGAAATATTCTTCATATTTACTATAGATATCAAACAACAAGTTATAATTACGAACTCGTAATTCTTTAATCTTGTCCAGTTTTTCTAACTGACGAAGACCCATAGAACCCTGTAATTCAATTGGCTTTAAATTATAACCAATCTCATCATACACATATTTGTGATCAAAGATTTCATCGGGTAAAGACGGAATCCAATTACTGAATCTATTCTTACAAGTACCGCACTTTAAAGTATTTGCCTTCGGTCCTACGCAATAGCAACCTCTTCCCCACTCTCTGAAGCTTCTAAGGATGGTTTCTTGGTCCTTGGTATTACAAGATACGAATCCACCTTCACCCATAGTGATATGATGAGCAGGATAGAAACTACAAGATGCCATTTCGCCAAAACTTCCTAATGGTTGCCCTGCATAAGTCGATCCTAACGCATCGCAACAATCTTCAAGAAGAATCAAATTATATCTATCTACAATTTCCATCAACCTAATCATGTCAGGAGGATTTCCCAATACATGAGCAAAGGTGATTACTTTAATATCTGTATTATCCTTTAACGCTTCTTCTACTTTATCAAGGTCAAGATTCAATGAATTTAATTCAATATCAACAAATACAGGTTCAAATCCCATCTGTAAAATAGGATTTAGCGTAGTCGGAAATCCAGCAATTGGAGTTAAAACTTTTGTACCTTTTTGAAGAGCATATCCTCTTTTACTGGTTAAACTAGCCATCATCAACAGATTAGAACTAGAACCACTATTAGTTAGAATACCATATTCTTTCCCAAAATACTTTGGGAATTTATATTCAAACTTTAAACAGTCAGTTCCCATTACCAACCAACCGTTGAGTAGTGTTTCTACAGAAGAAGTGAATTCTGTATGATCAAAGTATGGACCTGCATAATTAACATAATCTAACCCAGCAGTCCAAACCTTATTTTCGTTCTTTTCTTTAATATATTCTTCTACCAAATCCAAAATAGTATTCAATTTATCCATTATTGACCGCTCCAATATGCGTATGAAGTTTCAAGATGTCTAATATCATTAATCTTCTGAGGTTCGTCTATCTTCAAAGGATATGTCCAATGTTCATTAAACATGTTACTTCCATTTGGATAATATGCTTTGTAATTAATTTCCCAACGCTTTCCAATAATACCGAAAAATAGTTGAACTATTCCTCCTGTTTGAATACCTACGTTACCTCTTT
>Ga0007805_1000759_pt1 | contig 10929 bp, 11 predicted proteins | sample CryBogCBE24Aug09_FD_71231 | JGI IMG/M metagenome (GOLD analysis project Ga0007805, IMG submission 71231) | Freshwater microbial communities from Crystal Bog, Wisconsin, USA - CBE24Aug09 | ecosystem: Environmental > Aquatic > Freshwater > Lake | place: Crystal Bog, Wisconsin, USA | collected... | reverse complement strand
AAATTATTTTAGGAAAAAGGGGGAAACAGAAATTTACTATATTAAAAAATCTGAATCCCCCTTTTTCCTAAAAGTAAAAAATAATAAATATATGTGGATAAATATGACTAACTCGCTATTTTTTTATATATCAAAAAAAAATTAGATGTTGTAAATTATCTAAAAACAATTCTTTTGGGTAAAGCCTATGCAATGGTATCATTAAAGAATGGCAAAGCCTTAAGAGGAAAAACTTTTAATTTCTTATTTTCTCTATATTCTTTTTGATATCTTTTATATTCTTCAGGGTTATTATATTGTTGTATCTTTTCATTAGGTTGTTTATTTGCTTTCTTTTCGGCATATAATTTTGCTTGGTATTTTCTACTATATTCATTTGCCTTTGCCCTATTTTTTGCATTCCATGTCTTAACTGCATTTAATCTTTGTAATCTTAATTTTTCATACTTTTCAGCAGTAGCCCTTAAAGCATCTTCTAAAAAAATATTTTCAGCATTTGATAATTTTGTCTCATTCATTTTTAAAAAATTATTAATATATATATATATATAATTTTATATTTAATTAAAAAAAATATTTATTTATATATCCCTAATATTGTTTATACCATTTTTTTTCATCTTTATCCCATTTAAGCCCATCTATTTTTGCTTGTTCTCTATCTTTATAATCAATGTTAAAATATTCTATATGCTTATTTTCTCTTTTTTCAATAAAGTCTAAAATATCATTAATATGATATCTTTCAAATGTATATTGCAAATCATCCGTATCATTATTTGTATACCATACTTTTATATCTGAATTCCATTTGCATTTATTATTATATAATACACATTTATGTTCTTTGCTTATATTATATGGTATATCATAATAAGTTTTTGACAATATTTTTCTTTTTTCTTTTTCTTTTTCATTTTGTATTTTTCTACAATCATTGCATAGATTATTTGACCTATTATTATGCGGTGATGAGCATTTAGCACAAACTTTTTGAATCCCACCATCTATAAATTTTTCAACACAACATTGCCCAACAATTAATATATTTTCAATAGGCGAATTATTATCTTTTCTTATATAACAATTATGTATTAATTCTTGACCGCATACACACTCTAAACATTGTTGCGGAAATGGTGTATTTGGATAACATTGCATAAAATATTTTTCGTGTTTTGTTAGCAATTGATGTTCGCCATCACTAAAACTTTTTCCACCACAATAAGACCAATTTTTTATATCGTGGTATGAGTATCCCAATTTTTGCAAACCTTGAATAAATTTTATAGATAAATTTGACATTTTTAACCCTTTTAAAACACCCTTTTAAAAAAAGGGTTGAACCCAAAAAATATAACCCAAAAAATATAATATAATTAAAAATTGTTATATATATTAATAAATATTATTTGTCTAAATTAAAATATTAAATATATAAATAAATAATTAATTATTTTTTTTCGTATTAAATATAAAATTATATATATATATAAATAAATAATTTTGTAAAATGTCAAATTTTAAAGTTGTTAAATTTTTGGGTTTTGATTGGTTGAAGAATGCAACAAAAGACGGTGGGGCAATGGGTGAAATTATTAATAATAAAAAAGTTAATGAAATTGTGTTGCACCATTTGAGCAAAAAATATGAAAAGTCCGCAGAATTGAGATTGTGGGGAAGTTGTGACCCATCAAAATTATTAGAAATGATAACAACAAATAATTATTTATATGAGGTTATTGATAAACTACCACATAAAGTATATTTTGATATTGATGAAGAGATTGCAGTTGGTGGGGTTGCTATACCATTGGAAACACATTTAAATAAAATTAATGAAATATTACCTGATGGGGATATTGCAGTAAGTGGTTCCATCACAGAAAAAAAGGCATCTTATCATATTACTTTAAATAATTATTTGATACAATCAGCAGAAGATAGAAATATTATTAAAACAATTGCAAAAACATTGGGTTGGGATGATAGAGTATATACAAAAAATAGAAATATGAAATTAGTTAATCAATCAAAACCAGATGGAAGGGTTCAACACCCTTTTGAAAAAAGGGCTGACCCCAAAACAGGGGAAGCCAAATGGCTTCCCTGCGACCGTATGCAATCGGATACTGATTTAAAGAAGCATGTGATAACATCATTTTTTAATACAAATATAAAGCAATATCCAAATTTTGACAAAATCAATAATAGAGAATTAGATAATGTAAAACTAGCCGTTAAAATTGAAAAAGTTAAAACAAAACCATTAAATATTGCAAAGATGCCCGCACGAGCAGTTAGAGAAATAAATAATTTAGATGAATTTGATTTGCAAACTGCATCCGCCGAAGAATTATTAAATATATTGCCATTATGTGCAACTGATGACCATACTTATACACACCAATGTGCACGGTTTTGCTTTTATAATAATTTAACTTTTGATGACTTTATTAATTGGCGACAACAAAAACGAGAATTAACTGAATCCGATTTACAAAGATGGTCTAAACATTGGGAAGATTTAAATAAATTTCCAAAGGTTAGTATGGACACAATGCGATATATAATATTAGCATTTTATCCAAATTTGATAAGTAATAAACATTTTAGAAATTATAAAAAGTTATTCAATATTTATGATAATGCAATCATTAATAAGGTTGATAGATTAGAGCAAGATGTATTTAATACTAATGATAAATATGTAGTTATTAATACTCAAATGGGTTCAGGAAAAACTACACAAAGTATAGAATATTTGAAAAATGCAAAAAGTTTTATATGGATGACACCGTTAATATCATTAGCACAAAATACTAAACATAGATTAGATGAAGAGGGCATATATTGTAAATTCTATAAAGAATGTAAAAATGCAGAAGAAAAACAAGCATTAAATGATGAAGAAAAATTATTAATTTGTATTAACTCATTGAAATATATAAATGACAATGAGGTGCGAGCAAATGGAAAAATTATAAAAAATAGAATAAAATATAATGTTGTTATTATTGATGAGATAGAAACATTATTAAATAAATGGTTTAATAATAAAACTTTGGATGGTGTAAAATATAATTGTTGGGAAAATTTTGTCAGAATTATTAGAGATGCCGATAAAGTAATATTATTAGATGCATTTACATCAAAAATCACTATTGATTTTATTCGTAGTATTGAATATGCAAGATGCCCACCATTAATAATTGAAAGACATATTGAAACAAGTAATCGACAAATACAATTTGTAAATCATTATCAAAAATGGACTGCTGATATTATAGCAGATTTAAATGCTGGAAAAAAGTTATTTATATTTTATCCATTTAAAAATGGACAACCAAAAAAAGGAATTCCAAGTATGGAAGGATTTAAAAATATGATAGTTGCAGAAACTGGAAAATGTGGAAAGTATTACCATGGAGAAGCAAACCAAGCAGACACAAAAGATTTATATAATGTTAATGAAAGTTGGAAAGATTTAAATTTTATTATAACTAATACAAAAATTACTGTTGGTATTAATTATGAAGGACATGATTTTGATAGAGTTTATATGGGAATAGCGGGTATGAATTCCGCAAGAGATATTTTGCAAGTTTCATATAGATGTAGAAATTTAAATGATGAATTAATAAAAATTGCATTTATTGAAAAGTATAATACAAATATTGATTTTAAAAATGATAGTATTTTATTAGAAAGTCCCGAGTGTTCATTTTGTCCAATATATAAGGACTTAGTAAAAAATTTATTAATAGAAAGATATACACCATTACAAGAAAGTGTTTTATATTTATGTAAAATGGCACATTATACTATTATTGATAGCGATGATTTTATAGACTCAACATTAAAAGATAAATTTAAACAATTGGTAAAAGATAATAATATCATATATGAATATGCATCAATTGAAGATATTGATGATATACAACACTATGAACCATTATTATATGCTAATGAAGCAACACAAATGCAACAAATACAAGTTAGAAAATTTTATTTTAATTTATTATGGGTTGATGATTGGATTGCAAAAAGAGATGGCATCGAAATGCCAGACCCTGAAGAATATAAAAAAAATAAAGCATTAGCATGGGATAAAAAATATTTTGAATTTATGAATGCAACAAATACAATAATATATGATAGAGATAGCAATTTTAAAAAAATATTTGATTTAATGAAGCCGTATTTTAATAATAATATTATGCCAACATTAGAGGGATTATCAAATATAGTTGCTAAAAAAATTAAATTGCCTGATGTTTTATTAGATATGATATTTGAAAATTTCCACTTTAAATATATTAGCAAAAAATCATCAACTGTGATGATTATCAAAACCATTTATAATACATTTTTTAATAAACATATTATTGATATTGAATATCAAGGAAATAGACATAATTTGCCAAATTTTAAAATTAGCGAGGAAGCCATAGATTTATTTAAATTTATGTCACAATACCTAAGAAAAAAATATTGGTATGATAATATTGAAATTGAAGAAGAAGCACAAAATGATGATAATATATATTAGATAATTTACAACATCTAATTTTTTTTTGTGCCTTTGTTGGTTGGCGAATTAGTCATATACCACTTTATATATTTATTATTTTTTACTTTTAGGAAAAAGGGGGAAACAGAATTTTTAATATAGTAAATTTCTGAATCCCCCTTTTCCCTAAAATCATATATGTCTTTGTATAGGTCTAACTAGTTAATAATAAAAAAATAAAAAAAAGAGTAATAATAAGTAATATGAACTAATTGACTACCCCCAACCAATAACAAATTTTATACCCCTTCTATTATCAATTGTCTTAGTTGTGAAATGTGAATATCTTTTTGGCGGTGTTTGCCTAAACCTATAATAATGGGCTTTTTCATCAACTTTTGAATATCTTAAATTATGATGGTGTAACCATAATATGCAATCATCTAAATTATTTTTATCTTTTCTGAATAATACACTTTGAATTTCTGAATGTTCTAATCCAAACATTGTAAAAAAAAATATTTTTATATTAATGTATTTATTTTTTTATCATATCAAATTTATTCATTTTTTTTTGGGTTCAACCCTTTTTTTAAAAGGGTGTTTTAAAAGGGTGTTTTAAAAGGCGGAAAATTTGATTTATCAAATTTATCCATTATTGTGGAATAAAAGCTAATTCTTGTGTGCCATTTGCAGTCATTATACCAAATCTATTAATAGCAAATTCAACCGTATTAATAACTGCGGCAGAATTAGTTCCAATACTAAATGCTAATATTTCTTCAGTGGGTAAAAACGGGCCAGAGTTTGAACTACCTACAGGCGATAAAGTCATATTATTAATTGTTGAACCATAATGAAATGGAATAGGACATGAACCTGTCATATTCTGAAACATAAAATATCTTGTATTAGCAATAGGAGTAACTAATTGATTAAAAATATATGTTCTCTTGCTATGGTAAAAAGTTGGGTCTCCACTTTGCGGCTTAGTATAAAAAGTAATGAAAGGGCAATTATCATTACTTGTATTTGCACCATTAAAAATGTTCATATAAAGCCCTAATACATCACTAACAACCATTCCAATATCGGGGCCTATATACCAGTTAATTTTATTATTTGAAGGAAAACTATTCTTAAAATACCAACTTGGGGTGAAAGCATATTGTTGTGCAATTGTTGTAGTAGGTGCAATAGGTGGTTTAGCATCAGCATAAATAACAGCACTTATATTTTGATTTGTTGTTATGGTTTGCTTAATTTGTAAAGTAGAAATATTTGATGTATTTGTCGCTATATTTGTTGTATTGGTTGATATATTTGTCGTATTTGTTCCAACGGCACTTTTTAGACTTACTGAATTAAATAAAATATCCGTTGTTGTCAATTGTGAGTTATTTGTCCCATCATTAAATGTTAGGCTACTTGCCGCACCATTTAGTTGAGTTGTTAATATAGTCCCATTATAATAATTTAGACTGCTTGGGGTTAATGACACATATGCTCCATTTGGAACATTAATATTTAAACCATTTCTTGACAATGTGCCTTGTAACCCGCCATTTTCTCCAAAAATAAGTCGTGAATAATCAAATGTCGCCTGATATGTTTGCGATGTGTCATTTAACACCATTTGAGGTGAATTATCAATTGCAATTGTATTTACTCCATTATTATTAAAATAAGCAACATGTGGTGCTAATAATGAATAAGACCCTACACCATTATTCACCACTAAAGAATTAGATGCTAATGTTGATGTGTTTGTATTTGATGTATTTGCTACTACTAGCGGAATATCTAATGATGTTATATTTGTTCCATTATATATTAATGTGGCATTGTCATAAACATCTTGACCCATTGCTAGTAGAAAATTGCTACTATTTGGTGCGGGGGTTGTAATAATTGGTAGTGTTGAGCCAGTGGCACCAGTTGCACCAGTAGCACCAGTAGCACCAGTAGCACCAGTAGCACCAGTTTGACCTTGTATCCCTTGTTGCCCTTGTTGCCCTTGTAAGCCTTGTTGACCAGTGGCACCAGTGGCACCAATAGAACCAGTTTGACCATCTCTTCCATCTCTTCCAGGTATTCCCCGCGGGCCAATAGAACCAGTTTGACCTTGCGGGCCAGTAGCACCGATTAAAGTTGCGGAATATTGAACACTACCATCTTGAAACCTAATTCCATTATTTCCATTAATTACAAAACCATGTGAACTAATTCCATTTGAACCCGAATGCTCCAAAACATATAATCCCGTTGTATCATTATAAATAGAACGAATAGACATTTTTAATCCAAAAAATATAACCCAAAAAATATAATTCAAAAAAATTAAGTGTTTTATATTAATAAAATTATAAAAATAATAAATTAATTTAAATCTCCGTTAATAGTAATACTTTTTCATCAGGTGTTAAACTTCCAGCAGTTATCATTTTATCGTATTCATCAGTGTCCATATCTAAAAAAGAACTACGGACTACAGAATGCCTTCCACAGGTTGAAACATTTTTATTTGATGATTGATGCGGATATTCATTAAAATATATTTTGAATCCGCTATCATATAACTCCTTTAATAAATATGGTTCATCTTGATGTATTTGTTTTAGCAATTCAGTTGATACAAATTTTTTATAAACATTACTGTCAACCTCATTTCCGTATGAATCATAAAAATAAAACCCCTTTTCTTTACCTTTTGTTTTTAACCATATTAAAACCCAATGCCCATAATCTAATGCCGTCCTTATTAGGCATATACATGCCATACTTGGGGTTGATAATAAAACATCTAATACACCATTATCAATTAACTCTGAATATGTCATAACAGGTATTTCATTATCAGTAAGCCGTCTAACATCACCATCGGTGAGTGATTTGTCCATTATTTTTTTGGGGTGTTTCTATCTTCTATTTCTTTTATTTCTGCTCTTAATTTATTTAACTTTTTATTGTCGTCTACAGCAAAATAGATGTTAGCAGAAATTAAGCCAGTGAAAAATGTTAAAATAATTTTCTTCATTATATATTTTTATATATATAATAAAAATGAAAATTATTAATGTTATAAAATCACCAAAGAAAGACAAAAGATTTCAGGCACTTATTCAATATGATGATTATGATGTATACGGCAATCGCATTTATAAAAAGATAGATTTTGGATATAAAAATGGCGGGACATTTATAGACCACCATAATACAACAAAAAAAATAAATTATTGGAAGAGACATTTCAATAATCCGCGAGAACGGCCATTTTTAGAAAATATGATTATGAGCCCTGCGGTGCTATCAGGATTTTTACTATGGGGTGAATCTACAAACTTAAAAGAAAATATAGATACATTAAATGAGATTTTATCGCATACCTAACATATCTTCCGCTTCCATAGTAGCTCTTTTTTTGTCAATTATACTTCTTTTTTTGAGTGCATGACTAACTGCATCGTGGTCATATATACAGGCTCTATTTGCACCTAATAAAATTTGTGGGGCGGATGTCTTAATTTGAATATGTCTGCCCCAATCTGAATTTTTAAGATATTCTCTCATATCACGGGGGACTCCAATATGGTGTTCTAAACAATATGTTAAATTTCTACTATTTCCCAACTTCGGAAAATATATAAAATTGTTATGCTCATTGAGTATATTTCTTGTGGCTTTAGAATTCGCCGCTAAATGTGATATCATAATTACATGTATTAAATGTTTTCTTCCTTGTGTTAAAACTCTTTCAATTAAATTTTCTAATGCTAATGCTCGCTTCTTATTTGATTTACAGCCTTCAATATCATCAAAAATTAAGCAACTTCTTCCATCAGGATTAATAAAGTCTTCTAATTGTGGCGGTGCTTCTTCCCATGTCTCATCTACAATAATACGAGTATGTGGTATATCTGCAAATGCGGGGTCATCAATATCATCGGCAGAAATTATAGTTTTATGTGTTTCATCACAGTCAAAAACTTCATCAAATGCCATTAAATAAGCGCTGGCAATCGTAGATTTTCCGCAACCTTGAGGACCCGTTAGCATAATAACATCAACTTGTGAATCTCTCGTTTCAGGAAATATTTTAAATTCTAAATGTTTAGGCAATTCTATTAACTCTTCGCCAATTTCATAATCTTCATTGTCCAATACTTTAAGCAATCCAACATATTTATTACTCTCTCTATCTTGCACAAATGCAATCGGCCTTCCTTCTATCTTCTTCCGCCCCTTTTCCCTTTTTAGTGGTTCTAAGGCCAACATCCAAAATTAAAAATCAAAATTTGCGGGTAAAAAATTTATTGTTCGGTAAAAAATAATTATATATTATTACAAATATATTTTTTTATTAATTTAATAATTCAGATATTAGGTTTTCTGGTATTCTATACCTCCTTTTTAAATTACTAATATATGTATATACATTTTTATAATCTTTATATTTCTTTCTTTGTTCATCCGTTGTTAATTTTATATGATTACCACTTTCATCAATTATACATTTTCTACATCCAAAATTTGCTTTATGTCGGCCATTTACCATATTACCACAATTTTTATCACATTTTTTAGCATTAAAATCTAATTTATTTGTCCATATTCTTGTGGGCTTTTGATATCCCCAATCTGAATACATACAATAATCAACATCATAAAATGGCTTATCAATATATTTTTTCATTTTTCCCGTTTTAGGATTTTCAATAAAATATAAATTTGGATTAAAATAGTCTATGATTTCTTCGGCTTTTCTTAATATAGGTAATCCCCTTTCATCTATATCCTTTTGCAATAATTCGGCCGTGCATATTTGCCCATTATGTGATTTCAATTTTCTACCAATCCACGATGTTCTCATAGATGAAAATGTATGACATGGGGGCGATGCCCATATAATATCAAAGTGCCCAGATGGGAACTCTTTATAATCCCAATCTAATATATTGCAATTAATATCTGCATTTTTTAAATCTAATGATATTACTTCATATCCCAATTTTTTGCATACCTTACCAACTGACCCAGTTCCAGCAAATAATTCCAAAACTCTAACCATTATTATTTTTTTTAAATTTAATATTTTTATATATATAACAAAATATAATAAAGAGTAAATTTTCAAATTAATTTTTAAAAGTATTTAAATGAGCACAGTTTCAGGTGTCCCACCAACTATTTTTGATTTAGAAATAAATTTAAGTAGTTTAAGTGCAGGAACATTAAACACACTATCTGCAATTGTAAATAGAACCGCCCCAATTGTATTAAATCCATCCGATTATTATGTTAGTGTATCTAGATTTATTTGTTCAACTCAACAAATACCTTTATGGTCTCCAGTATTAAACACATCATCCCCATATAATGATGGGTATAATACAATTTATAGTCTTACTCTAACATATGATACATATACATCGGGACAAGTATATTTAAGAGTTGAAAATACATTAAATACCGCAACCCCTCCACCTGCTCCAGTATTAGAACAGCCTACAAATGGTTGGGGTTATGTATATTCATATTATGTAATTTGTGATATAGTAAATATTGCATTGGCAACCGCATATACTAATTTAATTGCTAATATTGGGGGTGCAGTAGTTTTAGATGCAAATCCACCATATATGACATGGAATAACCAAACTCAAATATTCACTATGAATTGCTTTCCATTAAGTCAATATGACCAATCAAATGGTGCTAATGTGGTCAATATATATTTTAATAATAATTATCGCCAATATCTTTTAGGATGGGATTATATAGGATTATCAAATATATCAACCGCAACGGGTGAAGATGTATTATTAGATTTAAGAAATACGGGAAATAACTATATACCACAATCAAGCCCTCCAACATATACACCAGCAAGTCCTGATATGGTATTATTACAATTTCAGCAAAGCATAACAGCACCGTGGGCATTTTGTGCTTTATCAAAAATTCAAATAACTTCATCAATCCCTGTTGCATACCCAACACTCACATCATTACCATTAAATAATGTCGGCAGTGGGCAAAATAACAACACAAATGCAATATTACAGGATTTTCTAGTTAATTATAGTAGTGGTGGGGCTTCCTCATTTTCACAACCTATTTCATATTCTCCAGCATTAGATAGTTTTAGTAGTCCTAATAAATTAGCGGGCTCATCAACATTAACATCATTTGGTGTTGCCGTTAGTTGGCTAAATATTGATGGTCAAGCATTTCCATTAGCGGCATTTGGAAATGTGAATTCATCTATTAAATTGACATTTACACATAAATCATTGATTGAAAAATAAGCGAATTAGTCATATGTCACTTTCTTAATCTTTTTTTTTTATTTTAGGAAAAAAGGGGATTCAGATTTTTTAATATAGTAAATTTCTGTTTCCCCCTTTTTCCTAAAA
>Ga0007805_1000750_pt1 | contig 10967 bp, 6 predicted proteins | sample CryBogCBE24Aug09_FD_71231 | JGI IMG/M metagenome (GOLD analysis project Ga0007805, IMG submission 71231) | Freshwater microbial communities from Crystal Bog, Wisconsin, USA - CBE24Aug09 | ecosystem: Environmental > Aquatic > Freshwater > Lake | place: Crystal Bog, Wisconsin, USA | collected... | reverse complement strand
TTGGTTGTTTGTATTTAAAAGAACAGAGTTATGTTGTTCCACCACAGTTTTCAGTAAGTGTAGCGGATGTTTCAACAGGACAGTGTAAAAGTTTTGAAGGAACAATTGGAGGAAAATACGATTCGTGGAACTTTGATTCACTGATTCACTTCTTTCAAGTTCATCCTGTAAAAGAACTCTTTATTGTTTGGCAAGGGAATCAATTTCATTTTCCAGACAATTCTTTTTTTAAGTTACATCTTAATATTCCACTTATTCATAGAAAAGAGTATATTGAGTATCAATCCTTTTTAAAACAGACAATTCTATCCAACGCATTTCAGAATAAATCACTCTTATCTATTTATGATGCGCTCTTTATAACACAAGATTCAAATCTTGAAGCATCTTTAGTTTCACTCGTTTCTTTCTTGAACGATCACTTCCCAAATGTCAAAAAGATCTTAGAAAGTAACACGATTTTTGTTCCAAATGAGTATGTGTTTCTTGGAAATAATGTTTTGAATCAGCTAAATATTATTGGAAATAACGATGGTGTATTCTCATATTTTAAGAAAACGTTTACACCAATGGGAAAACGCGATATCTATGATTATATACTAAATCCAATCTCAGATATAACTATTTTAAATAAACGTGTAGGACAGTTAGATTATGTGTATTCTATTGATATAGAACAAAAGAAGAAGATTGAGCGGTGTTTAAAAGAGATAGCAGATTTAGGAAGATTACATCACAAGTTTTCACTTTACAGTTTGAATGCGCAAGATATTCTTAACTTAGAGCAATCTTATAACAGGATTTTAGATATTGCTGAAACATTAACAATGTTTCCTAATATTGAATCAAAGAATATTCTATTTGAATTAAAAGATTATTTAAACTATTTTTATTCACAGTTTGATATTGAGAAAGCGAAGCAATCAAATGAATTGCTCTCGTTTTTACAGAATGAAATCGCGCCAAAAACATTTGAGATTGAAACGAAACTTCAAAAAGAGTTTCAAAAAGCAGAAATGTTTTTAGAAAAAATTACAAGTGAAGCAAAACTTCCACCCAATTCACTAAGTTTTAGTGGAAAAGATTCAAATTTCTTTTGGATTGATACAAGCAAAAAGATTGCTTCTATAATTCAATCCAATGTAAAAAACCTTGAAATCTCTGTTTCAATGAAAACATCAAGCGCAGTTATTAATTCTTCATATTTGGAGCAGATTCATATGATCTGTTTGAACTATCAAACGAAGTTAGCGCAAGCAGTAAAAGAGGAACTTGTTCCAATCTGTAATAACTTTTTTGATAAGTATCGTCATTTTTGGAATAATATAGAATCGTATGTTTCTCATATTGATATTATTTTTACAATTGCGAATGTTTGTAAAGCAAAAGGTTTTACGCGACCAATCTATGAATCAAACAGTGAATCATCTGGATTTGCTATAAAACAACTGCGTCATCCACTTATTGAACAACAGAATACTCAAATTGAGTATGTAACACATGATGTAGAACTAAATAGTGAAGGTTGGTTACTCTATGGAATGAACGCTTCTGGAAAGTCTTCATTAATGAAAGCAGTTGGTATAGCTGTTCTTTTAGCACAAGCGGGTTGCTACGTTCCAGCAACCTCGCTAACGCTCAAGCCGTTCAAATCAGTTTTCACACGAATCTTAAATCAAGATAATATTTGGGCTGGACTATCTTCTTTTGCTGTGGAGATGCTTGAACTTCGTGAAATCTTGAAAAAAGCGAATCAGTTTAGTCTTGTTTTAGGAGATGAACTATGTTCTGGAACAGAATCAGTTTCTGCTACATCGCTTGTTGCTTCTGGTATCGTTTGGTTGAGTCAGTTAAAAGCAAGTTTTATTTTTGCGACACATCTTCATGGATTAAATGATTTAGAAATCATTAAGAAACTAAAGAATGTTCAAATCTGGCATTTAAAAGTTCATTATGATGTGCTTAACGACTTGATCGTGTATGATAGAAGACTTGAACGTGGTGCTGGGAAAACATACTATGGTTTAGAAGTGGCGAAAGCGATGAATATTCCACACGAGTTTCTTGATTTAGCGCACACTATTCGCAAATCTATACTAAATGAACAACATAAATCATCATCTTATAATAATCAGATTGATGTTTATAACTGTGAAGTATGTCATACAAGTATTTCAAACATGTTAGAAGTTCATCATATTATTCCGCAAAAAGATTCTGTGGATTCTATACTTCCTGATGGACAGCATATGAATCATATTAGAAATCTAATTGTTTTATGTAATAAGTGTCATGATAAACATCACGATGGTAGTTTAGAAATAGGTTCAGTAAAACAAACATCAGAAGGATTGGTTCGTAAAATTCATGAAGTTGAAAAATCCCCAGAAAAGCAAAAACAAAACCGCAAATCAAAGTGGTCAGATGAAGAGATTGAAACAATTCAATCTTATATCAAGAAGTATCCGAATCTATCACCAAAACGTATAGTATACGATTTGGAGAAGAATGAAAGTATTAAAATCTCTGAGCGATCACTACAAATGTTTAAGAAGGAGGAGTAACAGTGGGTGAAGGTAATTGAACATTTGGAGGCATAGCAATATAAGTCATTGGTCCAGCTGGCCCAGCAGGTCCCGTCGCACCCGTCGCTCCCGTCGCTCCCGTCGCACCCGTCGCTCCCGTCGCTCCCGTCGCTCCCGTATCACCTTTCTCACCTCGTTCACCTCTATCGCCTTTCTCACCACGCTCGCCTCGTTCACCTCGTTCACCGGGAGGACCAGCGGGGCCAGGGGGTCCAGCAACAACTGTAGCAGCAGCGGCAGAACCAAGAGCATTAGAGCCTTGTGTGGCTACTTTTAGTTCTTGAATCTGCTTCTTCAGATTATCAACTTCAGTCTTTAAAAGACGAACTTCACGACCAATAGGATTACCACTCGCATACTGGCTGCCTGGTGGGAATAGAACAGATGTCATTTGATTCTACAACGCAAGAATAATGAAAATAAGTATAGAAAACGCGAAAATAGGTAAAAATTTAAGCAAAAATGCTTAAAAATTAACTTAAACTTTTAAAAAGATTATATCATAGGAAAATGATTATTCCAATTCGTTGTATGGGATGTGGTAATATGATTGCTGACAAGTGGAGATTTTATCAAAGAGAAGTAAAACGTCTAAAAGGTGGTGTAAATACCACAGAACGTTATCATTTTGATGGTAAAGATATTCCAGATACACCTGAAAAGAAAGTGATGAACATCTTAAATCTTCGTAGACCGTGTTGTCGCAAACACTTTATCACGCAAATTGATTTGATGGAGAAGATATGAACGGAGAAGATATAAAAAACATAAATAGATGGAACTCCTATTACCTTCTTTAGTAATACTTATAATCGCAGGGTTTTTTGTATTTTTTGTCATTCCCCGAGTATCACCAACTATTATTTTTATAATCTCTTTAATCTTCTTGTTTATAATGGTTCAGGCTCACTATGGAATGTTTAAGAATGAATATAAATTAAATACTTGGAGAGAGCAGTTAGCTGTATTAGCACAACCAATACTAATTAGTATTATTGTGTTAGGAATCTTATTTGCTTCATCCCAGTTTCTTTTTGGTATTGGTGTGAAAGGGTTTTTAGGAAAATTTAAGGAGGGTATGAGTTTCTCAAAGTATAGAAATATTCCAGCATCCAAAAGAGAAGAATTAGAAAATGAACTATAATTAGAGATGACTAACAATAAAACAAGAAAGATGAAAAGAACAAATAGTAAGGTATTAACTATACCACAATTACGTAAAGCATTTGAAGTAATTGAAGATGAAACAAAAAAGATTTTAGCCACAAAGTCAGGGAAAGAAGTTTCTGAGTTCCAAAAACTATGGAAATCGGTATTCCATAAGAATTTAGATGCTAAAGCAGCGGAAGGATACTTAGCAATGAGTAAGAAAGCACAAAGAAAAAGAAAAGGAACACGAAAAATGAAGGGAGGTGCCGCGCCACTTGATTATATGCTCCGTCCCGGTATTGATAGTTCTTCATATGGTAACTATCTACCTTACATCAGTTCTGGATTTAACTTTTACAATGATATCAATAAAATTGCGATGGATTCTGATTGCGGAAAAGTTGATATTACACCAACAATTTCAGAAAGTATGGGTTCAAATAAAGCATTATCCGGTGGAGGTTGTGCTTGTAATAAGTTAAAGGGTGGAAATCTATCAGAGTTCTTATCACAGCGATTAATTGGTGCTTCTGTTCCCGCAAGTCCGTTACAAGATTTACAAGATACACTTATTGGGAAACGATTAGACGCATCGCCTGACCCGTTACAAACAAAATATTTAGGCAAGTAGTTTTTGAGTAAAAAGTGACATAAGAACAAACCTATATAAGTAATAGGTTTGTTAATATGGACTCAAGAAAAATATCAGAACAGCTTATTGAAACATATTTTAAAACATTTGAGTATCCTTTCACTCATCATCAAATAAATAGTTATGACCAGTTTATTTCAAGTGATATTCCAGCCATTATTAAATCGTATAATCCAATCATTATGTTACAAGATTTTATAGGAACTGATAAAGAAGAAGGTGATATCTATACTTACACAACAAATATCTATATTGGTGGATTAAATGGTGATAGATTCTATATAGGAACTCCAACTATTAATTTAAAAGAGGATACACGAGTTCTTTTCCCAAATGAAGCTCGTTTACGAAACTTAACATACGCATCAAACATTCAAGTTGATATTGTTATTAAGATTACTTTTGCTTCGATTGACCCTTCTAAAGGAAGACCTATTAAAAGAACAATCATTTTGGATCCAACGGATAAACGATATGAATATCTTGGAAAAGTAAATCTTTTTAAGATTCCACTTATGCTTCACAGTCGTTACTGTTTATTACATAATAAACCAAACCTCTTTTTACGAGAAGTAGGAGAGTGCGCATACGATTATGGTGGATACTTTGTAGTAGATGGTTCTGAAAAAGTTTTAATTACTCGTCAAGAACAAGCATTTAATACACTCTATATAACAAAACAAGAGAAGAATCCAATTGTTGAAATATATGCTTCTATTCAGTGTCTAAATGAGAAAACAAAACAAGTAAAACGTATTGCGTTTTCGTTAGATAGAAGAAATAATGTATTATACGTAAGTATCCCTTTTATACGCAAACCAATTCCAGCATTTATCTTATTTCGTGCGTTAGGAGTTCAATCGGATAACGATATACTTCGTTTAATCTTTCCTGATGAGAATGATATTGAAACAAAAACACTTGAGCCATACTTACATGAAACTCTTTTAGAATCTGATCCGTTTATGGACCAGTATTCTGCCATTCAGTATATGAAACTACTAACAAAGGGTTTCTCAGAAGCACATGTCTATGATATATTATACAATCAAGTGTTTATTCACGTTGAGAATAAATCGTTAAATAAAGCATACTTCTTAGCAGATTCTATTCGCAAAATTCTGCGTGTGAAAGCAAATATTGATAAAGAAACCGACCGTGATGATATTCGTAATCAACGTTGTTTAACATCAGGTTTCTTAGCAAAGATGTTATTCCAAAACATCTATAAGAACTATGTGAAAGTGATGACTCTTTCAATTGACAGAGAGTTTAAAAATAATGTTTCAAACTACACTGGAGAAAACTTTTTGAATCTCTTCTTAGCGGGAAATGTTTCAACACTCTTTCAATTAAACTACATTACTGAAGGGATTAATAAAGGTTTTAAAGGGAAGTGGAAGACAGGACCTGGAGCGGGAGATGACCAAACGGGTGCGTTACAACCACTCTCTCGTCTATCATATTTGGATTTCTTATCACACTGTCGTCGTGTGAATCTGAACTTTGATACATCAATGAAACTACAGGGTCCGCGAAGATTACACACCACACAGTTTGGATACTTTTGCACTTCTGAAACACCTGGCGGCGCAAGTATTGGTATTACAAAGAACTTATCCAATTTTACAGCGATTAGTCTTGGTATGGAACCTCAATCCTTTATTGATTGGTTGGTAAATAAGATGAATGTTGTGGTAATTAATGATTTAACACCTAAGATGATGAAAGTTGGTGTTCCAATCTATGTGAATGCTGCTATCATTGGATATACATTTGAGAATCCGTTTGATTTAGTGAAAGTGTGTAAACTCTTAAAACATACTGGATGCTTACCATGTTACAGTTCTATTGTATTTAATATTCGTGATAGAGTTATCTCATTCTACTTCGACCAAGGAAGACCATTACGTCCACTTATTCACGTTGAAAATGGGAAGTATCCAACAGAAACAATTCAAAAAGTGAGAAATTGGACTGCGCTTGTGAAAGGAACGTATCCAAAAACAAAACAGTATGAGATTACAAACTCTACTTTTATTGACCCATTATCAGAAAAAGACAATGTAACTGTTAAAGATTACATGAAAGAACTACAACCGCATGCGGGTGTAATAGAGTATGTTGACCCATATGAAGCAAATGAAGCATATATAGCCATGTATCCAGAACAGTTACGTCGTGAATCAACACATGTTGAGATTCATCCTTCCACAATTGTTGGTCTTCTTACATCTATGATTCCATTCCCAAATCACAATCAATCACCAAGAAATCAGTTATCTTGTTCACAATCAAAGCAAGGAGTATCTATCTTTTCAACTGCTTATAAGAATCGTTTTGATAACCAAACACACGTATTATGTTATGGAGAAGCACCACTTGTTAGAACACTCTACTATGATTATGTTGCGGATGGTCAGATTGGTTATGGACATAATTTAACTCTTGCGATGGGTTGTTTCACGGGTTACAATCAAGAAGATGGTATTGTAATGAACGCGGATTCTTTCCAGCGAGGGATGTTTAGAAATATCACATACCGTTCCTATGAGGTGTTTGAAGAAGATGATGCGAAAGCAAATAATAAAACACGCATAGCGAATCCAGCCAATGTTCCAAACTGGACACAGCTAAAGCCTGGCATTGATTATGGGAAGTTAGATGAACGCGGTATTGTAAAGAAAGGTGAGTTTGTTGATGAAAATACTGTGCTTGTTGGACGTTATTTACAATCTGCGAATGGTGATATGCATGATGCTTCTGTGACTGCGCAAGTATGGACTTCTGGTATTGTGGATGATGTGGTAGTGACTCTCAACAATATGGGTTTAGCGCTTGTGAAGATTCGTGTGATTCAAGATAGGATACCAGAGCTGGGGGATAAGTTCTGTTTAACTGATGATCATGATGTTCTTACAAAGAACAGAGGTTGGGTATCAATAAAAGATATTACAATAAATGATGAAGTTGCGCAATTAAATAAAGAAAATGATACAATGGAATATGTAAAACCAAAAGAGACATTTGTTTTTGACCATAAAGGTGATATGTATGAAGTAGAATCACAAGGAGTAAGTTTGAAAACTACATTAAATCACAGAATGTGGATTCAAGGTAGATATGATAAAACATATGGTTTAGTAGAAGCATCCAATATTATTGGTAAGCGTGTAAGATATCAATCAGATGCTCCAATTAATAATACAGAAACTGATATTATAATAAATAATTATACCTTTAATAAAGGTAAAGAAGCAAATGCGTGGTTAGAACTATTTGGTATTTGGATAGCAGAAGGATGGACTTATATTAAAGAGAATGAATATATAAATAGAATTGAATTTGCTGCTAATAAATTAAGAGTTCAAGAAAAACTAAAAGAATGTTGTAATATTCTAAATTGGAATTATTCTTTTAATGAAAAATCATTCAAGTTTTATATAAATGAGAAGGAAATGGCACAGTATTTAGAAAAATATAGTGTTGGTGCTATTAATAAGTATCTACCAAATTGGGTTTTTAATTTATCGGTTGAACAAACTAAAATTCTAATTAATGCTCTATGTATGGGAGATGGCCATGAAACAAAGACATCATTACAATATTTTACTTCTTCTAAAAAACTGAAAGATGATATTCAGCAATTAGTCCAGCATGCTGGTTGGACATCATATTCAGTTGTTCGTTATGAGGAAGGATGGGTTTCACCAATATTAAATAAAAATGGTAAAGAATTTAAAGCGAATAGTGATGCTTGGGTAATTGGAATACGTAAATCAAGGTTAAGACCTACAATTAATCATGGGCATGTTAATACACAAAATGGTCAAAAAGAAATTGTTGAACATTTTGAAGGAAAAGTATATTGTATTAGTGTTCCATCAGAAGTATTTTTAGTAAGAAGAAATGGAAGAATTGTATTTACTGGAAATAGCAACAGACACGGTCAGAAAGGCACAATCGGCATGTTAGTCCGTGCATGCGACATGCCAAGAACAGCAAGTGGTTTAGTGCCAGATATGATAATGAATCCACACGCAATCCCATCGCGTATGACAATCGCACAACTCTTGGAAAGTCTCTTAGGAAAAGTAGCATGTAATGGAGGATTTATTGGAGATGCCACAGCATTTATGAATGAGGAGAATACAGAAGAAGTTTTAGGGCGAGGATTAGAAAAGTATGGATTAAACAAATATGGTGAAGAACTGATGTATGATGGAACAACGGGAACACTGATACCCGCAACAATGTTTGTTGGTAATGTGTATACAATGCGTCTAAAACATATGGTGGAAGATAAGTGGAATGCGCGTGGTGAAGGACGACGAGAACAGCGCACACATCAGCCAACGGGTGGGCGAGGAAACCAAGGTGGTTTGCGTATTGGTGAGATGGAACGTGATGCGATTGTAGGTCATGGTATTTCTGCGTTTGTTCGCGAATCATATATGAAACGCGCAGATGGCGCAACTATTACTATCTGTAACGGTTGTGGAACAATCCCAATTATTAATGTAAAAGACAACTTCCAAATCTGTCCAATGTGTGATGGTCCTCTACAATTTATTGGAGAAACAGCTACAAACTTAGAACTTCTTCCAACGATGAAACGTTCGCTTGCTTCATTCTCAAAGATTGAGATTCCTTACAGTTTTGAACTCTTTAACAAGGAGATGAATACTTATATGAATATGTATGTTCGCTACTTAACAACAAAAGATATCACACAGTTGCGAAGAACAAAGTTTATGGGACTAAAATCAGAAGAAGTGAAAGAACTTCTCAACGCAGAACTACCAACACGTGTGTTACGTGATCTATCAGAACCAGAAGTGGTTGTATCGGAACCTGAACCAGAGATAACACCAGAACAAGAAGAAGATTTAGGTGTTGTTCCAAATGTGGAAGTAGATGAAGAACTTCCAGAATTAGAAGTGAAGACAGCAAGCACAGAAGCTTCCCAACCAGAACAATCTACTAGAACAGTTCTTGTATCCCAACCTCCAGTAATGGTAGCACAGCCTCCAATCGCAGTTTCTTTACCAGCAATACAAACAAATGAAATGGCGCAGAATGGTGGAGCCAATAATTTAACACCACAAATGACTACAACAATGAATCAACCTTATGTATTAATGCCACTACAATCATCTATTGCGCCAATGGCAGTGATTCAATCTGCGATTCCAAATGCGCCACCCACACTTGTGGTAGATACTTCTGAAGAAGCGATGGAAGCAGAAGGTTTTACAAAAGAGATTCAACCATTACCAAATCGTTCTAGTATGCGAAGAAGTAGTTCGCCACCAAGATCGCGTCCATCAAGATCAGTATCATTTGGTAGTATTAATAAGTTAGATTCTGATACACCATCAACACCATTCACATCTAAATCAGTAGTCAATATTGTGAAAGAAGGGCAGTGAAAAACAACCTTGCTAAAACAACCTAAAAATTGGTTTTAATTTTCAGTTTGTGAAAACAACCTAAAAATTGAATCAATATATTAACTAGGTAATAGTAAAATGAACACCGAAGTATATGATATCCTTTTTAGAAGTCGCAAAACACTTCTCAACATTTTAGATAAAAAAGGGTATGATATATCTATGTATGAGAAGTTTGGTCCTTATGAGATTGAAGCGATGATTCAGAATGATAAGAAGAATACACTACATATGAAGTTAGTGAAAAAGAAAGAGTCAGATACACAATCAACATGTTATGTTTTCTATAGATTGAATCGTGTGAAACAGACGTTGAATAAGTTTGTTCAAAGCTTTACGGATTCAGAGAGTGAAGATTATATTGAAAATCCAGCGAATAGTGAAGTGATTGTTATTGTATTAGAACCTGTTAATAATGTTGATGCTTTTCATAATATTGCATTATCCACTTTTATGACACACAAGTTGAAAATTTCATTCTTTCAAGCTGACAATCTTGTAAATAATCCAGCAGACCATATCTTAGTTCCGAAACATGAGATTGTTCCATTGGAAGAAATTCCAGAACTAAAGAAAGAATTGAATATTCAATCGTTATCCAATCTACCACTTATTCGTTTTCATCAAGATATACAGTTGAGATTACTAGGAGCGATTCCCGGTGATGTAATTAAGATTACACGACCCAGTGCTTCATCTGGTATTGTAACAGTGTATAGAGTTTGTGTTGCTTAATTAGATGTCAGATCCAGGTTCTATAGATTATTCAACAGCAACGTATGCTGATATTCAAAATAGAATAGCATATTTACAAACACAAACAACACTATCAACCGATCAACAGAATGAGATTGTAAATGGTGTAGACCAACTTCAACAACGATTAAATGCGAATAGAGCAACGGATCTTCAAATCTCAAATGATCAGTTAAATAGATTAAAAGATGAGATTGTAGAAGCTCAGAAAGATTTAAAAATAGCAGAAGACCGTGTTGCTACATTACGTCATCCTGAAAAAGATAAAAGTTACTATGAAAGTTGGTTTCCAGTCAATCGTCCTTTAACAAGTAGGACTATATTCATTATTTTAGCAATTGGTGTATTCTTTTTTATTTTAAGTTTATTAAT
>Ga0007805_1000747_pt1 | contig 11026 bp, 9 predicted proteins | sample CryBogCBE24Aug09_FD_71231 | JGI IMG/M metagenome (GOLD analysis project Ga0007805, IMG submission 71231) | Freshwater microbial communities from Crystal Bog, Wisconsin, USA - CBE24Aug09 | ecosystem: Environmental > Aquatic > Freshwater > Lake | place: Crystal Bog, Wisconsin, USA | collected... | reverse complement strand
CTCTACCAACTGAGCTAAGAACCCGGCCGAGCCTTCAATTATGCCATAAAACCTTAAACCCGCTCAAGAATCAAGGCGATGCCCTGACCCACGCCGATGCACATCGTGCACAGCGCGTAGCGGCCGCCCGTGGTGTGGAGGCGGTTGACGGCGGTGGTGGCCAAGCGCGCACCCGAAGCCCCCAGAGGGTGCCCCAAGGCAATCGCCCCGCCCCAAGCGTTGACGCGCTCATCGTCATCCGAGAGGCCCAACAGCCTGAGGACCGCCAAGCCTTGCGCGGCAAAGGCCTCGTTGAGCTCGATCACATCGATGTCGGCCAAGGTGAGGCCAGTTTGCGCCAACACTTTTTGGGTCGCGGGTGCGGGTCCAATGCCCATGATGCGCGGCGCTACGCCGGCGGTGGCCATGCCGACCACGCGGGCTCGCGGGGTGAGGCCATTTTTAGCGGCGGCGGCTTCGTTGGCGAGCAACAGCGCACAGGCGCCGTCGTTCACGCCGCTGGCATTGCCTGCGGTCACCGTGCCGTCGGGGCGCACCACGCCTTTGAGTTTGGCCAGCGCTTCCAAGCTGGTTTCACGTGGGTGTTCGTCTTGGTCGACCACGAGCGGGTCGCCCTTCTTTTGGGGAACGTGAACCGCCACGATTTCTCGGGCCAAATGGCCGGCCCGTTGGGCGGCGACCGCGCGCAGTTGGCTGTTCATGGCCATGCGGTCTTGCGCTTCGCGCTCAATGCCGTAGTCGGTGGCGACGTTTTCTGCCGTCTCGGGCATGCTGTCGACGCCGTACTGGGCTTTCATCAGCTTGTTGACAAAGCGCCAGCCGATGGTGGTGTCGTAAACGGCATTGGCACGGCTGAAGGCCGATTCGGCCTTGGGCATCACAAAGGGCGCGCGGCTCATGCTCTCGACGCCGCCCGCAATCATGAGGCTGGCCTCACCCGATTTGATGGCGCGCGAGGCGGTGCCCACCGCGTCCAGCCCGGAACCACACAAGCGGTTGAGGGTCGCACCGGGCACTTCAATGGGCAAGCCGGCCAACAGGCTGGCCATGTGCGCGACATTGCGGTTGTCTTCACCGGCTTGGTTGGCGCAGCCGTAAATGACGTCGGTCAAGGCGGCCCAGTCGACGTTGGGGTGGCGCGCCATCAAGGCCCTTAAAGGAATGGCGCCCAGGTCGTCGGTGCGGATGCTGGAGAGCGCGCCGCCGTAGCGGCCAAAGGGGGTGCGGATGGCATCGCATATGAAAGCGTCTTGCACAAGAGAGGCATGCTTAGCGGCGCTGGAGCTCATGAGAAATCCTTGTCTCGATGGGGGTCTTAAAGGGGACTTTAAGACTTTTTAATAAGTTTCCAAATGCAGTCGGCCTTGGTTTTTCAAATCAGCGGCCAGACGGTCCCAATTTAAACCGGCTTGATTTGCAATGTCACGCAAAGCCAGCACGACGCCCTCTTCCATGCTCTTCAAACCGCAGACATAAAAATACGCATTCGGATCTTTGAGCAGAAGCGCCAAATCGGCGGCGCGCTCACGCAGGCGGTCTTGCACATAGACCTTGGGCTGTCCTTCTGTACGGGAGAACGCAAAGTGGCTGTCAATGAAGTCTTTGGGCAATTTTTGCAAGGGTCCAAAATAAGGCAACTCTTGCTGAGTGCGGGCACCAAAGAACAGCATGAGTTTGCCGCCTTCAAATTTGCCTGTCTCGCGCAAACGGCGACGCCATTCGGTCATGGCCCGCATGGGGGCGCTGCCTGTGCCAGTGCAGATCATGACGATGCTCGACTTGGGGTGATTGGGCATCAAGAAGCTGCTGCCGAACGGCCCGATGACCTGCACCGTTTCGCCAATTTTCAAATCGCACAGGTAGTTGGAACCCACACCCCGCACGGGTTTGCCGCTGTGGTCTTCGAGCACGCGCTTCACGGTCAACGACAGGTTGTTGTAGCCGGGACGTTCGCCGTTGCGGGGGCTTGCAATGGAGTATTGCCTTGCATGGTGAGGCCGCCCGTTGGCGTCCACGCCCGGCGGCACGATGCCAATCGACTGGCCTTCGAGCACGGGGAAAGGCAGGTTACCAAAGTCCAGCACGATGTGGTGGGTGTCGTAGTCTGAACCCAAATTTTTACCCACTTCGGTCACACGCACATTACCCACTACCTTGGCCTCAATCGTTTTTTGCGACGACTTGGGACCATACAGGTTGGTGTAAGCATGGGCGGCTGACCAAGGCGGCAAGGTCGAACCAGGGCTCTCATTTGACACACCAGGCACACTTTGAACTTGAGACGGCGTGAGGGTGTCCCCGGAGACCGGCGCAACTTGGGCAACGGCAGCAACGGCAACATCAGAAGCGTCTGAGTCACTGGTTTGGGCAGCCAACTCGTCAGCGCTCAATGGCGCTGGCAAGTCGTCCCAAGTCAGTTGCTCTTCGATGCTGTAGGCCTTGGCCTTGGGCATGTCGCGCCAGTTGTCAATCGAGCCCGTGGGACAAGGCGAGATGCAAGCCATGCAAAGGTTGCAAACATCGGCCTTGACCACGTAATTGCGCGAGTCGTGTGTGATGGCCCCCACCGGGCAAATCGCTTCACAGGTGTTGCAGCGGATGCAAATTTCTGGGTCGATCAAGTGTTGCTTGATAACCTGATTTTCTGAGGTGCCCATCTAAAAAACCCGTCCAAAAACCCAAATAAAACTCAATTAAAGCGCACGTATTGGAAGTCAACCGGCTGGCGGTTGATGCCCATCACAGGGGGCGCAATCCAGTTGGCGAATTGACCTGGCTCCACCACACGGCCCATCAAGCTGGCCACGAAAGCGCGGTCGCCACCGGATGGCAGCCAATGGTCCACGTTGGCTTTCCATTCGGCTTCGCTGACCACACGGCCGTCTGGCGACACCTTGGCAGCCGACAAAGCGCCAATGTTACGGTGAAATGCCTTGTGGGGTGTTTTCAAGCGGAAAGGAATACCTGCGCGTTCGATCACTTTGTTCCAACGCTCAACACCGGCGATCGAGTCTTTGATGTAGTCGTCGCGCAGCACTTCGTTCAAGGCATTGAGCATGGGCACTTCACGCTCGACCAATTGACCGTTTTGAACCGACAAAACGGGGTAGGTTTGGCCCTTCAAAATGTGGTCGTCCATGCGCTTGCCTTCTTCGTAACGGCCCTTCAAGCCCGTGCTGTAAAAGGTGGCGGCGTTGCTGGATTCGTCCGCGCCGAACAAGTCGATGGTGACGCTGAAGTGGAAGTTCAAGTAGCGTTGCAAGGTGGGCAAATCAATCACGCCAGCAGCGCGCAGTTTGGCCACGTCGTCGGTCTTCATTTCGTTCATGGCTTGGCAGGTGCGCGAAATCACGCGGCTGATGCCCGACTCGCCCACAAACATGTGGTGCGCTTCTTCGGTGAGCATGAATTTGGTGGTGCGGGCCAGCGGGTCGAAGCTCGATTCGGCCAAGGCGCACAACTGGAATTTGCCGTCGCGGTCGGTGAAGTAGGTGAACATGAAGAAGCTCAACCAATCGGGCGTTTGCTCGTTGAAGGCTTGCAAGATGCGGGGGTTGTCTTCTTGACCCGAGCGGCGTTGCAACAAGGCCTCGCCTTCTTCGCGGCCATCGCGTCCAAAGTGCTTGTGCAGCAAGTAAACCATGGCCCACAGATGGCGGCCTTCTTCCACGTTGATTTGGTAGAGGTTACGCAGGTCATACATGCTGGGCGCCGTCATGCCCAAGTGGCGTTGTTGTTCAACCGAAGCGGGCTCGGTGTCACCTTGCGTCACGATGATGCGGCGCAGGTTGGCGCGGTACTCGCCAGGGACGTCTTGCCAAGCGGCTTCGCCTTTGTGATCGCCAAAATGAATTTTGCGGTCTTGTTCGGCGGGGTTCAAGAACACGCCCCAACGGTAGTCGCGCATCTTCACGTGACCGAATTGGGCCCAGCCTTGTGGGTCCACGCTGACGGCGGTGCGCAGGTAGACGTCGGAGTCGGTGCTGCCTTCGGGGCCCATGTCGTCCCACCAGCTCAAGAAGTTGGGCTGCCATTGCTCGAGCGCACGTTGCAAGGTGCGGTCTTCGCTCAGGTTGACGTTGTTGGGGATTTTTTGGTTGTAATCAATGCTCGACATGAATAACTCCTGAAAAAAATTTTAAGGGTGAAATTAAACGCGGTTCCAATCAAAGACAGCCTTGTCGCCTTTGCCGTAAACCTTCAGCGCGCCTTTTTCGCCAACGGCGTTGGGGCGTTGGAAAATCCAGTTTTGCCAAGCGGTCAAGCGGCCAAAGATGCGGGTCAGCATGTTTTCAGGGCCGTTGAATCGCAAGTTGGCTTCCAAACCCGTCATGGCATCGGGCGACATGGACACGCGTTCTTCAACCGCGATGCGGACTTCATCGGTCCAGTCGATGTCGTCGGGGTTGGCGGTGACCAAGCCCAATCCGAGGGCTGCGTCGGCATCCAAGGCCTTGCCCAAGTTCGCACGCAAGGCGTCCAAGGCGGGGGCTTCGTTGTAAAAACGACGCTCCAAACGGCTTTGGTTGGTGATCATGGGATAAAGCCCGAAGTTCGCTTCGCTGACGCTGATTTTGGGCGTGGCGGCTTCGTCGTCGGGCAACATCAACATGTAGCTGCGGTCGCAGGCCAAGGCCAGTTCCAAGAAGGTGCCCGCAAAGCAAGAGCCGGATTCAATCAAAGCAAACAAGCTGCGTGAGGACAAATCCAAACGGCTGAACGTGCGGCGCAACAAGCCAATGGTTTCACGCACGAGCCAATGGTTTTGATGCGCCAACAAGACCGCGTCCAACGCTTGCAAAGCCTGAACGCCTGCGGCGCCGCCTTCGGTTTTGATTAACCACACGCCGATGTCCAACTCGTTGGTGCGCATCTGCAAAATGGCGTCTTCCAATTCGCGGGCAAAGGCCAAGGGGAACCACTGCTCACCAGCGGCCTCGATGCCGGCGATGTCGCTGGGTTGTGAGGTGGTGGGGGCTTTGGCGGTGAACGTGGCAGTGCGTTTGGCACGGTCAATTTCGACGCTCAGGTGGGGGTAGCGAATTGCGTCGGCTTCGATCGTCCGGTTCAAGGGGTTCAGCGTCACGCCTTTGGCGTGACCCGACACGCCAGGGCGAAGGCTTTGTGCCGCCAAGGCTTGCGCGCGTTCTTGCACTTTTTGCGCAAACACAGCGGGCTTGGCAATGTCGTCGACCAAGCGCCAGTCTTTGGCGCGTTGACCGCGAACGCCTTCGACGCTGGTGCAAAAAATATCGGCCAAGTCGTGACGCACGCGGCGCTTGTCCGTGACGCGGGTCAAACCGCCGGTGCCGGGCAAAACGCCCAACAGCGGCACTTCAGGCAGGCTGACGGCGCTGGAACGGTCGTCGACCAACAAAATTTCGTCGCAAGCCAAGGCCAGCTCATACCCCCCACCGGCGCAAGCGCCGTTTACGGCGGCCAAAAATTTCAGGCCGCTGTGTTGTGAAGAATCTTCCAAACCATTGCGGGTTTCGTTGGTGAATTTGCAAAAATTGACTTTCCAAGCGTGGCTGGAAACACCCAGCATGAAGATGTTGGCGCCGGAGCAAAACACCTTGTCTTTGGCACTGGTGACGACCACGGTGCGCACTTCGGGGTGTTCAAAACGGATTCGGCTGACGGCGTCGTTCAATTCAATGTCCACACCCAAGTCGTAGCTGTTGAGCTTGAGTTTGTAGCCTTCACGCAGGCCCGCAGATTCATCGATGTCGATGGCCAAAGTGGCGATTTCGCCGTCGAAACTGAGCTTCAAATGGCGGTATTGATTCGGGTGCGTTTGGTACTCGACTCGGGCGGGGGCCAATGCCTGCACTTCTGCTTGGTGAACACTGTTCATGCTGATCTCCTTGATGTTTCTGTTCGTGGGTCTGTCGGTTCGTCGCGAGGGGTTTGCGGTTTATGAATAATAATTCACATCAAAACGCAGAGTCAAGCATTTTTATGCATGTTCTGAAAAATATTGCAAAATTTTCAAACACCCCCCCACCCCGCCCTGACGCCGGAGCCGACTTACAACGGGAGTTGCAATTGGGTCCGAACCTGACGGCGCAGCAACTGGAAGGTGTCTTCCAATGACTGCGCGCTGGTGTCCAATTTGAGTTGCGCCTTCGAATAAAAAGCGGCTCGCCCTTGCAGGATGCTTTTCAGGTCTTCCATGGCTTCTTTGCTGGCCGCCATCGGGCGCATGTCACCTTGGGCTTGCACACGGCCCATGTGGTCTTGCGGGTCGGCTTGCAGCCAAACCGTGGTGCAGTGACTCAACAATTGGTTGAAGGTGGCGGGGTCAGACACCAAGCCGCCAGGGGTCGCTATGACCGCTTCCGGGTGAATTTGAATGGCCTCTTCCAAAGCCCGGCGCTCATAACGGCGATAAGCCGCCACGCCATACAGGGCTTGGATTTCTGCCACGCTGCAGCCGGCAAATTGCTCAATTTCACGGCTCAATTCCACGAAGGGAAAGCCCAAGTCTTGCGCCAGCATCGAGCCCAATGTGGATTTGCCCGCGCCGCGCAACCCGACCAAGGCCACTCGGGGGTTGGCGCTGGGGTTGCTGCCGCCTGTGCCCAATGCCTCACCGATGGCGATGCGGGCTTTGCGCAAGGTGTTTTCATCGGCAGTGCTGAGCAGTTCCCGAATCAACAACCACTCGGGGTTAGAGGTCGTCACATCCCCCAACAACTCCACCAAAGAACATTGGAGCGCGCCGGCCACCTGCTGCAACACCAAAATCGAGGCATTGCCTTCGCCATATTCGAGGTTGGCCAAGTGCCGTTCGGAGACCTGGGCCGCCAGCGCAACCGCCTTGCGGGTCATGCCGCGCCGAGAGCGCAACGAGCGCACGCGCTCACCCAAAGCCATCAAAAAGGGGTTCTTGGCAGCCGAGTCAGCCTGGCTTTGTTCAGAGGCAAGGGCGTCAGAATTCATGTTTTATATCAGGGCAAACCCGAGTATATGCAATATATTGCTTGACTTCATGGTTCGCAGGCTTTATCTTTCAAGCACGCACAATAATTCATGTCTTGAAAAAACACAAGCCGATTTGTCAAATTTGGAGCCGCCCGTGAACCCAACCGAATTTCGCCACCTTTTAATGCCTTTGACGCAAGCCATCGCGCAGCAGCTGAACGGCCAAGCGCTGAGTGCCAGCTTGGGCCAGTGGCTCAATCGGCATTACGGCCCTGATAGCGCCTCCTACCAAGCCATCAAACAAGCCTGTGAAATGGGCGTGCAAGAAGGCTGGTTGGCGAAATACGAAGGCGGCGGTCTGCGCTATGGCCGCATCTTCAAACCCGCCGACGACCTACATGGCTTTTCGGTCGACGTGGTCGACATGAACAATGTGGCAGGGCCACACCACGTCCACCCCGAAGGCGAAATTGATTTGATCATGCCGCTGGACGACGGCGCCTTGTTTGACGGGGCGCCGGCCGGATGGTTGGTTTGTCCTCCCGCCAGTGCGCATTGCCCGACGGTCACCCAAGGTCGTGCCTTGGTGCTTTATTTACTGCCCCAAGGTCGCATCGAATTCACCCCGGCGGCCGCTTAAAACAACGCCTCAAAATACCCACCTGTTATTCCCCTTTGCTCACCATCCCCTAAAGAATCACCATGACTGAACTTCTCTCCAATTACCTCGGCGGCCAATGGCTCAATGGCAACGGTGCGGGCACCCCTTTGTTCGACCCCGTCACCGGCGCCGAATTGGTCCGCGTCGACGCCACCGGCCTCGACTTGGCCGCTGGTTTTGCTTTTGCCCGCGAGCAAGGCGGAAGCGCCCTGCGGTCCATGACCTACCAGGCGCGCGGTGCTTTGCTGAGCGCCATCGTCAAGGTCTTGCAGGCCAACCGCGATGCCTATTACGAAATTGCCACCGCCAACAGTGGCACCGTGCAAACAGACTCGGCCGTGGACATCGACGGCGGCATTTACACCTTGGGGGTTTACGCCAAGATGGGCGAAAGCCTCGGTGCACGCCACTTTTTGATGGACGGCGAGGCCACCAAATTGGGCAAAGACCCCTTGTTCCAATCCCAGCATTTGCTCAGCCCCACACGCGGTGTGGCCTTGTTCATCAATGCCTTCAACTTCCCATCTTGGGGCTTGTGGGAAAAAGCCGCGCCCGCTTTGTTGTCGGGCGTCCCCGTCATCATCAAACCCGCCACCGCCACCGCTTGGTTGACGCAACGCATGGTCAAAGACGTGGTCGATGCCGGTGTCTTGCCCGCCGGTGCGCTGTCGGTCATTTGTGGCAGCTCGGCTGGTTTGCTGGATCAACTCCAGCCCTTTGACGTGTTGTCTTTTACAGGCTCGGCCGATACCGCGGCCGTGATCCGTTCACACCCCGCTGTGACGGAGCGCTCGGTGCGCGTCAACATCGAAGCCGACAGCATCAACTCGGCCCTGTTGTTGCCAGGAGAAGGCGCAGACAGCGAGTCCTTTGGCCTGTTTGTGAAAGAAGTGGCGCGCGAAATGACCGTGAAATCGGGCCAGAAATGCACTGCCATTCGCCGTGCTCTGGTCCCCGAAGCGCTTTACGCCGCCGCGGCCCAAGCGATCAGCGCCCGCCTTGCCAAAACCGTGGTGGGCAACCCGCGCAACGAAACCGTTCGCATGGGTGCCTTGGTCAACCGGGCGCAACTGAACACCGCCAAAGAAGGCTTGGCTTATTTGAGCGCACAAACTGAAATTTTGCACGACGGCAGCGCGACCCCTTTGGTCGATGCCGACGCCGCCGTTTCTTGCTGCATGGCCCCCACCTTGCTCGGCACACGCAACGCCGCCGGTAGCGACGCGGCCGACCGTGTGCACGACACCGAAGTCTTTGGCCCCGTCGCCACCTTGGTGCCTTACCGCGACCTGGCCCATGCGCTGCAATTGGTTCGCCGCGGTTTGGGTTCATTGGTTTGCTCTTTGTATGGTCAAGACCCCCACGCCTTGGCGCAGGCCGCCGGCGAATTGGCGGACAGCCATGGCCGCGTGCACATCATTTCGCCGGACGTGGCGGCGCTGCAAACCGGCCATGGCAACGTGATGCCGCAGTCTTTGCATGGCGGCCCCGGTCGTGCAGGGGGCGGCGAAGAATTGGGCGGTCAACGCGCCTTGAATTTCTACCACCGCCGCAGCGCCGTGCAAGCCAGCACGGCTGTTTTGTCGCAGTTGAATCCTGCTTAAACCAAGTTTGAAAAGAGTTTGAACCGAGTTTTAGCCGGGTTTTAGCCTCACGCCAGCCGCTTTTTTCAAAGACATTTAAACGACATTTCAGCCCCATTACTGAAAACAGGGAACACCATGTCTCAAGACGACTTCATGGCCGAGTTGGCCTTGCCATCCACCTTCAACTTTGCAGCGCATTTGTTGAAGGTCAACGGCGAGCGAGCCGACAAAACCGCCTTCATCGATGACCAAGGCAGCCTCCGCTACGGGCAGTTAGACGAGCGCGTGCGCCGACTGGCCGCCGGCTTGCGCGGCCTGGGCTTGCACCGCGAAGAACGCGTGTTGCTGCTGATGCACGACTGCAACGACTGGCCCGTCAGCTTCCTCGGCGCGATGTATGCAGGTGTGGTGCCCGTTGCCATCAACACCTTGCTCACAGCCGACGATTACGCCTACATGTTGGAACATTCACGCGCGCAAGCGGTGCTGGTTTCAGGCGCTTTGTTGCCCACCTTGACCGCGGCCTTGGTGAAGTCGGATCACGAGGTTCGCAAGGTGATTGTGTCTCGCCCCAGCGCGCCATTGCACCCCGCCGAAGTCGAGTTCGAGGCCTTTTTGCAAGCGCAACCGCCCTTGACACAAGCGGCCAACACCAGCGGCGACGACCCCGGCTTTTGGCTTTATTCTTCCGGCTCCACCGGCCGCCCCAAAGGCACGGTGCACTCGCACGCCAATCCCTATTGGACCTGCGAGTTGTACGGCAAACGGGTTTTGAAACTCAGCCAACAAGACGTGTGTTTTTCAGCCGCCAAATTGTTCTTTGCCTACGGACTGGGCAACGGCCTGACCTTCCCGATGAGCGTCGGCGCCACCACCTTGTTGATGGCCGAGCGCCCCACGCCGGACGCCACCTTCAAACGTTGGTTGGGTGAGGTGGGTGGCCAGAAACCCACGGTCTTTTTCGGTGCCCCCACGGGGTTTGCTGGCATGTTGGCCCACCCCCATTTGCCAACACGCGAGCAAGTGGCATTGCGTTTGGTGTCTTCCGCTGGCGAGGCCTTGCCGGCCGAATTGGGCGAGCGGTTCCAGCGTCACTTCGGTGTGGACATTGTTGACGGCATTGGCTCCACCGAAATGCTGCACATCTTTTTGTCGAACACGCCCGAGAAAGTTCGCTACGGCACCACTGGCTGGCCCGTACCCGGTTATGTGGTGGAACTCCGAGGGGACGACGGTCAAGCCGTGCCCGATGGTGAGCCTGGCGATTTGTACATACAAGGCCCGTCTGCGGCCATGATGTATTGGGCCAACCGTGAAAAAACCCGCGACACTTTTCAAGGCGGTTGGACCAAAAGCGGCGACAAATATGTGCGCAACGCGGACGGCACTTACACCTACGGCGGACGCAGTGACGACATGCTGAAAGTCAGCGGTATCTATGTTTCGCCTTTCGAAGTCGAAGCGACTTTGGTGCAGCACCCCGCCGTGTTGGAAGCCGCCGTGATTGGTGTCCCGGATGCCGAGGGCTTGACCAAAACCAAGGCCTTTGTGGTGCTGAAAGACCACGCCGAAGTGAGCGCGGAGGCGCTGAAAGCCTTTGTCAAAGACAAGTTGGCCCCTTACAAATACCCCCGCCAAATTGAGTTTGTCAAAGAGTTACCCAAAACCGCCACCGGCAAAATTCAGCGCTTCAAACTGCGGGCTCAAGAAACTGAAAACGCGGCTTAATTTCAAAGCTGCGTCAAACTGCTTCTGGCCCACACCTCGCCGACATCCCGCTCACATCCACCTCAGCCCATGGAAACTCAATTGGTCACGCTACCCGCTGTGTCTCCTTCAGACACAAGTCGAG
>Ga0007805_1000745_pt1 | contig 11039 bp, 9 predicted proteins | sample CryBogCBE24Aug09_FD_71231 | JGI IMG/M metagenome (GOLD analysis project Ga0007805, IMG submission 71231) | Freshwater microbial communities from Crystal Bog, Wisconsin, USA - CBE24Aug09 | ecosystem: Environmental > Aquatic > Freshwater > Lake | place: Crystal Bog, Wisconsin, USA | collected... | reverse complement strand
ACAAGGGCCGTGTGTTCGCCCACGCCGGGACCATAAACAATGGCGTCACCGGGCTGAACCTGAGCAAGAGGGATCACGGTGCCGGTCGACAACTCGGTGCCGGTGTAGCCCTCGTGCGTAGCAAAGCCTGCCTTGTTGGTGGGGTCAGTGGCACAGCCAGCAACCCAGTAGCACCACGTCACGAACATGGAGCAGTCCATGAACATAGGGAACTTGGGCGGGAATACGCCAATGGCTTCGGCGCGATTGCCTGCTTCTGAATAGTTGAAGTGCTGCTTATTCGCCACGGCCCATTTAGCCCAGGCAACGATTGCATTACGGGTATCTGTCATGTTTTTCCTTTAGGTTGATGGTTTGGTATATGAGTAAGGTCCAAGGGTTTTGAGGGTAACAACAATGTCGCCCTCGTAGCCGTTCTCGTAGTTGTCTCGGCGCTTGTGAGGAATCCAGTCCAGAGACTCAATGATGGAGATGCTCGCGCTGAGTGGCCCTTCTTGGTAGGTCACAATGTTCTGAGCTTGACGCAACGACTCCAGCCAGTAAAAGTTGTCGTATGGGTCAATGTAGACTTCCTGACCGTCAACAACGTCAACCGAGAACATCTGCAAGACAACGCTGATGTTCGTACCAGACACCACGTTTGGAAACGACTTGAGCGTCCAGCGGTACATAACCGGCGAGGTGTCGTTGGCATTGATGCTTGTACCGGCGACCAACCGCATCACCACTTGGAACTGCGATGACTTCGGGTTGGAGACATTGCCCACCGTAGGCATTGGGTATTCCTTGGTGGCCGTACCAATGCTGGTCGGTGAAGTGAAGGATGAGATGGGTAGCGTCAGGGCAAACGAGTCCAGCGGTTCGCAGATGACGTTGGCCTGAATACTTGACCCGTAGTTGGTCGAGCCACCGTACTCAAAGTAGACCGGCGCCTTCTGGTCGGGGATGCCGTAGTCAAAGATTGACGTGGTAAGCGAACCGTTGCGAACGTACTTGGTCGCGGTGATTACACCATTGACGTTGGTGGCGTAGGGCTGGTAGACACCAAGGCCGCCGACTGCGATGAGTGGCAGGTTGGTTGATGGGTTCCACGCCAGCGAAGTAATGGTGCCCTGACCGCTGACCATAAGGTCAGTGGCGTAGACCGGCGCGAGTTCGTCTTGGTTGATGAACGTCGAGAGGTCTAGCTTGCCGAGTCCGGTGCTTCCAAGCACAAGGCTTGCGCTGCTTGACGTGGCGGTGGCAATGGCCGACATGGTAACTGAGGTGCCATTGACCGCTGAAATGATGGTGCCTGTTGGGATGCCGTTGCCGGAGATTGTTTGGCCGACCGTAGCGTTTGTTGATGGCGTTGATAACGTAATGACGCTTGATCCGCTAGTGGTACCTGCGGTGACTTGGGTGGCGTCGTAATTGTTCCAGGTGAACCAGACAAAGCGACCGTCACCGATGATTGCCGTGACCGGCGAGGTGAGCGGCTGCAAGATGTTAGGAATCAACGGACCACTCTTGAGGTCGCCAGTTGCCGTAGCGGTGGGGTCATACACACTCAACGTCTGCGCCATACGGATACCGCGGTTGGTGCCGATGAAGATGAAGTTGAGGTAGGACTTGATGGCCGTGGGGTACTCGTCTGGCGACATGGGCAACGCTTGAACTGGGGTCACAAGCTGGAACGGTTGAGCCACCGTTGAAGTTGATACCGTAGACACGCCCGAGGGTGATGTGGTGCTGGAGCCGAGCAGGTCCGAACGGTAGATGCATCCGTTGCCGTTAGTGGTAGTACCGCTTACCGTGTGGCTGGAGTAGCCAGCAAAGTAAATCTGTGTCTCTCCGCCTACTGCGTCAGACCACACCCAACTGGGGTCGGGGTGACTAAACAGCAGGTCGCTCACGTTGTTGTTACCCATGTTGCCACCGACAGCGAAGGTGCCGTAGGTGGCCGGGGTCAGTGTTGCGCCAGTGTTGTCAACGATGGTGATTTCGGTTCCGCTGATGGCGCTGATGGTCCAAGTGTTATTGAACAGACTGCTCGTAGCGGTTGCGATAAGGTTGGTGAACCCAGTGGTTGATGCAACGCTTTTTGTGACCCAAGAGAACGTATTACCACTACCACCTACAGCCGACACGGTTACTGTCTCGGTCTTGTAGGTGCCGGAGAAGTTCATCTCAACGGTGATGGTGTCGCCTACTTGGAAACCGCTGTACGTTCCACTGGTGCAGGTAGCGGTAAGCGTGTTGCCCGAAAGCGAAAGACTGGTGGCCTGTGCCTGTGCCTGTGCCCCAGCGATCGTAACGCTCTGACCAATGACGAACTGCGTAGAGGTGGCCGCCATGTAGACGAAAGTGCCCGATGAACCGTGACCACCGAAGCCGTTTGCAATCTGACCAATGTTTTCCGTAGTGACGGTGACGCTAGGTGCTGAGCCGTAGATGGGCGCGGTGGTTGCCGAGCGAGGCTGGAAAGCGTAGAGCAGGTTCGAGGTTGAGCCGTAGCCACTAGCAATCAACTGGTCATTGGCCCACGCCACCATGCCGTAAGAGCCGGAGGCAAACAACTGGAATGAACCAGAACCAGGCTGAGCGAACCAGATGCCCGTGTCCGTTGCCAACCAAACGTAGGTAGGGGATGCGGCCATGTCTTGCATAACCGTTGGAGCGGTGCCACCGTAGGTTGTTCCAAACGAGATAGCGGGCAAACCTGATTGCGTCCACGCCGTGCCGATGGAGGTATTGCCGTTGAAGTAATACACCGACACCGTGCCGCCAGAACTTCCACCCATAACGACATAGCCGTTGCAAGCAACAACCTGAACGTTAGACGCGGTGTTAGCAAGAACCTTGTAGGTGTCCGGCAGGAGTGTGGCCTGCGCGGGGTAATTGAAAACGTCAATGCCCTTGCTTGCATAGAAGCGCATATCGCTGTCACCGTCACGGTGATCAAGGTACTGCTGACCCGCACCCATTGACCACTCGCGCTGCTCTCGACGCCACAGACCCTCAGTATTGACCGTGCCTTCACCCATCACGTTCGTCATCTGGATTGCTTCACGCTGGGCAGGGATTGACTTGTGACGGAAAGCCTCGCGGCGGTACGGCTCAAACGAGGTGTCTACTGGGAACGTGCGCGTCTGCGGTGCATACGTTCCGGTGCCGTCTGGGTAGGAAACGCCAGAGGTGTCCGTGATGGAAATGCTGTATCCCTGTAGGCCCGCAAGTCCTGTGGTCGGCGTGTAGTTGATGGTCATTAGAGTGGGCTGACCCTCGTGTACTGACGCTGGAGGCGGTCTGCCTCTTCGCTGATCCGCTGGGCACGACGCATGATAAGCGCATTGACTGAACCGGCCACGGCACCAGGCGCAACTTCCTGAGCTTTACGCGGGTCAGGCTGTGACTCCATGAAGTTACGGCTGATTTCACGCGGGATAGTAAGGTCAATTTCGGCACCGAGTGGTGGCAAGTCCAGCATCGTTGGCGTCATGTTTGGAACGGTCACAGGCGTGGCGGCGTTGATGAGGATGTTCGTGCCGTTAGCGTTCGCAGTCTGGCTAAGCGTAATGACGCTGGTGCCGGGATTCACGCTGGTGATGGTGGTGCCGTTCTGGATGTAGGTGTAGGCGCCATCGGCTTCGGCCACAAGCATGCCGGGATACAGTCCAGTCGTTGATGAAACGCTGACGTTTACCGAGCCATTCGTCACGGTGCCGTTGAACGTTGCGGTAACACTGTTGCTGTATCCTTGGTACGGTGGGGCTTCATCGTTGGTGCCGGGCGTGTTGATTACTGAGTCCGACGAGGCCACCAGCTTGATGAACGGTGCCGTGTAGGTGACGTACATGGGCAGACCCGGCCAACCAGGTTCGTACACGATAAGTCCGTTACCCGATGGGAACGCAGGGTCGGTTGAGCCTGGGTTCCAGCGCACCACCTTCCAGCGGCGAATCGGTGGGAACGTGCGGTAAGGCGGGGCGATGCGGTAGCGCACTTCAATAATGTCAATGAAGTTGGCGGGAAGCGCACCGAGGTCGTAGCCCTGAAAGACAGGGTTGTAGGTAATCTCTGCCACGCCGACGCGGAACAGTCCGTTGCTGGGCGATGAGAGCGAACGCAAGTCGTCGTTGATGGCCACACCAATGTCGTAGCGTGAGTAACGGGGGTTGATGTAGGCCAGCGTGTTTACAACGTGCGACGAAGCAGAAGAACCGTTGTAGCCACGCGAGACAGTGACGTAGCCAGTCGTGGAAGTCACCGAGGTGTAGGAGAGAACGTAGACCACCTCAAGGTCAATGGCGAGCAAGACACCAGCCATGATGCTTGTGACCTGAGAACCGGACAGGGCGATGGTGGTGTTTGATGACGAGATGCCACCTGCTACGAAAGAGCCACTGTCGTAGGTACCCGTGACTGTGACTGCACGCTCTCGGATGCCGCCCATCGTGCGACGGTACACCTTCTCAATGAGGTCGCCAAACGTTGAACCAGCTGTAGAGGTACTGGCCGAGTTGCCTACTGTAATGATGGATGGCATGGGTTTCCTTTACCTGTTAGTTCATCGCTAGAAGCATGTTGCCGCCAGCAGTGGCAGCAGCGGGGATTATAAAACCGTAGACCGTACCGACTCCGTAGCCACTGGCTGATGCAGGGCTGACGTATGTTGCGCTGCTTCCTGATGATGAGGCAATCTGATAGTCAATAAAAGGAGCGCGAGAGTTCACAATGGATGACCCAATAAACGTGTCTGAAACGCCCGCCCAGGTTCCGGTCGGCGTTGTCGACGCCCAGGTAAAGGCTTCACCAACCGCCAACAGCAATTCGCCGGATGACCATGAAAGACCCCCTGTCGTAACCGTTGAACCAAGTGTTCCGTTCGTCAATGGACCGAAGGCTGCGGTTGGAACAAATGACTTTGAGCAGCCGGAGAAAATGGCGATTGAGTAACTACCCGCACTGGTCGAAGGGTTGCTGCTCAGCGTCACCGCATTTGACATATACCCCGCCGTAGCATTGACGCCAATGGCAAACCAGTTACCCTGAGCGGCGCCGCCGGAGTTGGTGCCAAAGTGATACCACGTTGCGCCAGCACCGCTTGCGGTTACAGTGGTCCAGTTTGCGTTACCCGAACCAAGTGCAATGACGATGAGGTCGCCAGCCACAGAAGTGCGTGGCAAAGAAATAGACGTGGTAATCGTATTGTTATTGCTACCATTGACTCCAGTAATAGCCATTACGCCACCGCCACACAACGCCACTTAGATGTGGCACCGTTGTAGATAAAGCCAATGGTAAGCGGAAGCGTTGTTGAACCGTTGGACGAAGTCGGCACGGAAACAGTCGAGTTTTCTGTGTTGTTGAAAGACAACGTCACGGAAGAGGCGGAATAGTCGTAGAAGCGAACGATTGATTGCATGCCATCAACAGCATTTGTGGTCGACATGGTAATCGTTACAGACAAAGCGGCGTTGTTCGTCACTTTGGTTGAAGTGTACGACGATGGTGTGACAGTGGCCGCCTGCGAAGAAACATTTACCGAGCCAACGCTGGGGGCGATGACGTTTGCCGTGACGCTGGTAGCCGTGGCCACACCGAGAGTTGGCGTTGTCAGGCTGGGCGATGTTGAAAGAACTACCGAGCCGGAGCCAGTGGATGTTGTCGCGCCGGTACCGCCGTTAGCCACTGGCAGGGTTCCGGTGACGCCAGTACTTAGTGGCAGGCCGGTGCCGTGCGTAAGGGTGACGCTCGAAGGGGTGCCCAGGCTAGGGGTCGAGGACAGGGCGAGGGTGATCTGACCGTTCGAGTAGGTGACGACGATGTTGCCACTGCTGTCGGCGTTGAGCGAGGGGACTGCCGACGCCCATTTACCCGATGCGCCGGTGGTCTCGACGATGCCGAGCCAGTAGGCACCAGGGGCAATCCATACGGGGTTATTTGCGCCTGCGCCGTCGATGCTCTGGCCGGTGCTGGGGTAGATTTTGAGCCAGTGAGTGCCGTCGGTGTTGTGCACCCATACCGCTTGACCGGCGGAAGAGATGAAGGGCAGGATTACCGCCGTGCCTGCGCCGCCGTTGGTGGTAGCGGTTGCGCCCGAGACGATGTTGTAGTTGTACGTCAGCGCCGTCGAGCTGTATTGCGTCGAGCCTGCCGCCGTGATGTTGCCCGTTGTGCCGACCGTGCCGTTGCCGACTGATTGCCAGGTTCCAGGCGTACCGCTTGCCGTGCAGACCCACATTTTGCCGTACTGGTCAACAACAAAGTCACCAACAAGAGCTGGGAAAGAACCGGACGGTGCGCCAGAGGTTGTTGAACCAATGAAACGAGATGCAGTCAAACCATAGCCAGCCACGTTGACGCCAAGCGCACCTGTAACAACGTCAAGTTCTCCAACGCCAGCGGCAAGGTTGTCGGTCCATTTTACATAATTGCCTGAGCCAGACGATTTACCCAATGTAAGCGTGTTTGACCCGTTGGCGTAATAGCCACCCGTTGAATCAACGTGGCCCGTAAACGCGGCGGAAGTACCGTTTAGTGTTGAGGTCAATGGAACATTTAGCCCATTGGATGAAACAATAAACCATTGACTACCAATCAAGGAAAATGAATACAAATATCCAGGAGCCAAAGAATAATAAGAGGGGGAGCCGCCCTGTGTCGCCACAGTACCGGTGCCAGGCAGATAGATAGTTTGTCCTGTATTGGGGGCAATTGAAAGGTTATACAAACCTTCGTTTACAACGGTGACACTACTTCCATTGCTGGGGGAAAGAGGCAATGTAGCGGTGATGCCGTTTGTGGTACCAGTCCAACAAACTACTTGATTGCAATTCAGATTAAAGTTTGTGCTGTCTGACCGCAGGATAGTCGGAGGCACATTGGTTTGCGTAATTTTGTAAACGCTAGTTGAAGCAGTCGAACCGCCCGTGATGCCACCGTACAAAGAAGAAGTAACATCGTTGTACGAAAACGTTTCAAAGTAGTTTTGTCCACCGTCATTTACAACGCGGATTGTGGAACCAACGGTAGTCACCGACAAGCCCTTGACGTTAATAATCGCCACGCCGCCATTGGTTCCAAGAACAATGGCAGAACCCAGAATCTGGAAAACGTTTGAACTTGGGAGGGCGTTTGTCCAACCACTAACCGTAAGAGTAGTAGCGGTGTTCGCCGTGATAACACCCGCCGTAAACCCAGCAGCCTGAGTACCCACCAAAACACTTAGACCTACCCATTGGTTTGTCGTCCATGATGCGGTTGAATAAATGAGAGTAGTCGAAGTGACAGAGTTTGCCGTTGCAACTGGAGTCTTGTACGTGTCGTATGCAGCGCCACCAATAATTTCCGAAGCGCCACCGTATTTTGTGAACACAAAACCGTCAGGATCAGAGTCGCAGATGCAGTTAATAAAGGTTGCAGTTGCGTCAACATAATACGACCCAACGCCATTTCCATAACAATGAGCTTGCGTAATTTGCAGACCGCCACCGTAGCCGGGGTCGCCAGAAATGTTTTGGCCAGAAACATAGATGCCATAATTGGAATTAAGGTACGACAGGATGTTGTCAAATTCGCTGTCGTGTGGCCCAAGCCATTGAATTCCGTTTTGACAATTGTGGGTTTTTACATTAACCAAACGGGATTCCATCGAGTCCGGCTGATATGCCGTGGAATCTGAGGACCACTCGGAGTAAATGCCAGCGTTGCCAAAAGAGCGAACGTCAACGTTTTCAATAATAAAATCGTATCCATAAACGCGGATACCGTAGCCAGTTCCCACCATGCCTGTTTGATATGACTGGCTGCCGCCGTCAATGAACAAGTCTTTAATGGCGAAGCGGCTGATACCGGCAGTTGAATTAGTGCCGGTAAGGGAAGAAAAGTTCTGACCAACAATAACGTCGCCCGTCGATGCCGTCAGCCGGTACAGACCGCTTGAGCCGACGCCATTTCCCTGAAGGGTTACGTTAGAGAAAAGAGTGAGAGGGCTTGAAACAAATGAAATGCCAGGAATGTATACAACCCCACCACCGTTTGAGTTGGCGTCGTTAATTGCCGCTTGGATGGCTGCGGTGTCATCCGTGCCGTATGCGAAGTCAACATCGCTTTTACCCAACGGGATAGCGTCGGCAACAAGGATGTTTTGAGCATCGGTGTAACCGGCAATCGTTGTCACAAAGTTAACGCCACCCGTGCCGACCCCACCAATAATAATTTTCTTGCCTACGTCTGTTGACTTGAAAACTCCTGCGTTGGAATAGAAGCCATAGTTGTTCGTGGCGGTATTGCCGTCGCCGCCGATGTTTGTCGAGTTGCCTGGGCCGTAATCAGTAATGACATTGCACACAGCGCCGTATGATTTGACATTGTAATTTTCTAATACAATGTTACCTAGGCTTAGCAACGAACCATCGTAAGTCCAATACTCCATTGCACCCGTAGCATTGGGCGGGTAAGCAACGCCGATGTAGTAACCAACGCCCGCTGTAACACTCAATTCCCATTGACCAGGACCGCCGAAGTTTGTACCCGTGGTAACGGGGCCAAATACCGTTACACCCTGAACGCCGCCAGAGGGGGCTGACGTGCCCGCAGACGGCTCGGTAGCAAACAACGAGGTGCTGTAAGCGTAGACCTGTGCGCCGTTGAGTGCGCCCGATGGCCCGAATACTACGCCTGAAAGCAACCCCGTAGTCATTAGATTACTGCCTCACCTTTGTTGATAGCTGCCTGTGTTTCTTCAAGTCGCTTGGTAATCTTCAAGTCACCAATGCGTTGCCCAGTCTCAATCTCCCACTTGGAGTCGGAAGTCTTTTCTAACAACGCTGCGCCCTTGACGGACTTGGGCTGAAGTCCGTTCTTACGCAGTCGTCGGTATGCGGCCACATCGCTGTGCATCTTGCGTGTCTCACGCTCAACGGTGCCAGCCTCGCTACGGGTAGGCATAGCAGAGCCAGCAAAGGCGACAGAAGCCACCTTGCACCCGAAGCAGTTAGGAATACAAAGTCCTTGGTTGTGAGGGATAGCGGTCATTTGTACGTTATGCATCCTGAGTATCCAGCGTTTATCAACGCAGTCGCCTCGACGGTTCCGAGATTTGTGGTAATCGGTTCCGTCGCTGAGATCGGGGTGGGTCCCAAATACACTTTAACAATCCAAGGGTTCTGAGATACGGCGGTTTTCACCTGCTCATGGGGAATCGTTGAATAGTCAACGTAGTAAGACGTTGAGTACGGCGCCGAAGGATTGTACGGGTCGTATGGGTACGGAATGTTCGTGTTGGTCACATTGACGATGTTGCCACTGAGGTCAAATCCGTTTGGCGTGTCCTGCACAAACGTACCGTCGCTCAAGGCAAACACCGCAATGTAACGCTTACGGTTCGGGAAGTACCTAAACAAACGATTACCCAGCCCACCTGCGTAGGGCAGAATGGGTGGGTTATCGTATGCTATTGGCGGCGTAAAGAGAACCGGAGTAGTCATAACCCCGGCTTACTTCCGACCGATTGCTCCGAGTTGAATCGCAGCCAAGGTGTCAATAAGGTTGTTGCCACCCGTGGTCTGGATTTCAGGGCGTGGCGCGGTGGCGTCACCGACTGGCTTGTTCACGCGGTCAACACCCATCTGGCTCTGCTCAAGCAGAGTGGTCGGGCGCATATCCACAACAAAGCCTTCGCGCTTTGCATCAACGCTGTATGCGGCATCAAAACGGCTAGGCATTAGATATCCTCTCGGACCTTGAAGGGAATGACCTCTGGCTGAATGGTCGCAGCCGCGTAGTCAATAGTGGTGATGCCAGTGATCATTGGAGCCATGAAACCATCTCGGCCAGTGTTCCCTTCAATGCCACGGTTGGCTGGGCCAGACGTGGTGGTGGAAGTGATGTTTGGCGGGATGGAACCAGTGTCTACAGTGTTAGCAGCGGTTGAACGAAGGAACTCGTCACCGACCGTCTTGAAAGATGCACGGGACTGCATTACATCCACCTCGCATCTACCAAGCTACAGTTACCGCAGTAGCAGGGGTCGGAAACTTCGCCCTTGACGGCTGAAGCATTGTTGCGGTTTGCAGCAGCAACGCGGTCAAACGAACGACCGGGAATTGGATCGGCGGCGTCAATGCCGCGAGTTAGGCCGAGGCCCGTGGGTACAGTCATCGTTACTCCTAAACGCTTGGTTGGTTGTTGTCGTCAGATACCGGCAGTTCTTCTGAACTGAACTGCTCGGAAGCGGGGACGAGTACACCATCAAGGTCAGTGAGCATCCCGCAGTCGAGGCAGAATACTTCGTCTGCTGCTGCTTGAATGTTCCTTGAAGCGCAGTTAGCGCAACTGAAAGGCCATGGCATACTCGTCCCCTATTTCTGAGACTAAGCTTCGTTAGCGTCGGTCGTACCCGACTCACCGAGGTTGACACCTGGGTTGTAGTAGGCGCTGTTGATGTCGCCACCCAAGGTCGAGGTTGACTCGATGCGCATGATGGAAGCCTGACGGAAGATGCTGTAAGCACCCAGCCAGTACCAACCCAGCGGGACGTAACGGCGCAGGCGGTCAGTGATGGGACCGGGAACAACGTGCGGGAAGGCACCATTTCCGTCGACCATCGAGTACGCCTTGGCAAGAGCCTGACGGCCCAAGATGAGCGTACCGTAGACGTTCGCACCAGTGGTCGTGGTGGACAGCGTTACCGTACCGGCAGTGACCGAAGCCGAAGCCGAACCAGACACAAAGTTGAAGGCAGGCGTAGGCGTACCGCTAACCAAGATGGTAGTGATGCCGGTCACGGTGATGGTACCAGCAACAGTACCCGAACCAGCACCCGAACCCGAAACCAGCGTAGCGCCGACCTGGGGAGCGTTACCCGTGTAGGTACCCTGACCAGTTGCGCCGGAAGCACCCGAAGCGATGGCCGTGGTCACGGTGTAGGTACCAGCCGTAGCCGAGGCACCAGCACCAGCGAAGATTGGAGCGCGAGGCGTTTCAATCCAACGGACACCCTCGAAGGCACCCAGTTCACCCGTCCAGATTTCACCCGGCTGGGCGTAGACGTG
>Ga0007805_1000725_pt1 | contig 11178 bp, 8 predicted proteins | sample CryBogCBE24Aug09_FD_71231 | JGI IMG/M metagenome (GOLD analysis project Ga0007805, IMG submission 71231) | Freshwater microbial communities from Crystal Bog, Wisconsin, USA - CBE24Aug09 | ecosystem: Environmental > Aquatic > Freshwater > Lake | place: Crystal Bog, Wisconsin, USA | collected... | reverse complement strand
AAATTTATTTAAATCAGTTATAACAGTTGATAAATTTGAGTGAGTTGTAGCATCAGATACATTTAATGTCCCACTTGATGAAATATTATTAATATTAATATCAAGATTATTACCACTATCAAAATTAAATTTATTTAAATCAGTTATAACAGTAGCCAAATATCCTTGACTAACACTATCCGATACACCCAATGTGGAACTTGTAGTAATATCACTAATATTAACATTTTGGGTAGATGGTAGATTACCTATATTAATATATGAATTTGTAATATTTACATCTTGATTTGATGGAAAATTATCGACTGTAGTATGAACAGAAGCATTTTCAACAATAACTTTAAGGTTATTAACATTATCAAATTGAAGATTATCTAAATTTGTATTTGTAATAGGAATAGATGCATTCGTTATATTTGCATCTACTGAACCATTTACAGTTTGACTTGTGGGAAAATTGCTAACAGATACACTTCCTGAAATAGGCTGAGTAGCAGGAAAATTACCAACACTAACACTCAGAGATGTATTTGTAATATTAGCATCTACTGAACCATTTACAGTTTGAGTTGTAGGAAAATTGCTAACGGATACACTTCCTGAAATAGGTTGAGTAGTAGGAAAATTGCTAACGGCAACATTTAAAGATGCATTTGTTATGTTAGCATCTACAGAACCATTTACAGTTTGGCTAGCTGGAAAATTATTAACACCGACATTTAGAGATGAATTTGTAATATTAGCATCTACCGAGCCATTTACAGTTTGACTAGCTGGAAAGTTATCAATTTCTATTGTTCCAGAAACTGGTTGAACTGATGGGAAATTACCAACTTCAACATTTAAAGATAAATTTGTAATATTAGCATCTACTAAACCACTAACTGGGATAGAAGAATTTGTTATATTAGCATCTACAGAGCCATCTATAGTTTGAACACCTGGAAAATTACCGACAGCGACATTTAAAGATGTGTTTGTAATATTAGCATCTACAGAACCACTAACGGGAACGGAGCTATTTGTAATATTGACATCTTGAGCGGTAGGAAAATTTCCAACAATAACATTTAAAGATGTGTTTGTAATATTAGCATCTACAGAACCGCTAACGGGGATAGAACTATTTGTAATATTGACATTTTGTGTAGATGGTAAATTAGAAATTGAAACAGTACCACCAACGCTAACAGCGCCTCCACCAGTTAGTGGTGATGTAATAATAACATCAGAAGAAGTACCACCTCCAGAATTACTAAATGTAATGCTAGATTTATATATTGTTTGAACATTTAAATTAGTCATATCACCATCTGCTGCAGTAATTGATATTTTAAAATAACGTTCAAGTGGTGTTGCTTTATAAAACTGAGTTTCCGATGAGGCTAATATAGATTGTGTTGTTTGGTAGCTAACATTGATTTTGTCCTGTGAATAATAATAAGTCAAATCATAACCAGTATCACAATTAATTGATATATTAATTTGACTATAATCTAGTATATTATCATAATAAGCACCTGAAAATTCTTGTCCAGATTGTAGAGGGACATTTGTTGAGTTATATATTGATAAACTCATTCTATTTAATTTATTGTTATAATATAAGATATTATTTTATAATAAATGAGCAATCTTACTCTTCACGCAGTTATTGTAAAAAAGCCTAAAACACTTCAGGAAGCTAAAGAAATAGGTAAGCATTTTATACCTAATAAAACCTATTTTCGTGAGACACTTGGAAGCTATCGTTTTAGAAACCACCCGAAAAATCAATTTGAAAAAGGTTCTTTTAGAACTAAAAAGATTAATAATGATGTATCACTTGTATTCGGTAAGCATAAAGATGGAAAGGATGCTATTATTGAAGGTGGAGGATTATGGGATAATTTAAAGAATAAAATAGGAGATTTTCTACTAAAATATAATCCATTGTCATTAGCCATTAAACATTCAATAGAAAATGCAAAAAGAAAATAACCTGAAAATTATATATATACATATAATAAAATGGATAAAGTAATTAAACAAATATACTCACAAGACTTAACTGGCCAAGAAGTTGAAATCACGACAAATGGCAAATGTCCTATACATCTATATAAGGATTTACTTAAATTTAGTCATATTAGACAAGTAATAGGAGAGCATAATGCGTGCATTGTTTTATTCCCTGTTAAATCATCTACAAATGGCCACTGGATTTGTATTCTATATCATCCAGAGACAAATTCTATCGAACATTTCGACCCTTATGGATTCTCCCCAGATACTGAACTTAAATATTCTAGCGACCCAGAAACACAAGAAAATTTATTGATGAGATTCTATAATCAAGCAAAAAATGAAGGATATAATGTAGTATTTAATCCATATAGATTTCAAAAATTAAAGGATGGTATAAATACTTGCGGAAAGCATTCTAGCATACGTGCTAGATTTAGATATTTAAATATGGAACAATATAAAAAATTAATGTTAAACCAGAGTAATGACCCTGACTATTTAGTATCAATACTAACATTTATTACACTTAGAGATAATAAACAAGAGAAGGATATTGTATTGAAAAATGTTAAATAAATTATAATACTTTTACAGCATTTTCACTTATTATAGTTGTAGGATAACTACGTTTAACAACTACCCAGCGAGAAGGAATATCCCTAATATAGTTTAGTTGGTCTTTTGTCATACCATAATATCGACGACAAAGACTCTCAATAGCTGAAAAATTTGATTTAGGAAACAACACAACTTCTTCACTTTCATTCAAAATAATTTTAGTTTTTTCACTTGCTAATATAACGTGATGTACCGCGATAGTTGTAATATTGCTAGGCGCTCGACCTATTTCATAGCACTGATTGCGAAATATTCTAACTGCCTCATTTATACGCTTATCCGTTATACTCTCAATATCATCAAAACAACATATACTATTTTTAAATTCCATCACGTCGAATGGGTTTTCCACTACAGATGCATCTAGCTTTACATAATCCAAATTTTTAATATTTTTAAATGCTGGGTCATCCACTTTAGGCGAAAATATATAAATATGGTTTTTTGGATAATATTCTAAATACTTCTTCATAAACGATGAAATCCAGGTAGATTTTCCTACACCAGCGGGCCCAAATACCCCTATACGTGAGCTCTCTTGCATTGGAATTGGCACTATTCTACCCTCATCCTTACCAACACTAAAATATTTTTTATCTAAATCTTTTAATAAATCACTTGCCATTGAGTAGGCATTTGTAAGATTTTCATATCTAGCTACTAGGTCAGGTCTTCCATCCCTTATAGCTTTCTTTAATAATAGTAATCCGTGTGGTGATGTGTTTTTTATTGATGTATAAAAACTTTTGGGCAATAGTTCATCTTTATTTTTATTAGATACTTCAGCCTTACTATCATCATCTTTTACGTAAATTACTTTGGATTTACTACCTTTTTTCTTATAATCTACTTCTGCTAATCTCACACCAGATTTAAATGATAACATTTTATTACTATTATATAATATAATTTTTTACAGAAATTTTTTTATAAATATATATTAGGATGCCTTACAAAGTTGAAAAACACGCTAAGGGATATTTTGTAGTTAATCAAATTACAGGTAAAAAATACTCTAAAAAACCCCTAAAAAAGAACGTTGCAGAGCGACAATTAAAAGCTATAATGATGAACTCTAACGAAGATTTAGAGGGTGGAGGTTTAGTTGATTTCCTTAAATCAGCATATCAAAAGACAAAAAACCTAGCTAGCAACATTTCTAATAGAGTTGTTGGCACGGTAGTTGGTAGAAATGACTATCCACCAGCTGAAAGAGATTTAATAGCTAAATATGCTAATAATAAAGTTGTTAAAATTTGCCTATATCGTGAAAAATTGGCAAAAGCTGTTAATACATTAGTTAATATTATTAGCTTAGGACAGTTTAATAAGGTAAAAAATAAATATGGCTATGATGATATGTACCATTTAATGATGGTAGCTACTTTAGATAATAATGTACCTATTTTACTTGAGAAAAATGAAGTTATTAATATTCACGAATATCCTACTATTAGTCCTAATGCACAAAAAATGGAATTAAATGTTCCAGAAAATTTTAATACAACATTTAAAGAATTACTTGATAGAACACAGGCATTTATGGGTAGTGATTATTTCACATATGATAGTATGAAAAATAATTGTCAGCGATTTGTTAAGTCAATTATACTAGCAAATCATCTTGAAAAAGAAAATCCGAGTGCTATATCTTGGGTTGAACAGGACACTACAGGATTACAAAGGGATTTATCACCCACTACACAAAAAATATTTAAAGCTACAACAGATTTGGCTAGTCGACTGAATGTACTAGCAAAAGGACGTGGTTTTGATAATAGTAATATTGAACATCACTATAAACAAGAATAAAGATACAATTAAAAATTTATAAATAAAATATTATGATATAGTAATAAAATGGAAAAATATATTTCATTAATTGCAGAAGCATCCAACAAGTCGGCATATAGAAAACGACCTATAAAGACGCTAGATGAAGTACAAAGACTAACTACCAAATCTAAGAAAAAAGCAGAAAATGCCAAACTTAGAGAAAAGGAAACCGCATCAACTAGCACACCTAGAAAATATGCTATTTCAGAAGCTAAGAAAAAAGCCGGTCGCCAAGCTTTTAAAGAAATGACAAAAGCTCCTAATGTAAAACTAAATAAACTACTATATACAAAAAGACTTTTGGAACTTAGAGATGCTCCAGCATCTGAGATTAGTAAAATTAATAAGGAAATTGATGCACTAATTGGAAAACAACAAAAAGAAGAAGATTTAATGAAAGATGCAGAGAAATACAAAGATGAACCATTAAAATATTTAGCTAAACTACAAGAATTAAAATACGAACAAGAAAAAGAATTAAGTGAAAATCAAATTAAAGCTATTGAAAGTAGTAAATCTCTAATATCAGGTTTATATACACCTAAAGCACTATTAGAAACTGAACCAGAATTCAGCAAACTATCATCAAAAGAAAAAAAAGCCATAGAAAAAAAACTAGTAAGCGCGACAAAAGGAAAACCATCTGAGAGACTAGAACTAGTTAAAAAAATAATGTCAGAAGCGCCATCTGTAAAAAAAGAAGTAATGGAAAAAGCTCTAGAAGCTGTTCCAGCATCTAAACCAGTTGGAAGACCTATGAAAGTAAATACTATTAAAGAAAATTTAATATCTAAAACAACATTTTCTAATTCTAAAGAGAAAAAATTTGTAAGAAATGCTTTATTAGGTGATGATAGTCAAAATGTAGAGGATATGCAGGCTAATATAGATAGATATCTACAGCAATATAGAGATAGTCGGATGCACAAAACAGATATAATATATAAACAAGCTGAACAAGAGCAGGAACAAGAATTTGAAAAGGATTCAGAAATTGCAGATGCTATACAACACTCAGCAGAAGAAAATGCAGAGGAGGAAATGCCAAGTCTTGCACCAATAGATAATCAAGAAGAACGTAATATGGCGGAAATACTGAAAGAGGAAATGATTGATGAAGGCACACCAGAACCACTAGCACAAGCAGATGCAGAGGAGGTTGTAGGTGCCACTAAATATGAATTAAATGAAAATTTTCGAAAGGCTGTAATGACTAAACTACCAGAAAGCGAAGATGAAGATGAACTAGAATCAAAATCAAAAAATTTAGCACAAACAGCAATCCAAGAAAACCCTAAACTATCAGAAATAAAAATACCGAGTGGCATAAATGTTAAAAAAGCATCAGTTGAGCAAGTACAAAATATAGCGTCGTCCAATGGTCTAGAAATACCTAATGAAATAAAAGGTAAGGTGAAACATAGAGAATGGCTAAAAGGAATTATAAATGAAAGAAAAGGTAAAGGATTTTCACCTAAGACAACTGGTAAAGGTTTTAAGCCAATTAGTCATTTCCCACATCATTTAGTAGCTGGAACACTTGCTAAACATATTGATAGAGTTCGTAATAAACGTTTTAAGCAAAATTTAGCTACACTTGCTGTACATAATAATCTAGATAATGAAGAATACCGACAGAAGCTAAAACAACATTTATTGAGTGGTGGTAGCTTTGGTGATTGGTTTTTTAAAGGACTTACAGCACCATTTGCGCTAGCTAGTGAAATCCCAATACCAGGATTACAACAAATTGGACAGGCTGGCACTAAAGCATTTAATGCTATAGGTGCTCCTACACTTTTTTAATTAATTAGTTTTTTTATTTTTTATATATATTAATAATAATATATCATCATTAAAATGAGTAGAAATTTTGCTAGTGAAGTTGATACTCAGCGAGAATATTTCAATTGCCAATACTTTAATCAAAGTGGTGATAACCAAATTGCTAGATATGAAACAACGCTATTAAAACCTTTTTTTAATGACCCAGATAAATGGAAATTAGCAATCAATCGTGCATCTGTACCGCTATCTATGCCTCTAACACATAATAATATACCACTAAACCAATGGGAAGTCGGTATTCAATATACTGGTAATGCTAGTGTAAATCAGACATCATATCAACTACCAGTGCCACAATTTAACGAAAAAATAATAAACCCACCACAATATTATAATATGCTAACTTTTAATTTACTAACAGAACAAACATCAATAATAAGAACTCAATATAATGATTTATCCAACCAAATAACTACGGTACCTACAGTAATACCAACTATTCTTACTGCATATGATACTAAAGCCGGAACAAGTGGCTCTATATACTGTTCTAGCGTTAATGCTGTTCAAATATATAACGCTATTACTGGACTATTAACTACAACTATTAATATGCCGGAAAATATTATATCAATTTGTGCAGATAGTGTAAATGGTGATTTCTATGTATATACAATTAGCAACATAGCCACATATACGTATAGAAAATATACAAGAACTAATGCAACTACTTGGACTGCTGGTATTACTTGGCAATTTACCAATCCATTATATGAGTATGTATATATGACATATGCTAATAATACTATCGTTGCGACTGATTCTAATTCTAATGTTGTATGGTTTAATTCCACTACAGGTTCTCTAGTTGGTAGTTTAGTAGTGGATGGTGCTTATAGCATTAGCGCTACTGCAAATTATGTGTATATACTTAGAAATGCTATTGGACGGTTAGATGCTTATGAGGTTGGAACATCTAATACACTTACATATAGATACTTTATTGCTACTCCACAATCAGCTATTAATATCTATGCACTAGGATTATCATATGAAGGAAATTTAGTAGTTTTACAAGGTCAATCAAACTCAAAAAATATTTTGAACTATTATGGATTAACTACTGGTAATTTAATACAAACAGTTCTAACACCTAACGTCAATTTACTACCAAGTTTTATCTTTCCATCAGTAGCAACTCAAACTATTACAGTTGATTCTGGTTCGTATGATATATTTTCTCTACAACAATATCTAAATCAAATAAATCTAGCTTTTCAAAAAGTATTTAACTATCTAAAGCAACATTTATCATCTACATTCTTACCAACTGAACCACCTAGTATAATATTTGAACCAGCTACTAAATTATTTTCACTAAACGTCGAGGGTCAATATACTACTACTAACCAAGATGGAACTAACCAATACCAAGTCTATTTGAACCAACAATTATGGAATAAGTTTTCTTTTCCTAGCGAATCTCTAGTATTAAATCCAGGAAGCGCACAGGCAGAAACAGTACAATCAATTATTCTACAAAACTATGGTATTAATGCTGTTCAAGGCAATGGCTCACCCTCCCTACCGCAGTTTATATTAATTACTCAACCCCAAAGCACCATCTACGCTTTTAATGATTTAACTAGAATAATATTTGCCACTACTCAAATACCTGTGTCTGGTGATGGTGATGGGACTGTATATACAAATACTGGAACAACTAATAACAAATCTATTAATATGATTACTGATATAGCTCCAGATACTACCGTCCTATCACCCGGAACAAGATTGATATATGTTCCTGCCGGTATTCTTAGATGGTATAACCTATATGCTCAACAACCATTCTCAAAAATTGATATCCAAGTTTATTATGAAATGAAGGATGGGCAAATATACCAACTAGCTATCCCAAATAATGAATATTTTTCTGTAAAGTTAGAATTTAAAAAAGGCCTTGGAGATTTTTAATTAATTTATTTTTTCAAAAATTTTATATTTTATTATATTAAGATTAAATAACTCGTAAAAATGAATACCGAACTCCAACCCGTCCTCGTTTTAGACCCCGTCGTTGATGTTGAAGAAAGCTATAAAGCCTCAGAAGTTGTCTATAAGAGTGGTGTAAATAAGTCTATCTATAAATACACTGCTGATAGCTATAGCGACCAGAACTGGATTTGGAATAATATCACACCCCCTTCGTTGAATTGTGTGGTCAAAAGAGACCTCAGAATTGCCTATTCGATTCTAGTTGCTAATGTTTGGACTACTGCAACTGGTCAGCCCGTTCAATTTAACGCTGTTAATACCACCGGCGCTAGTGTTAGCGAGGGCACAAATACTAGCTTTGGATGTGTTCCTCGCGCTTGCCCTATTCAGTCGTCGGCAAGCTCAGTAGAACTTCGCCTCAACGGTTCTGCTACATCTACTAGCATCAATGACTATGCCTGCATCTATCCCCACGTGTTAAGTGATTATGCAAAATCCCTAATTGCTAGCGAAATGCCTCTGCAAAAGGACAACTCAGCTTTATATAATAACCCCAAGAACTACTCTATTGATAATGGTTTCACTGACGCTAGAAGCCCATTTGTTCCATACGGCACTAACCCTCAACAACCATCGCGTGGCTCATTTGTATGGAAACAAATTACCGCCCCTACCGTGGCTGGCGATTACTCGTATGCCGTGTATCAACTTGACCTAGTAGAACAACTTTTTATTTCTCCTATGGTTTGGGCTGAACTTATGGATAAGTCCGCTGGCCTTAGCAATCTCAATAACCTCATTCTTAATATTCGTTTTGCTGACCTTAACCGAATGCTTTCTGCCATTTTAACCACTACAAACTCTCTACAAATTACTACCCAGAAAAATATTAGTGTTGCTGTTAATGGCACTAATGTATCCGTCGCTGGTGGTGGTGAATCGCCAACGCTACTAGTGGAATATATCACTCAAGACCCTATTCTCGCCGCAAAGCAACCACAAACACTAGTCTATGACTATTCCCTCGTTCAACCCTTTATTTCACCTTGTGGAACTTGGACTGGCACACTATCCAGCAACCCATCTTTTACTGCCCAAAGTTTGCGCCTAGCATCTATACCATCTAAGCTGTATATATTTGCACGCCCTAGCAAATCAGCACTAGTTGGAGCTCTAGCCCAAACCACACCAGATACCTTTTTACGAATTAAGAGCGTTTCTATTAATTTTAATAACCGCATTAATCTATTCGCCACCTACACTGAAGCTGATTTGTATTCTATGAGTGTTAAAAATGGTCTTCAGGATAGCTTTAACGATTGGAAATATCAAAATGGTTCTATCTGTATTGTGGATATTGCCCGCGATATTGGACTTGAAAGTGATGAAACTGATGGACAGGCCAATAAATATAGCACACTACAAATCACCGCTACAATAGATAGCTCACCTTTAGCCTACGCAGGCGTCGATCCATTCCCAGCCATTGGTCTATCATATGATTTCTACATTCTAGTTGAACAACCCGGCAAGGCATTCATCAATGCTAGCGAATGTCAATACATTCTTACAGGTCCTTCTGCATCTGAAGTTCTCAAGCTTACTAGTGAAATGGAACCTCGTGTAGATCATACAGAAATTGAAGGTAAGGGTGTTGGTGGCTCTGTCTTTGGTAAGGTAGGTAAGCTTCTCAAGTCTGGTGTTAATATGTTTAAGAATGTTAATCCGGAACACGTTGCGAGGGGTGTTGAAATGGCTCAAGGTGCTCTTAAGTCCCTAGGCTTAGGCGTTGCTGGTGGTGCTATGAAGAAGCATTCTCGTGTATATTAATTTATATAAAATATTAGTATTTTTTTAAAATTTTTATATTATTCTATATTAAGATTACTATAACTAATATGAATTATCGTCAATTCGTAAAAGAAAACTTTCATAAGCTAGGCGATATGCCAGCAAAAGACAAAATGAAAAAACTAGGTGAGATGTGGCGCAAATCTGGACACTCTAAAAAACCCACTGGTGGTTCAGTAGTTGGTGGTAAGGCTAAACGTATGCCTAAGAAACGTGGTGGGGCTGTTGCTGGTGGTGGCGTTATATCTGGGCTACTTGATTCTATAGGTTTAGGCGTACCTGAAAAACCCAAAGGCGGGGCAGTAGCTAGTGAAGGTGCTTCTGGGGGTGGTATTCTATCTGGATTGCTTGGGTCGATTGGATTAGGTATGCCTGAAAAAGTGCTACATAAACATTTTAACAAAATGACAAAACTTGAAAATAAACTACACACTACTGGAAAACTAACACCAGGCGAACATCATAAACTAAAAGTATATCACCATCTACACGGGGCTGGATTTTTCGATAAAATTTTTAGTGGCATAAAGAAAGGTGTATCGGCGGTTGTTGATAATATGGATACTATTAAGAAAATAGTCCCTGAAGTTATTAAACACGCGCCTACTGCAATTAACCTTGCCAAAAAAGTAATGGGTAAGGGTGTTGCGGGCGGTAAAATGAAAGCCAAACCCGCTAAGCGCGGTAAAGGTGGTGGTTTAGCATCATCCCTACTAGAAATGATTATTTAAACTTTATATAACTTATAAAATATCTTTCCCATATATTTTTTAGCTGTTTTCATTAATTCTCTTGATTTCATAGTCTCTGCCTCATTTAAAGATATATTTTGATGATTTAGTATATATATAATGGCTGAATACAAACCACCCGCCACCTGAGTTGATGTTGGTGTAGCATATTTAAAACCTAATTTATTTACATCATCCATAGTTATAACTGAACCTCCCCAAAAGTGGTCTCCATTTTTAAATACACATAAAGCACCTATGGAATCAAAGCAATCATTAACTATATCTTTTTTCTCAATAGGGTAATAACTCTCTAAAGGCTTATACCCATTTTTTCTAACATTTTCAA
>Ga0007805_1000719_pt1 | contig 11289 bp, 10 predicted proteins | sample CryBogCBE24Aug09_FD_71231 | JGI IMG/M metagenome (GOLD analysis project Ga0007805, IMG submission 71231) | Freshwater microbial communities from Crystal Bog, Wisconsin, USA - CBE24Aug09 | ecosystem: Environmental > Aquatic > Freshwater > Lake | place: Crystal Bog, Wisconsin, USA | collected... | reverse complement strand
TGGTGTTCGGTCCTTTGAATATGCCCTGCCTGACCTGTTTTTGGTTATAAAGGGTCCAAAGGCAGCAGCCCCGGCACCGGCACCGGCACCGGCCGCCCAGCAAATGGCGGGGGGGCCTGCCTTGACTCCGGCCCAGGCAGCAGCCGTTGCGGCGGCCCGAGAGAAGGCCAAGACCATTAGTTTTGGTAGTGGCCGCCTCGGCACCTACGCTGCGGAGTTTTGAACTCGTGTGGAAGGGAAGACGGAAGCCGCCCGTCTACCCCATAGGTTTCCGGACACTCTTTTTGGACTTCCTCCTTCCCACACGAGGGTTGGTTGTGTTGTTCACACGATGCTTTGCTTTTTCTTGTTCATACCGTTTCGGCGGTCTATACGGCGGTGGACCATTGAAGGGGGGCTCCCCTTCATCGCCTTCCAGCCCTACACCCCACCACTTGCTCTTTTGTTCCATTTACTCTCTACATGTAAGAAGCCATGCGGCTCTTAACGCCAGTCTTCATGGCCGCCTTGGCCGACCTGGCGAACGCCCCCGACTGGTCGTTATACGCACGAACATCCTCGCGACCGTCGCCCATACCCACCATACGCTGGAGGTCGGCATCCGGGGCGTGGGCCGCACTGGAGAGAATGTCCTGCTCCGTAAGCACGCCCTTGATGATGCGGCTAGACCCCTTGATGGTTTCAAAGAAGCCCGACGAAATCGGGACGACGTAGAGGTTCAGGCCGTTGACCTGCGAGAGGAACTGGTTGCCCACCGTCAACTGGAACTGGAGGGTAAAGTTGCCGACAAGACCCGGGGCCTGGCCCGCCTGGAGGGCAAAGTCGCGACCCGGGCGGAGAACCAGGGGGCCGCCGGCGAGCGACACATACATCGGGGTCACCGTCGTGCCCAGAGCCGAGCCCTGCGGCGTGCGACCCTCGCCGCACCAGGTATTGAAGTCCATGTCCAGGCCGTTGTTGATGGACATCTTGTAGAGTTCATACTGCGTGTGGTTGGCAAGCAGGCCCGAGAAGTTGTCAAAGTTGATGCTGATGCCCTGGATGGGGAGCGTAAAGTCGCCGATGGTGCTGTCCCACAGGCCGCTCGCGGGGGCGTTGACCGTGCCCGTGCCGACCACAGATTGGTAGGGGACCGAGCCCGTCGTGCCCGTGCCGGTGCCGAGCGACGTGGTCGTGCCCGTGCCGACGTTGAAGATGGACGCACCCGGGGTCGCCGGCTTGACGTAAATCATCAGAAGGTCCGGGATGTTCGGCAGGGTAATCGTGTTGGACGAAATCTGCGTGCCCGACACCAGCGACTTGCTGATGGAACTCGTTGTGCCGATGTAAGACGGCAGGGCAGACACCACACCCGTCGTGATGTAGCGGGGGAACTCCATGTAGGGCACGATGCTCTTGGGCGGCAGCGGGACATCCAGGGCGGGCGTCATGAACTGAACCGAGAGAGCCGGCTGGAACGAATACGGAGGGTAGGACGAGGTAGAAAGGCTCGTGACCCACTGCGGAAGACCCACAGCCGTGATGCCCGTGGTTCCCATCGTCTTGCCGACGAGCGACGAAGACAGACGCACCGCACGGCTCGGGTTAGGGAGCATGTTCATCTGAACCTGGAAGTTCTGGACACCGAACAGACCCGTGGAGAGTTCAAAGGCATCGCCAAAGATGAACGGCGGGAGCAGGAGTTTCTCCGTGGACTGCCAGCGGAGGTAGACCGTCTGGGTCGTGCCCGTGCCCTGGCCCGTGTAGGCCACCGTGGTGCCAGTCGCCGCCACGGGAATACCCGGGGACGCGAGGGGGGCACCCGTGGAGTCGCAGAACCACCACTCCGCCCACGCACCGTTCGGGGCCGTGTCGCTGGTGTAGCGGACGCTGTAGCCGTTGAGCGGGGAATTGTCGAAGAGAGGCTGGCCGCCCTGGGTGTAGGAGTTGGGCGGGTTGTAGGCATAGAGGTCAAGCATCGTCGGGCAGGTCCGCTGCTTACGGTGCTGGGCGAGGTCCTGAAGACGGAGGACATAGTTGAGCACATCCGCCGTGTTGACCGTCACCGTCGCGTCGTTGATGGTCGCCGTCATCTGCTGGACGCACTGGTGGCTCGGGAAGGCCGCCAGGGCCACGTCGCCCGGTCCCATAATAATCTGACCGCCCGACGGGGCAGCCGCAAAGGACACGGCGATGCTTACGACGCCACTGCTAATCCAGTCCACGGCACGGTCAATGAAGACGTTCTCGGACGGGACAATGACGTTGAACTGCTGGGTAGACTGGTTGGCAGTCTGGGCGTTGAAGGACACGTTCGTGATGCTGAGGGCACCCTTCTCCACGGCATACTTCGGCTTCGTCTGGATGACACGGGGGTCGTAGACAGAATACTTGGACACCTCACTCGTCATTTATGAGAGCGGCGGGAAAGATTTTTGGGACTAAACGACGACATACTACTTCTTGACGAAGCGGAGGCGGAAGGACACGGTGCCTGAATTATACATTTGGATTGGGATGACCTCGTTGGTGAGGCGGTTCCGCCACCCGAGGCGGAGGTCAATGTTCGTCAGGCCACCCTCGCTCGGGTCCAGGGCCGAGAAGAGAGGGACGAGGGGCTTGTAGAGAATGAAGCCACGCCACAGGTCCGCCGTGACGGCATCAATCGGCGTTTCCAGGAGGACCTTCTGGCTGGCACCGCTGAGGCCCGTGGCTCCACTCGTGTTAGAAGCACCCAGTAGGACGGGGTTGGCGTTCCCTTCAAGGCGGATGGGAATCTGGGTCGTGGTGAGGACCAGGGAAGCGATGGGCGACCAAAGGGACCCGGTGGAGATGAAGTCCTCGGTTTCGCGGAGGTAGTAGATGGAGGTGGTGAATGCGGAGGACCAGGGGGTGGGCATGGTAAAGATGCTGTTCGCCTGCGGGACCACATTCACAATGTTCTCGGGGTAGTAGACCGGCGTGACGTTGCCCGCAACCCACGCGGCCGATGCCGGGGCGGTGATGACCGATGTGGAGGATTGCGTGTAGGAATACGACGAGGCCGAGGTGGACAGAACCTTGGACTGGCCGCCAAAGTAAATGGTGTCAAAGTTGCTGATGAGGCCCTCCAAGTTGGAGTTGTAGCCGACAAAGGAGAACTCGGACGCACCGTAGGGAACCGAGGAATAGGCTACGGCTCCCGATGTGCCCGTGCCGCTGCCCGTGCCTGTGCCGGTGCCCTGTCCCGCACCATAGTAGGTGTTGGTCGGGAAGAAGGGACCGAACGGCTGGGACGGGTCAGACACGCCCTGCGATGCGGAATACGCCGAGGAAGGAGGTGTCGGCTGCTGGCCGTAGGGAAGCCACGAGGTCAGGGCATCCTGGACGAGGGAAAAGAGGCCGGTGTTCTGGTCATACTCAAAGTAGGGGCATCGGGTGCCGCCTACGCCCTGGATTTGATTGGCCTGGGTCATAACCGTCTTCCACGCCGTCGTAAGGGCATTGTTCATAATGTCCACCCAGTGCGAGTAGGAGTAGAGGTAGTAATAATTCACCTCGGGCTGACGAGGAAAGACGTTGAGCGGCTTGACCGTAAAGGGAGCCTGGTTCTCGTTAATCCAGGTGAGGGGGATGGTGGCTACAAAGGACTGGGTCGTGGCCGTGGTGCCCGTGCCACTACCAACCGTCGTGCCAACCGTAAGGCCAAACGACACGGAGTAGATGGAGTAGTTAATGTCCGCATAGTTCTGAAAGGCAGCCACCGGGGACCCGGCTGTGACGGATGCCGAGCCTTGGAGGATGGAGGTCGTGGCATTGGCAATTGTAAAGGTCGTGGCCGTGGACGAAACCACAGTGCCCGTCACGTTATATGCCGTGTTGCTGAACCCAGTGACCGTGACGGACTGGCCGAGGGTTAGGGCCACAGTCCAGGAGGTAAAGGTGTAGGTGACGGTCGCAGCCACCGTGCCCGTGCCCGTGCCCGTGCCCGTGCCTCCGCCACTCGCAATCGCAGAGGTAAGGACAACTCCCGTCTGCTGGGGACCAATCATCTGCGGAATGAGGATGGGGAGCGTCTTCTGGGCACCGTTAATACTGAAGTTGTCTACGCTGACTACATACTGGCTCGTGTCCTTGATGAGCGGGTATTGCCGCGTGTCCTGGAAATACACTGTCGGGTCATCCGTCGCCTGCGTAGTCGCCACCGTATTGTTGATGATGGTGGCGTTATAGTAGACATACTCACCATCTGCCGATGCTCCCGACATAACACGCTGCGTGAACGACATTTGTAAGAAGCGGGGGTTTTCTTTCGCCTTACTTACCGATGAGGTTGAAACTGAACCCACTTACAAAGTCGTCGGGGGTCATGCCGTCCACACACGCATCCTTAACGAGTTGGGTATAGGCTGGCAGGTCAAGATGCTTCAAATAGAGGCGGACGAGGCAATGCCGGCCGCAGGTATTCATATTGTTCTTCTCCTGCTGAAAGGGGACGGCGTTAGACTTGATTGTGTAGGGGCTGGTCTGGAGCAACTTGGTCAGGTGGTTCGTGTCCTGCCCGAACTGCTCCTGCTTCTCCTTGGAAATCCACTTCTTCTCGGCATCGGGCTTGTAGCCGCCATACGGGTCAAAATACTCTATAACGGGCTGGTCCCGGAGTTTCAGGAGGCAAACCCAGTGGCCGGTGGATTCATTCTGCGTCAGGTAAAGGAGCATCAGGCGGCCCTTTTCGTCCAGAACCTCGTCAATGCTCTGGGCCTTTAACAACTCGGGGTAGGACACGACCCGCAGAGTAGGAATGACCTTCTTCATGTCCGTTTCACTCAGTGCGTAGGCCTTCACCTCCTCCGCCTTGCCCCCCTTCCGCAGGGCGTCCGCTTGCTGGATTGCCCGCTCCAACTCCACCGGCTTCCGCGACAGTGCTGTCCCGCCCACGTAGGCCCTGTAGCCGGATTTGCGACCCAATTTGAAGGGGCGGATTTGAGGGCGTGGGGACATCCTTTACATTGTCCGCAGGGTAAATAGTGATGCGTTCTAAACCATTGGCCTCCTCGGGTTTCGCAATGTCCTCCACCTTACCAAACTTGGAGGTGAAGACGTCCAAGACAACCGGCGGCAGAAGCGGGCTGATTTCTTGGAGCCGGTCAATCTGGTCCCGGACATACTTTAACAGGGCAGTGGGCGTCTGCCGCTCCTCGCGGGGCAGGCCTAACTCAACAGAGAGGAAACGGTATAGTCTGCTGTATTGAATGGAGGAGATGCGGTGTCCTTCTTGGCGTTTGGCCCAGCCAAAGTAGGAGCCGACGGTGTTGAGGACGGACACGAACAGTGAAGACACCCCCAGAACAACGGGGGTATAGGCCCATCCTTGAAATATTTGTTGGCTGCCGACAGACAGGAAGCCTGTGACGGCGGAGAGGACAATGACGGGGAGGTCAATGAAGGTCTTGCGGTGGGCGTAGAGTTCTTCGCTCCGCTTATGGCACCACGCAAGGCAATTTGCCTTTTCTCCCGTTTCGCGGAAGTAGTCCTCCAGAGAGTGATGCCAACTGATGATGGGTTGGGTTTCGCCATCGCTCATTTGTTAGGTAGGCGTGGTTTCATTTGACGGACATTAACAAATGCGACTCGTCAAGGCCAAGGACGGACAGCACAAGTGGGTTGCGGTCTTTAAGGATGGGCACAGGCAAGCCTTCGGAGCCGCGGGCATGGATGATTATACCCTTACGCATGACCCGGAGCAGAGGGAGGCCTACATTCGCCGGCACTTGAAGGACTTGGACACGGGCGACCACCGGCGGGCCGGCTTCCTCTCCATGTTTGTGCTGTGGGGCCCAACCACCTCAGTCCGGGAGAATGCCAAGTTCTACTCCAAGCAGTTCAGGGAGTAATTACCCGCATCTCGGAAAATGAATGGGTAGATTTTGACCCTTTTTGGCCAAAATTCTCCCAGAAAAATTCAAATTTTTGGGAGGGGGGTTGAAATTATTTTTTTTGGGCTTGAACAACTGAAAATGGTCAAAAATCTACCCAAAACCTAGGTCTTACCTGTCTTTTCAAGTAAAAATGTAGTGGTGTGACCTGTTTAGGTCTTGGGAGGAGGCCTTAATTCCTCTACCCATTCATTTTCCGAGTTGCGGGTAATTACACGTCCTGGTCATTGTGTGCGGCCAGGGCAATCCCGTTCATGCTCCACTCGGGGGGAGGTGGCGGGATGACGTTCATCCCGGCTTGGGCGTAGGCTGCGATGTAGCAGGCCTCGCAGCGGTAGAGGCGTCGGTTGTCGGGCATCTTCAGAAACCGCACCCCGTTGGCCCCGTGCCGCCGGCCGCAGGGGCAGTTCCGCCGGTGGATGCCGCCAAAGGCCGCGTTCTGCGGGATGGTCCCGTTGTTCCGAGCCTCGCGAAACAGGGCCTGGGCTCGCCTCCGTGCGGGTAGGTCGTTAAACCCGTCTATGGCCCGCTGGCGGCGGTCGGGGTCGTTGGCCCGGCCATCCTGGGGAGGTGCCGGGGCGGGTGCCGGGGCACGCGGCGGGGGCGGTGCGAAGAAGGGGTCGGGTTGTCCGTTGGCCAGCAAGGCTCCGGGCGGTGGAAGTAGCGGCACATACGGGATGGCTGCTCGGCAAAGCGGGCAGCAGGCGATTCCGCGTTGTCCTAGGCCCCAGCCCGTGCGGACACTTTGGATTCTTGGTTGGCAGTCGGCACAGTAGGTATGGCCGTTGGGGCAGATTGGGTCGCGTCCTTGAAGCGTGTTGGGCTCGTAGCAGATGGGGCAGTCGTGGTCGCCGATTTCCTCGGGAAGGTCGGGTATAGGGTTCGCCATGGTGCTCGCCCTAACCCCTACTTGTTTGGCCCAGACGCATCCGTTTTTACCGTTCCAAGCCCCGTTTTTACCTCTCGGGATGCTTTTGTTATAAATCGCGAATGGAACGGCAAAAACGGATTTAGGTCCTCCAAACGAATAGGACTGTGGCGACCCGACTACGACTAAAATGAACACCTACCACGGCACCACCATCCCCGACTTTAAGACCCTCGTCCAGCAAATCAAGGCCAATGTCGGCCCCGACACGCGAGCCCATCTCGCGAAGGACGGCACGCTCAACCCGCTCCGCCGGAACACAAAGTTCGGCCACGGGAACAGCGGACACCATCCGTTCAACACAATGTCCGCAGAGGATGTGCTGTTTAGCACGGTCAACCGCAAGGGCGACGGGATTGCGATGACCCGCCGCATGGGGGACGGCACGGTGGACCTGGTTCTGCCCCTAGGCACCCCGCCGGACCAGGTTGGCAAGTTCAAGACGCACGCCAGCCAGATTGAGAAGAAGGAGAAAATCAAGGTTCGCCTTCGCAAGAACCTGGACAAGGCCAAGCCGCAGAAGCGGCCGCGGCAGCAAGAATCCGTAGCGGATTATACGGCCCGGTGGAAGGCCACGGCCGCCCTGCTGGGCGAGGATGAGGCAGCCCGCCTCCAGGACGCCGAGTTCTGGGAGGATGGTGGCTACGACATGGTGGCCTATACCGCGGACGGTATGGACTAGACTAGGGTAAGCGAACCCAACAAACCCCACTTTTTACATGGCCCGGGGGTAGAATCGGCAAAAACGAATCTCGTTCCTTCAAACAAGAAGCAGAGGCGGGGAAAATGAACACAACTACCTTCACCGAAACCGCCCAGCGTCTGCTGACCGCCAAGAAGGACTCCGAATGCTTCACCACCGACACCCCGCAGGTTCTGCGGTGGGACGAAACGGTAGACGGCTGGGTCTACAAGTTCCAGGCGAATTGGATTACAAGCAAGGACTCGGATGACCTGTTCCACGACGTCCACGTGACCGCACGAAAGAAGGGAGAGAGGCACACATTCAGCGTTTGGTTTGAGAAGGACGGCACAACCTACAAGGCGGTGTAAGAACACCAAAACCGAGGTAAGTAGAGGGAAAATACACTTTTTACATTCGGGCTCGTTGGAGCCGCCAAGTAAAAAAACCTATGGGTAAGCAAATGCCTACGCCAGTAATCAACTTTGAAAAGAGCAAGGGCGGCCTAGCCATTGCCAAGGTAAAGGGTGGCGAGTATAACGGCGACACCCTCTACATTCACATGGACGGCAGCAAGGGCAAGGGCGGGGTTCAAGAGTTGGAGTTGGGGAAGCATCGCCTCGCCGCCCTGCCGGCCCGCAAGCAGGTGGAGGTTATGCGTGTCCTCCAAGAGGCCTTTGCCCGCGGTATTCCTCCTGACCATCTGTCCCCTGAACTTACCCGTATTCCCGGTGTGCGTGATGCGTATGAGGAGATGAGCGGGGCCGCCAAGGAATCCGAGTCCACCCGGGTCAAACTGCCCGATGGCAGCCACTTTGTCCTTATTCCGTCGCCTGACCCCAAGAAGCGTGAAGTCTATTACATTGCGGGAGCATCCGGGTCAGGAAAGAGCCACATTGCCAAGGGCCTGGCCGAGCAGTATATGAAGCAGTTCCCCGACCGGGCCGTCTACCTGATTAGCAAGTTGGAGCAGGACGACACGCTAGACAGCATGAAGGGCCAGAAGTGCGTCCGCCTGAAGCCCGCCAAGTTGGTGGAAACTCCGATTAAGACCACGGAGGACATGGAGAAACTGGGGGACAGTATGGTCATCTTTGACGACTATGACTCCTTCACGGGCAAGGAGGCCAAGGCCATCCAGCAGTTGATGGACGACATTGCCACAATGGGTCGGCACATGAACATTACGATGCTGTGCCTGACGCACTACCTGACCAATTACTCCAAGACCCGCCTGCTTCTGACCGAGTCTACGAACATTGTTGTCTACCCGCTGTCTACGGGGAACCACTCGTTGAACTACCTGCTCAAGACCTATGTAGGCCTGGAGAAGGACGAGATTAGCCACCTTAAAAAGGGCGGGTCGCGTTGGGTCATGATTCATAAGAACTACCCTTGCTTTTGTGTGACGGAGAATGAGGCCTTTATGCTTCACGAGGAGCGGGGCGAGGGGCGGTAATCCTTGCGAATAGGGAGGAGATGCTCCACAGTTAATTGCGACTTCATCTTGGCATTCATGACGTCCCGCAGTTTGGGAAGTAGGGCCTGGGGATTGGTTGCGTGGTCAAATTCAGGAAAGAACAACTTGGCCATCCGGTCCCGCATCCAATCCAGTTCCTCTCGCTTCTTGGCGGGGGTCACAGCATTGGGGAACTCGGCCAGCAGGTCCAGGTCAGACACCACGGTATAAACCGCACCCAGGGGCGAGTTCAGGAGCCGACGCAACTTCTTCTCATCCGTAATGTAGTGCTTCTCCTTGGCAATGCTTAGCATACGCTTGGCCACCTTGACCCAGTTCCCCTCCTCCTCGTATAACACAATGTCCTCGGCCAGAGCATCTTTAAGGGGGCGGAGTTGGGCGTAGGGCTTGCCGCCCTTGGTCCAGAGAATAATGTTAGACACTTCAATATACTTGTCCTTGACCCACGCCACCACATCCACCTTGGTAATGCCCTTGGACATGAAGCACTCGGACAGGAGAAAGGTATGGCCGCGGTAGTGAAGCGAGCCCCGGGCCACATCTGCGGGGGTCCAACGCAGCACACCGAACCGCAACTCCTTCCTGGCCCTTAACTTCTCGGGGATGGTAAGGTGCGGCTTCAAACACTTTTTGCCCGCCTGGAATTCCGCATCGGTAATGATTTTGGTCTGCCACAGATGGCTCAGGGTCTTGACCTCCTCCGCCTGCGAATAGTGCTTGTCCCGCAGCAGGTTCCACGCCGCAATCTCCCCGCACTTAATGTCCGTCACGGTTCCTATGCGGCACGCCCGCTTCACCAGAGCCTGAAACGCCTTGACCGAAGATGCCCTCAACGGGACATTCTCCGTCAAGTCATAATCCGCGGAATACATGATTTGGTGGTCCTCGTTTGACCCTAGCACAACCGGCTTGTCCGAGAGCGAAACCGCCGTCAAGACCTTCCGTAGGGGCGTGGAGAATTGCTCGGGAAATGGACGATGCCCGCCCTTGCCCAGCCCGACCGGATTCTCCTCTACCGGGGACTCAATGTTAGGCTCTCCGAGAAGGTCAATCAAAAGCCGCACGCGAGCACGAGTGTCGGGGCGACGGGGAAAGACAACCAGACAGGCATTCCGGAGAAAGGGACCTCCTTGGGGTGGTTTGGGAGCATCACGAGCAGGGGACATAACATAGGTCACAATTGCCTTGGCAAACCTCTGGGCCGTCCAGGCTAGACCGTTGGCCGCTATATGGTCCAGCGTTTGAACAATGTCGTCTTCATGAGCGGCAATCCAATCTGCCACATCGGCAAAGGTCGGGTCATGAACAAACCCACTGGGGTCCATTTGTATAACCGCCAGACTTACTTAACTACCAACAACACGAGTAGGCCCGGTGTTTGTCGGCCGACCCACACCTGTCGGGTCCTCCGAGGGTTCCGCAGCAGCATCGGACTCCCTGAGAATTTCAATCAAGAGCCGCACCCGGGCAGGCGTTGTAGTTCGCTGAGAAAAGGCCGTCATGGCTGCGTTCCGCACAATGGCGGTTGCTCCCGGTGGCTTTGGTGCGTCCTGTCCGTGAAACGAAACATAAACATAAATCGCCTTGGCAAAATTAACGGCTGTCCATTCTACATCAGACGCCGCTTCCCGTAGCATATGAACTAGGTCGTCCTCGTGCTGGGCAAACCAATCTGCCAAGGCAGCAAACGGCGATTGATTTACAACCTCGCCAGGGTCCATTTGTGTAGTCGCAACACTTGCTTAACTACCAACAGCACGAGAAGGGCCGTCACTGACGCGAAACCCAGCCCCCACACCGGCCATCTGCCGCATCAGTTCAATCATCCGCTCCATACGGAACCGTGTGTTTGGCTGATGCCAAGCCTCCTGTGCGAGTTCGGCTAGAAGGGCACCAAACCCCTCGGGCGTGGCGGCCTCGGTGTGCTCCTCAATATAGTATAGAAGAGCATCCGCAAACCCCGCGGGGTCCTCCGGTGGGTCATCCAGTTCGTGGTCAAAATAGTCCACCACATCGTCCAACTGGTCCTCCAACGCATCCGCAACACCCTGGATTAGGGGTAGAGCCTCCACGGGTTCCTCCGCCTCCTCCATCTTCACCTCCTCGGGCTGGACGCCGCGGCCGCCATGTCCCGCACCAGCCGCAGCGGGCGGATTCTGTAAGTAATGAATTATTCCCTCTACAAGCCACTGCGGTTCCTGACCCCAATTCGCATGAACAGCCTGAGTGACCCAGTGTTGCCATCCGGGCTCTCCTCCCGCGGGATTGTCGCCTATAACATCAAGTTCAATCGTTTCTATAAGGA
>Ga0007805_1000712_pt1 | contig 11372 bp, 12 predicted proteins | sample CryBogCBE24Aug09_FD_71231 | JGI IMG/M metagenome (GOLD analysis project Ga0007805, IMG submission 71231) | Freshwater microbial communities from Crystal Bog, Wisconsin, USA - CBE24Aug09 | ecosystem: Environmental > Aquatic > Freshwater > Lake | place: Crystal Bog, Wisconsin, USA | collected... | reverse complement strand
TTTGGCAAGCACCTTTGGCAAGCAACTTTGCCAGATCGGCCCAACCCTTACTTGATCCACAAACGCAGGGCATCCCACGCGCGCCCCAAAAGACCCGCCTGGTCGACGCTGGCCAATGCCACCAAAGGCAGCTCCAAATACGGTTGATCCGCCAAAGTCACTTTCAGTTGACCCACTGGCTGCCCTTTGAAATAGGGCGCCACCAACGGATCGGGGCGGGACAAGGTGGCCCGCAGCTGGGCCGCGCGCCCCGTTGGCACATCCACCACGATGGCATTTGGCTGGCCCAGCGGCAAAGATTTGGCGTTGCCCTTCCAGACGTCGGGGGCCGTGACCGCGACCCCGGCCTCAAACAATTTCACGGCTTCAAACGCGGTGTACCCCCAATTGAGGAGTTTTTGGCTTTCCGTGGCACGGGCATTGTCACTGGCAGCGCCAATCACCACCGACAACAACCTTCGCGGACCCACCCCTGGGGCCTCCCGCTTGGCTGTGGCTATCAAGGAATACCCCCCGGTGTCGCTGTGACCTGTTTTGAGACCGTCCACCGTCGGATCTCTGAGCAACAAGGTGTTGGTGTTGTTGTTGGTGTTTCTATTACCGCTGTTATTGGCAGGGGCGTTTGAAATGCGGTCGGGGTATTGTTTCTGTGAAAAATAGGCCAGGGACGAAGGAAAATCCGCCATCAACCGGGTGGCCAGAATGCTCAAGTCCCGTGCCGTCGTCACCTGGCCGGGCTCAGTAGAACCTTCTGGATTTTTGAAGCGGGTGTTTTTCATGCCCAAAACTTGGGCTTGTTGGTTCATCATCTCGACAAAATGCGCTGCATTGCCCCCAACCGCTTCGGCCAAGGCGAGGCTGGCCTCATTCGCCGACAAAACAGCCACGGCTTTGAGCAAGTCTTCCACAGGCACGCGGGCCTTCGGGTCAAGAAACAAACGGGCCCCCGGCGTGTGCACGGCTTGTTGACTGATTGCGACCGAGTCGTGCAGGTCAATTTTTTTGGACTTGAGGGCGTCGAAAACCAAATACGCGGTCATCAGCTTGGTCAATGAAGCCGGCTCAACTGGGAGATCCACGTCTTGTGCTGCCAAAATTTGATTTGCCGTCACATCGATCAACAAAAAAGACTTGGCGGCCAGCGCTGGCGGCGTCGGCAGGGTGATTTTTGAAGCTGTTAAAGCAGGCGCCGGGGCGGGCCAAGCGTTAGAGAAGGGACATGCAAAAAACGCGGCGAAAGAACTGAAGACCGCCAAGGCGACCCAATCGACTGCCCCGACACGCGTTTTTGACCCTTCCCGTTTCAGACAAAAACGCATCTTTGAATCCTCAACCAGGGGCCACCTCAGACTGGCCAAGGTGGGCCAACACCAAGCGTTTGAGCAAGGGCAATTGACCGTGGAAAAAATGCTCGACACCGGGCACCACCATCACCGGCAAAGCCTGAGGTCTCGCCCAATCCAGCACGCTGCTCAGCGGGACGGTGTCGTCTTGTTCACCGTGAATGACCAAAGTTTCCGGGTGCAGCGCCTGGGGAATGGGCGCCACTTCAAATCGCGAAGCGGCGGTGCCGACCAAGACCACTTTGCGAATTGGCCGCACAGACTGAGCCGAACCATGGGTTTGTTCAGCACCCTCTTGGGGGCGCCCTTGCTGCACCACATGACTCGCCACGAAAGCCCCAAAAGAAAAACCGGCGATGGCCAGCGGGGTTTGAACATCGGGCGCTTGGTCTTGCAACACCGCCAAAAAATCGGCCACTTCGCCTCGGCCCTCGTCCCAAGCCCCTTCGCTGCGGCCGACGCCCCGAAAGTTAAAGCGCACCGCGTCCCAGCCAGCTTGCACAAAAGCACGCGCCAAGGTTTGCACCACTTTATTGTCCATCGTGCCCCCAAACAGCGGATGCGGGTGGGCAATCAGCGCCACGCCTCGACTTTGAGGAGAGGGCGCCGAATCACGCAAGCACTCCAGCACCCCCGCCGGACCCGCAACGGTGAACTTTTGGGTTTGGGCATTCATTCAATTGCTCCAAAAGGCGGGGGCGTTGTCCCAACACCGCTGGGCCCGAACTGCCTTAATTTGGCCATGACGTGGGTGCTTAGTTCGACCACTTAGTCGGGCAAGCGAAGTCGCTCGACCACCTGACCGTTTTTCAGGTGGCTCTCGACAATTTCATCGATGTCCTGGTGGTCGACAAAACGGTACCAAGTGCCCTCGGGGTAGACCACGGCCACCGGTCCCGCATCGCAGCGGTCAAGGCAACCGGCTTTGTTGACCCGAACCTGGCCCGGGCCTGCCAAACCCTGCGCTTTGACCTGTGCTTTGCAGTGGTCAAAAGCCGCTTGGGCGTTGTGTTGGGCACAACAATCATCGCCGTTGCTGCGCTGGTTTAAACAAAAAAAGAGGTGGCGCTTGAAATAGCTCATGAAACGATTCTAAGGGGGCCCATCAATTTCGTTTTGAGACCCGAATGGCCAAATAAAACAAGGTGACAAAGGGCCATATCCAGCCAATCCATTCGGCCAAACCGTTGAATCGAATGAATCGCCCTTGCTCCCAAGTTTGCAGGTTGTGTGCTAGATACGCACTGGTGGGGGCCGGGTTGAGCAAGGTCAAATTAACGGCCAAAGCCAACAAGGCCAGTACCGCGCAAGCCCTTGGTGGCAGCAGCCAAGCCAGCACCCCAACCCCAACCGCCAAGCCAAATCCCCAAGCCACCGGGGCGTGCCACCAACCCCAAGCCCGAGCGGGGCCAAAACTCAAGGCTTGCGACAACGCGGTCACAGCCAAGCCCGCCAACAAAACCAAGGCCAAACCCAAAGGGCGACGCACTTGGTTTCGCATCACGGCATAAAGGAGCAAGACGGGGGCCAGCGCCCCGAGCGCCACACACAGCACCTCGGTCAAAGGCGCCAACGCTGAGCGCTCAGCGGCCGACGTAGGCAACCAGGCCATGAGTTCAACGGGCAGGCCCCAATCGCTCAAGGCCTCAGAAGCACGGGCCACTACTTGACCCAAGCCCAAAGGCACTTCCAGCGGAAACAACAAGCCCAAGGGCCACATGGCCAACAGCACCAAGGCGCCGCGGGTGTCTTCCACAAACCATTGATGGCGAAATTGACGCCAACGCTCCAAGCCGCCCCTGTTGTTAAGCAGCCACACCCCGCCAGCGCCCAGAACCGCTCCAGCGGTGTTGAGACACCAATCCAACTGCGACGGAACCCGAACCGGCAAAAAGCTTTGGGTGGCTTCCATTGTCAAAGACAAACAGGCGGCCAAAACCACGGCACTGAGCACGGGCCAGCGAAACCCTTGTCGCAAGCCCCCCACCGCCAACAAAAACCCCAAAGGCGCATACCCCAAGACGTTGGAAATGACGTCAAACCACGTCCAGTAACGTGGCCAGGGGGCTGCTAAGAAAGCCAAGGGGGATAAGCCCTGCTCGCGCCACCCCGAAAAAGGATGCAGGCTGGCGTAAACAATCAGCACCGTGTAAACCAAGGCCAAAGGCCATGCCGATGTTTTGGTGGTGTTCAAAACGGCTTGACCACCACCAAGCAAACAATCGCCAACAGGAGCAGGACAGGCGCTTCATTGAACCAGCGGTACCAAACGTGGCTGCGCTGCGGTGTTTGGGGTTCATTGGGCTTATGGGGTTCATGCGCTTCAAAGCGCTTCAAAATTTTGCCGCAGGCATGGTGATACCCCAAGACCAGCAGCACCAGCAACAGCTTGGCGTGCATCCAACCATTGCCCGGTCCAGGGCCAAAACCAATGCCATAAGCCAACCACAATGTCAGGCCCAGCGCCAGCGCCGGTAAGGCCAAAAGGGTGGTGAAGCGGAATAATTTACGCGCCATCAAGAGCAAGCGGTCGCGCTCGGCCACGGAGCCCGGCTCGACCATGGCGAGGTTGACAAAAATTCGTGGCAAGTAGAACAATCCGGCAAACCAACTGGCCACGAAGACAATGTGCAAAGCTTTGATCCACAACATGGCTAAAGTGTAGGCCACAAACTCCAAAATTTGACCATGAGTTCTTACTTGTTCACCCCCGCCGCCTTCCCTGCCAACCGCCCCCGTCGCTTGCGCCGTGATGAGTTCACCCGCAACTTGGTGCGTGAAAACCAGCTCAGCGCGCATGACTTCATTTACCCCGTTTTTGTGCACGAAGGCGAAAATCGGCGTCAGGCGATTGCCTCCATGCCAGGCGTTGAACGCCTGAGCTTGGATTTGCTGTTGCCCGTCGCCCAAGAATGCGCCGATTTGGGCATCCCTTACCTGGCCTTGTTCCCGGTGATTGACGCTGAGCTGAAGGACCCGCGCGGCAGCGAAGCACTGAACCCAAACGGCCTGATACCGCGCGTGGTGCGGGCCTTAAAGCAAGCCGTGCCCCAACTGGGCATCATGACCGACGTGGCATTGGACCCCTACACCAGCCACGGCCAAGACGGGGTGTTGGACGAAGAGGGCTACATCTTGAATGACATCACCACCGACCTGTTGGTGCAACAGGCCTTGGTGCAAGCCGAAGCCGGCGTCGACATGGTGGCCCCCAGCGACATGATGGACGGACGCATTGGCGCCATTCGCCAAGCGCTTGAGGCCAAAGGCCTGATTCACACCCGCATCATGGCCTACAGCGCCAAGTACGCCAGCGCTTTTTACGGCCCCTTCCGCGACGCCGTGGGCTCGGCCGCGAACTTGGGCAAAGGGAATAAAAAAGCCTACCAAATGGACCCCGGTAACTCGGACGAGGCACTGCGTGAAGTGGCGCTCGATTTGGCCGAGGGTGCTGACCTCGTGATGGTCAAACCCGGCATGCCCTACCTGGACATCGTGCGCCGAGTGAAAGACCAGTTTCAGGTGCCCACCTTCGCCTACCAAGTGAGCGGGGAATACGCCATGCTGAAAGCCGCCGCTCAAAACGGCTGGCTGAACCACGACGCCGTCATGCTGGAAAGCCTGCTGGCCTTCAAACGCGCTGGGGCCGATGGCATCTTGACCTACTTTGCCATCGACGCCGCGAAAGCCTTGAAGGGCTAAGGGCTTGTTTTAAGCCGCGAGTTTTTCTTCGAAAAACGCCAACGTTCTGGCCAAGGCGGGCTTGGCAGCGGCCTCGTTCCCGGCGGCACGGTGGTTGCAGTTGAAGCCGTGGTCGGCCGCATAGGTGAAGACCTGCACTTGGGGTTGCGCCTTCGTAAATTCTGCCACCGAGGGCATGGAAATGTAGTGGTCCTGCTCAGCGAAATGGCTCATGACGGGCACTTGGGCTTGGCGCGCGGCCTCTTCGGGGCTGGTCATGCCCCCACCGTAATACGTTACAGCGGCGCTGAGGCCCTTGACCAAGGCCGCGGCGCGCCATGTCAAAACGCCGCCCCAGCAATAGCCCACGATGCCGACTTTGAGGGGACCTGAACCCGCAGCGCCGAGGTGGGCGTAGTCCACAGCGGCTTGAATGTCGGCCATCACGCCGGGGGCAGGCAATTCGTCCACCGCTTGTTTGTAGCCAAAACCTTCTTGCATGTCCTCGGCCGAGTAGCCCAGGTCCACATCGGCTTTGACGCGTGAAAACGTGGCGGGCGCTACCGCCAAAAAACCAGCCCGGGCAAAGCCATCGGCCACTTCTCGGATGTGGGTGTTGACGCCAAAAATCTCTTGCAAAACCACCACCGCGCCTTGGGGGTGGGCGGCCCATTCACCTTGTGGTAATGCCACATAGGCCTTGAAGACGTGGCCATCGGTGGCGGTCAGTTCGACAAAATCGCCTAAGAAATTTGACTGTTTTGACTGTTGCATTGGAGACTCCGTCGGTTGGAAAAAAGGGGTTTGGCCTCGGTCTGAAAGCGCCTTGGCATGCTTTAATTTGGCTCAATTATGTTTCGATATTGTTAACAAAGGGTCGACATGAGCGAACAAGTTGTCTTGATCACAGGGGCCAGTCGAGGCATTGGGGCGGCGACCGCTTTATTGGCTACCCAAGCTGGTTATGCGGTGGCCGTCAATTACGCCAGCAACTCGCTGGCTGCCGATGAAGTGGTGCGTCAAATTCGGGCGCTGGGTGGGCGCGCCATCGCCGTCCAAGCCGACGTCGCCGTCGAAGATCAAGTGGTCGCGATGTTCGAGCACATCGATGCCAAGCTGGGGCGGCTCACGGCCTTGGTGAACAACGCCGGCGTCGTCGATTTTCCGGCCCGGGTGGAAGCCATGACGGTGGCCCGTTGGCAGCGCATGTTCAACATCAACGTACTCGGCACCTTCATTTGCTCACGGGAAGCGGTTCGCCGCATGAGCACCGAGCACGGCGGCTCGGGCGGCGCCATTGTCAACGTCTCGAGCGCCGCTTCGCGTTTGGGCTCACCCGGTCAGTATGTGGACTACGCCGCCGCCAAAGGCGCGGTGGACGCCTTCACCTTGGGCTTGGCCAAAGAAGTCGCGGCCGTGGGTATTCGCGTCAATGCGGTGCGCCCCGGTTTGATCGACACCGAAATCCATGCCTCAGGCGGCCAACCCAACCGAGCCCATGAGTTGGCGCATTTGGTACCAATGAAACGGCCGGGGACCGCTGAAGAAGTGGCGCAAACCATTCTTTGGCTGCTGTCCGACGCGGCCAGTTACACCACCATGTCTTTGTTGGACGTCTCCGGCGGCCGTTGATGCTTATGAACACCCCGCCCCACTCCACTTCCTCGGCCAAAACCATCCTGTATTACTGGGAGGACATGGCCGTCGGCGATGTGCGCGATCTCGGCAGCATCACCCCCAGCCGGGCCGAAACCATTGCCTTTGCCGAGCAGTTCGATCCACAGCCCTTTCACTTAGACGACGACGCGGCCAAGGCCTCGGTTTTTGGGGCGTTGAGCGCCAGTGGTTGGCACACTTGCTCGATGGCCATGCGCTTGATGGTGACGAATTTTTTACATCAGTCCAGCAGCCTGGGATCGCCTGGCCTGGAAGGCATCAAATGGCTTAAGCCCGTCTTCCCAGGCGACACGCTGCGCCTCACCAGCACGGTGCTGGAAAAACGCCCCATGCGCTCACGCCCAACGGTTGGCTTGGTTCGCACCCAATGGTCGATGTTCAACCAACACGGCGATCAGGTCCTTCACATGGAAGGCTGGGGCATGTTTGGCCGGCGTCAGCCGCAGCCACCCACTGACACATCGGCCTCTGCTGGTTGAGTAAAGGCCCCAGTGACGGGGTCAAATTCAACCGCACGCAAGTGCTCCGCCAAACCCGCATCCATGCCCTGGGCATGGGTGTTGAACCAAATGCCCAGCTCGTGGTTCATTTGACGAACCATGGCCAAGTTGCCCGCCGCACCGCGCTTGGCCACTTCACGCATGATTTGCAACATCTGGCTGTGTTCGCGTGAATGACAGGATCCAGGACCAAACTGGGTCTGCTCCATCCAGCGGTCTTCGCGGTCAAAGTGCGCCTGGGTGTGGGCGATCACGCTGTCCCAAAGGGGCAACAAGGCCTCGTCAGCCACCTCGGTCACCTGCGCCAACAGGTCGACAAATTCACGGTGCGTGTCGTCCATGAAGTTCAAGTCCAACACCAGGTCGTTGTTCCATTCAAGGGATGGATAGGTCTGCGTCATCAAAATTCTCCGCCAATTTGCGACAGTCAAAAATCAGCCGTCAAGCTTACACTGTTGCCATGAGTACCGCCAACGTTGTCAACTTTGATTTTATTGTCGTCGGAGCCGGCACCGCAGGGGCCTTGTTGGCCAACCGGCTCAGCGCCAACCCCAAACACAAGGTCTTGTTGATCGAGGCCGGCAAGGCCGACAACTACCCTTGGATTCACATCCCTGTGGGCTATTTGTATTGCATCGGCAACCCACGCACCGATTGGTTGTACCAAACCGAACCCAGCCCCGGCTTGAATGGCCGCAGCCTGCGTTACCCGCGTGGCAAAGCCTTGGGCGGCTGCAGCAGCATCAACGGCATGATTTACATGCGCGGCCAAGCGCGCGACTACGCGCATTGGGCCGAGCTGACGGGCGACGACAGTTGGCGCTGGGAGAACGTGCTGCCCGCATTCAAACAGCACGAAGACCATTGGCGGCTCGACTCAGAAAGTCAAAATTCAGCCGACCCCCATGGCTTTGAACACCGTTTTGAAACCCTGCACGGCAACTTCCGCACGGGCAGTTCGGGCGAGTGGCGCGTCGAAAAACAGCGATTGAAGTGGGCCATTTTGGACGCCTTCGCCAAGGCCGCCCAACAAAGCGGCATCCCGGCAACCGAGGATTTCAACCAAGGCAGCAACGAGGGCGTGGGCTATTTTGAGGTGAACCAACGCCGTGGTTGGCGCTGGAACTCGGCCAAGGCCTTTTTGCGTGGCCCCCAAGCCGCCGATCAACGCGCCAACCTGACGATCTGGACCGAGACGCAAGTGACGCAGTTACTGATCGGCCCCGATGCCAGTGGTTACCTCACCTGCACAGGCGCTAAATTGATGCGCCGGGGTGAAGCCGTTACCGTGCGGCTGCGCGGCCGCACCAGTGGCGTCGGTCACCAAGGCCGCGGTGAACTCATATTGAGCGCGGGCAGCATTGGCTCCCCCCAAATTTTGCAGCTCTCTGGCGTCGGCCAAACCAACTCCCTGCAAGCGCTGGGGATTCAACCCACCGTGAACCTGCCGGGGGTTGGACAAAACCTACAAGACCATTTGCAAATCCGGGCGGTATTCAAGGTGCAAGGCGTTAAAACGCTGAACACCCTTGCCAACAGCCTCTGGGGCAAGGCAATGATTGGCCTTGAATACGCCCTCTCAAGAAGCGGCCCGATGAGCATGGCCCCCAGCCAATTGGGCGCTTTCACCAAGAGCCGGCCCGACCTGCCTTATCCGAATGTGCAATACCACGTGCAGCCCTTGAGCCTGGACGCTTTTGGCGAGCCGCTTCACCCTTTCAATGCCTTCACCGCCAGCGTGTGCAACCTGAACCCCAGCAGCCGTGGCAGCGTGCACATCAAGAGCCCGCATTTTGGCGATGCCCCTGCCATTCAACCCAACTACCTGTCGACCGAAGAGGACCGCCAAGTGGCGGCCGACAGCTTGCGCCTGACGCGCCGCATCGTGGCCCAACCCGCTTTGGCCCGCTATCAACCCGAGGAATTCAAGCCCGGCCTGCAATACCAAAGTGACGATGAGCTCGCCCGCTTGGCCGGCGACATCGCCACCACCATTTTTCACCCCGTCGGCACGACGCGCATGGGCTTGGCGTCAGACCCTTTGGCCGTCGTCGATTCGCGTTTGCGCGTGCTGGATGGTCAGGGCGGCGTGGTGGCGGGTTTGCGCGTGGTCGATGCCGGTGTGATGCCCAGCATCACCAGTGGCAACACCAACAGCCCCACCTTGATGATTGCTGAAAAGGCCGCCGCTTGGATTTTGGCGGACGCAGGGACGAACTGAAATTCAGGTTCAGATGGGGGGATGGTCTTGGTTGCTTCTGAACCAAAAAAGCAACAAGGTGGCCGTCGGCATCAGCCCCGCCACCACCAACATCGGTAACGCCAGCGGGTAATCCAAGGGGCGCACCACCACCCAGATACAAAGCAGTTGCAAGGCCACGGCCAACGCCACGCGTCCCAACCAAGGTTGCCAATAACGTTGCCACTTTTCGCTCAGCCACACGCCACTTTGGCCCGCCAACCACCCGGCACAGGCCCCGGCCAACACATCATTCGGCCAATGCACCCCCACCGCCATGCGCGACAAACCCACCCCCAAACCCACGCCCAAGGCGCTGAGTCGCACGCCATAGCGAAGGCCGCCCGCGGGCAAACGGGCGCTCAGCACCCAAAGCACGGCAACAAAGGCAAAGCCGGTCAGGGTGTGACCAGACGGGAAACTCTGGGTCGTCAGATGGGGGCCGATTTCGTGCACCCATTCAGGAGACAACACGGCACTCGGGCGGGCGGCGTGGTAAGCCGCCTTCAAGCCCAACGACAGCACCGTGCCCAAAGGAATGGAGGCCATCAGGGCCGGGATCACCTGGGGCCAAAAGTACAACAACGGGCTGAGCAAGATCAGCATCACGCTGGTGTCTCCGAACAAGGTCAAACTGGACCACAGGGCATCGGGCCAATCGGCGGCCCACTGGTTGATGTTGACAAAGAGTGCCACCGGCGGGCCATAGGGCATGGCCAGACAGGTGGCGAGCAACATCAGCGCGGCGAGCATGGCGGCTGAGGTCCAACCGTTTAAAAACCACTTCATGGGGCCGCCCTTTCTTGAACAGCGCCTTGCCAATGTTGGCACCAAAGCAAATTGAAATGAGCCAATTGCCGCCCCCAATGGATCACCGGGATTTGTCCCTTGGCCTCGCATTCGGCAAATGCGTTGGGTCCAATCGGCGGGGCAAAGTCCATCAAAGACCAATTCACCAGCAGCACCGATTCGCCGGCTTGCAGCTCGCCAAACCAACGGTCAAATTGATCGTGGTGGGAGTGCACCACTTTGACGGGGGAAGGCCTTGCATACCAAGCCAAACGGCTGGCCAAAGACCAGTTCATCACCGCCAAAGCCGGCACTTGGCCGCCATTCGCCGATGACAATCCTTGCGCCGACTGCTGCGCGAACGGGGCCACCTCGGACCATCCCCACAAATCGGCAAGGGGGTTGTTGGGGGCCGTCTGGGCAGATTGCCCCATCGGCGCCGTGGCTTGCGGGCCCGACTCGGCGTTGACGCCGGGCAGCCAACCCGCCGAAACCAACAACCAAAAGGCCAATGCCAAACCCACCGTTTGTAGCCCCACGAGCGCACGCCAAAGTCCTGTTGAGCCGCGCGACCGGGGAGCCTTTAAGCGCTGCGCCCAGCCCCAAGCGGCCACGGGCAGCAGCGCCATCCAGGCCGACAGCGTCCAATGCGGCAAAGCCCCGCCACGCCCCGAGGTCAGCACCAGCAGCAACAGGGCCGGCACCCCAAAAAATGCACAAAAAACCAAGGGGGATCGGGTGGCCGGCGATTGAGCGCGACCCGCCACCCATAGGCCCCATGCCAACAAGGGACCATAGGCCAAACATTGCACCAAAAAATAAGCCACTACTTTGTAGAGCTGCCAGGGCCCGCCACCGGCTGTGTGGTGGAGTTGGTAGCCAAAGGAGGCCCAGTCGTTTTGCCAATTCCAATAAAAAACCGGCAGCGTCAGCAGGCATGCGGCCAACAAGGCCCCCCAAAAGCCGCTTTGCTTGAAGAGGCCCAAACCCCCTTGTCGCAGCAGCCAAGCCAAAGCGCTCAAACCCAACAACACCGAGGTGTATTTGCTCAAGCCACACAAACCCAAACTGAGGCCCAGCGCCAGCCAAGTCGCCATCCCGGTGACTCGTTTGCTGGCTTGACTGGTTTGGCTGGCTTCGCTA
>Ga0007805_1000690_pt1 | contig 11575 bp, 10 predicted proteins | sample CryBogCBE24Aug09_FD_71231 | JGI IMG/M metagenome (GOLD analysis project Ga0007805, IMG submission 71231) | Freshwater microbial communities from Crystal Bog, Wisconsin, USA - CBE24Aug09 | ecosystem: Environmental > Aquatic > Freshwater > Lake | place: Crystal Bog, Wisconsin, USA | collected... | reverse complement strand
AACTCACGATCCGCCGGGGGAAACTGATCCCGCCAGTTTCGTCATAAATAAACTCAGACGCCCAGATATCCGTAAACTCTTTGGCAATTGGTGTGTTGCGAACCACGTCGCCAATGCCACTCGAAATCAAATAAAACTCGAGCTGTACTTGCGGATGTCTTTTGCGCACTTGCTCGCGCAAACGTGCAAACAATGTGTCAACCCCGACGTGAAGAGGCAAATTCTGACCCCAACTAATCAAATCTGCCTGTTTGATGGACCCACCTGCCCCGGCGCTCGCGGCTCGGGACTTCGATAATTGAATCATCTCGTGTAAATAAGCGGGTACTGGATCCCAATCCTGATTTAGCAAAGGATCTACCCTGCCCGACCAGAATTGCTGCGTATCGACCCCAATTGACTCGAGAAAACCAGATGTGCTGTCAGGGGCCAGCGTATCGTCAAAATCAAAAATTAAAGCAATGACATCAGACATACTATGTTTTCCGTGACAGGGGTATGTTGCACTTCAAATGGCAAGCAACCATGTTTTGCCCCTGAATTGACCATGAATGCAATATTATTCGCTTTTAGACGAGCACTAACTCATGAGCAACACAGAAATCCGTCCTGACCAATCGGTTGAACTGCTTAAAGCCCTGCATATCCTGACCCGCGACGGTAAGCTCAATCAGGATAGTCGGCGCAAACTCAAGCAAGTCAACCATCTTTACCGGTTCATCGAACCCTTATTAAGAGAACTGGCCTCCTCCCATGCAAACTTTAGTGTTGTTGATCATGGTGCCGGCAAATCTTATCTTGGATTTATCCTGACTGATCTGTTTCTTCGCCATCATGCGCCTCATGCAACGATGGTGGGTATTGAAACGAGACCGGAGTTGGTGACGAGCTCTGAGGCGCTCGCGCAAACGCTGGGATTTAAACAGATGCGGTTTTTGAACCTATCTGCGGCTCAATCAATTACCTCACCGTTACTGCCGCCAAAAATTGAGCTAGTCACGGCCCTGCATGCTTGCAATACAGCAACCGACGATGCGATCCGCTTTGGATTGAAAAAGCAGGCCGAGCACATGGTTCTCGTGCCCTGCTGTCAGGCAGAGGTCGCTTCAGTACTAAAAAAGCACAAAGCGCGGCAACTCAAAGACCCACTAGCTGAAATTTGGCGACATCCCATTCACACTCGCGAATTCGGTAGTCAAGTGACGAACGCGCTTCGCTGTTTACAGCTTGAAGCAAACGGCTATCAAGTAACAGTAACTGAGTTGGTGGGATGGGAGCACTCAATGAAAAACGAACTGATCATTGCGACTCGGAAAGGCTCGACTAATGAACATGCTGCTGCGCGTTTGCAAGCCTTGCTCGAGCGCTTGGGACTGGAAGAACTCAATGCACGTTTTTTTACACCATTAGATAGCGCGCCACAGCAAGAGGTTCACGCGTGAATCCCGCAGAAAAGATGTCAGGTCTAAAAGTTTTGATAGCTGGCTGCGGAGATCTCGGATTGCGAGTCGCCACCCTTTTGCTTAAGCAGCCTGATACTGAGGTTTGGGGCCTGCGCCGGCACAAGCCTGAGGTCTCCAAACAGGTGGGACTTGATCCCGTACAGGCTCGTATTCACTGGATCGAAGCAGACCTGACTAAACCAATAACCCTAGATCAGATCCCCGACGGAGTCACGCACATCGTCTACGCCGCCTCCGCTGATGGCCGAAGCGAAGAAGCATATCGCGCCATTTATTTACGTGGATTGGAGAACATCGTCACGGTCTGCAAAACCCACAAACTAAAGCAAGTTATCTTTATCTCGTCTACCGCGGTGTATGGTGAGCATGGCAGCGAGCTGGTCGATGAAATGACGATAAGCACCCCACAATCCTTTAACGGTCAAATCATGCTCGAGGCGGAAGCTTGGTTAGCCGGCCAGTCCGATATCGCCAGCACGGTCAGCCTGAGACTGTCAGGGATCTACGGGCCCGGTCGTCAATACCTCGTCAAGCGAATCAAGGACGGTTTAGTTACTGCCCCAGCCGCCGATCAACATTGGGTCAATCGTATCCAGATCGATGACGCGGCAAGAGCTGTCGTCCACATCATGGGCATCACAGACCCTCAAAAACTTTATCTGGTGACCGACAGCACCCCCCTACCGATGCGTGAGCTTTATGAAGCCATTGCAGTCATGGTGGGCGGCCCAGTGCCTGCGATGGGGCCTGCGCCTTTATCCGTGGGTAGCAAACGTCTGTCGAATGCCAGGCTTTTGTCGACGGGTTTTTCTTTTGACTGGCCTGATAGCAGGCTGGGGCACGCGGCTCTGCTGCAACGCGAGAGCGGCCCGTAAATCAGGGCCTATATGCAATTTATGCAGCATCTGAAGGGCCGTTCTTGATGCTTTCACTCTGTTTTTAAGTCGGATAGGTAACCGTCAGGATATCGAGTTCATCAATCCCCGCTGGGGTTCGCAGAGTCACGGTATCGCCCTCTTTTGCCTTGTTCAACGCCCTCGCTACGGGTGAAATCCAGCTGATCTTGCCATTGAGTGGTTCTGCTTCATCGACACCCACAATCGTGACACGATACTCGTCACCGGCCTTGTCTACATAGTGAACAGTTGCGCCAAAGAACACCTGATCCCTGTTGGTTTGCAATGCTGGATCAACTACCTCGGCAATTTCGAGTCGTTTCGTTAAAAAACGCATACGCCGATCAATTTCTCGCAGGCGCTTTTTACCGTAAAGATAATCCCCGTTCTCGGATCGATCACCATTGGAGGCGGCCCAGGACACCACCTGTACCATCGCGGGGCGTTCTTCATTCATCAGGTGCTGCAACTCATTACGCATGGCCACATATCCGCCTGGTGTAAGGTAGTTTTTTGTGCCGGCCGGGAGTGTCAATCCTGCTGGGATGTCCTCGTCCTCATCTTGCGATGTCTCTTTTACAAAAGCTTTATTCATTTCAGTCTTTAATCAAACCACCAGATGGTGCCATACTGGCGTGAGATCTGCAGGAAGCGCTGGCAAGCTGCCCAGATCATGCTGACTCTCTTCGGGACTATGAAAATCCGATCCGCAAGAAGCCAGAAAGCCATAGTTTCTGGCAACGGTTGCGTACTCAAGGTATTGCGCAGGGGTATGACTACCGGTTACCACCTCGATGCCAAGCCCGCCAAGGTCTTTAAAGGAGCTGAATAGCGCATCGAACTGAGTCTCGTCGTAGCGGTAGCGACCAGGATGAGCAATCACGGCAACACCCCCAGCACCGTTAATCCAACTGACCGCTTCTTCAAGTTTGGCCCAGTGCATCTGTACATAGGCTGGGCCGCCGTCGTGCAGATACTGACTAAAGACTGCCTGCACATCCTTAAACTTTTCGGGATAGGCTTGCGCCAGGTAACGAGCAAAATGCGTGCGACTGATGAGCTCTGGGTTACCCACAAAAGGCAATGAACCCTCAAAAGCCCCGGGCATGCCAAGAAGCGCCAATTTATCGCTCATTTTACGAGCACGAGCAGAACGGCCATGCCGGGTACGTTCAAGTCCTTGAATCAGATCGATGTTATCGACATCAACACCCAAACCAACAATATGCACGGTCTGATTGGCCCAGGTCACAGAAATTTCGACGCCGCTGACATATTGCATCCCTAGCGCCTCAGCGGTCTGGCGGGCAATAACCTGACCACCGAGTTCATCATGATCGGTCAGTGACCAGAGGGTTACACCACGATCGGCTGCCCGTTTGGCAACAACAGCCGGATCCAGACTGCCGTCGGAGACAGTCGAGTGACAATGCAAGTCGGCGCGCACGGGGTCTTGGTTAGTCATTGAGAAACTTTGTAATGACAGCAATTTGATCAGCTTGCATCAATGTAGGTGCATGCCCCACGCCTGCAAACTCTGCTGAACGAGCCAAAGGGTTAATTGACAACATTTTTGCCAAAGTAGCACTGGATAGCAAATCCGACTCAGCACCGCGTGTAATCAACACTGGGCCTTTATAAGAAGCATAGGACGACCACAGCATCATTTCGCCTTGCGCCACGAGTTCAGGGGTCATCGCCTTGAACGGCACCGCAATATCCATATCATAGTGCTTGATCCAGTGCCCATCATCTTCGATGAAATAATGACGAGTGAGCGCGTGCCATTGCTCGTCGGTGTGGGGACCAAAAGATTGCGACACGAACTTGAGATAATTCACCGCTTCGCTAAAGTCCGATAAACTGACCTGAGCACCAACATATTCGCCAATACGAGTGAGAGACGCGGGCTCCAGATGCGGTCCCACATCGTTCAAGACGAGTTTATGCACAGGGTAATTGCACACCGGGACGGCAGCGTTTGCCGCCTGGCCTATCCTTTGCCTGGATTGCGAAAAGCGGGCGGCCTCGAGTGCACCCAAATAGCCCAAGCCAATCAAGCCCCCCATCGAAGTGCCAATCCAGTGCAGTTGTTCTGGCTGAATTTTATTTAATAAGCTGACCATATCGGCCACATATTGACTCACCCCATAAAGCGAGGGGTTCAACAAGCGGTCAGACAATCCCCTACCAGCTACGTCAGGGCAAATAACTCTGTATTCTTTGGATAATTCAGCCGCCAGGACGTCAAAATCACGCCCGCTTCTTGTCAAACCATGCACGCAAAGCACGACTCGCGGATTATCAGCTGCACCCCACTCACAATAAGCCATGCGATGCAAGCCCATCGGGCTTGAGCATGCAACTGCATTTAGACGAGGGCTGGTCATGATTTATCCTGTTGGCGACCCTAAAAAAGGTCACCTCATTGTAGTGGTTCTAAGTTACCTAGCGCTGATGCCAGTAGCGAACGCCAGTTTGTCGGGATCCGGCCGCCGTCAGGCCCGACCGTTGGGATTTTACAATCACAGCACCATCGAAATCGGTTCGCCAAACCTGAGAGCCAGAGTTTCGCCAGCGCCCGACCACCTCGAGATCGGGGTGATTAAAGCGATTATGCCTGCCTACCTGCGCAATTGCGTGTGTTGCCGAAACTTGCTGGACAAAATCCCATGAGGACGAAGTTCTCGAACCATGATGAGGCATGATGATGATATCAGAATGAATATCCTGCTGCGTCAAGATGGATTGCTCTTGCGCCTCGCTGATATCGCCCGGCATGAGCGCCGAGTGATGCGCCCCCTGAATGCGCAAAACGCAGCTCAAGGCGTTAGATTTAGCAGGCCTCTGCTGGCTTTGAGCTAGTATTAATGGGCTTGGGTGCACAAATTCAAAGGTGACCTCATCGATGTGCCATATTTGCCCCGCTCTGCAAAGGTCGGTCATGCCCGGATCAAGAGTAAGTAACTCTTGTTTATCGTGCCTACTGACGAAAGTCAGCAGATCAAAAGAGCTAGATATTCTTTTAACGGATATGCCCTTGAGCAGACTGAGCAAGCCACCTGCATGATCGCTATCAGAATGAGAGACGATTACATGGTCAAGTACTCTAATCCCCTTGGATCTGAGCATCGGTAAGAGCACGCGTTGAGCTGAATCGTGCTCACCGATTTTCAACCCCGTATCAAAAAGTATGTCGTGCCGATGCGTCTGAAGCAGTGCTGCACCAGCCTGGCCTACGTCAGCGACAGTTAACGTCCAATCACCAATATCAGGACGTGATGGCTTATATAAAAACAAAGGAAAAAAGCACAGCCACGCTATCGCTTTGGATGGAGTGCCGCAAGGAGCCAGTCCCCAAATTAACCCGAAGATTGCCAGCACGACTGTCCAGATTGGTACAGCGGGGAAATCAAACACCAGCCATTCAAAATCCGCTGCCGCCCCTACAGGCACCATCATCCAGTTAAAACTGAAGTGTGCAACTTGTAGGCACCAATGTGCTATGAAAGCACCACCAGGCATCAGCACAAGCAGAGCGCTCGTCAAAGCTAAAGGGGTAACAATCAGACTAACGACTGGGATTGCAACCGCATTAGCAAACAAAGAGCTAGCGGAAAACTGTTGAAAGAGAAAAATTAATACTGGGCACAGAGCCACCGAAATCAGCCACTGTAATTTGCACGCGTCGAAGATAAATTGAGCGCCTCGCCTAAACGAGTCCTGAAACGTATGCTCCTGCAATTTGCTGCTGCTTCGCTCAAATCCAGAATGTGAGCCGAGATAAAACAACACCGCAACAGCGCCAAACGATAACCAAAACCCTGTCGTGATTGTCGACCATGGGTCGATAGCAGAGACCGTTAGGGCTGCAACACACAACACACGGGTGAGGCTAGGCGCAAAATTACTCAACTGACAACAAGCCATGGCGCACAACATAAAAAAGGTCCTTTGTGCGGGTACGCCCCACCCGGCGAGTAAGCAGTAGAGCCATGCCAGTATGACTGCACAGACGATTGCGATTTTTCTGGCGGGTATAAATTCACACATGGTGTGATTGCCGAGTTTGATCCGCTTGACTAGCCACAGCACGAGGCTTGCACCTAATGCAGCCATCATCGTCACGTGCGATCCACTGATGCTGACAAGATGGGTAATGCCGGTCAAATTAAAAATACGCCAGTCAGCGGACGAAACACTGTTCTGATCGCCTATCGCTAAGGCAATTAGCACGGGCCCATAGCGTGCGCCTGACAATGCGGTTCGCATTCGCTCGCGTATTGTTTGACGAAGTTGCTCAACAAAGATGATCCCGGAAAATCCGGCTGGATTTTCTAATAGGACGGGTCTCCCCCTAACCTTGCCGACAGCTCTGATACCCCGCTGAAACATGAGAGATTCGTAATCGAAGCCATGCGGATTCATCAGACCATGAGGTCGTTTCAGCAGTAAAGCGGCTCGCCATACCTGGCCCGGTCGCAAACTACTTCCCTTATCGGGTGAATCATCGTCAACCAGAATGGTACGAGGCCAATTGACTTGTATGCGAGACGGCACGCCAGCAGATCGGTCCAATACCCGTGCATCGAAACGCATCCCTAGATCATCATCCTGAATCATCGAGGTAATCTGGATGTTTAGTCGCGTGACGTAGTTGTCTAGTGACTCAGCGAGATGATCATCAAGACGGATCTGTGCTCGATAGTTTGACCAGCACATGCCCAGCGTGAAAACTGCACATATCAGCAACGGTATCTTGGCCAAACGCTGCCCTCGGCTTGAACTTAGCGTCTGCGGGCAAACCAGTAAAACTAATCCTGCTACAAACAAATAGCGCCAGGGTATCAAGGACGGCAACAGATGCGTGCAAGCAATACCTGCCGTCATGCACAGAGAAAGAAGTCGGCCCATGATCGCCAAAAAAGCAATCATGTTGCATGGTTAGGGCTTCAGGTTCAATGACCCACTGTTAATTTTGTGACGGTCAACAAGTAGCAGTGTCGGTATGGACAGTCTAGAAAGCAGTCCCTAATCTCGGACAAATGCGCTTTGCGGTTTGGCCCGTGGCTTCGATGACTTGTTCGATGGTCTGACCTCTTAAATCACCCAGAAATTTTGCAACGCCCAGAACTTGGCTTGGTGTATTTCGGCGATCTGTGCTCAACCAGGCAGGGGCGATGTCTGGCGAATCAGTCTCAAGCACTAGCGCTTCAAGTGAAATCGTTTTAGCGATTCGCTGTATCTGTAAAGCCCGAGAGTAAGTCATTGCACCACCCATACCGAGCGCGAAACCCAGATCGACAAACTGTTGCGCCTGCTGCAAGCTGCCATTAAAGGCGTGCGCAAATCCACCTATCCGGCTACGCGCGCGTAGATATTTCAACAACGTATCCTGGGATCGGCGCACATGCAAAAGAACTGGCAGTGTGAATTGCATTGCCAGATCAAGCTGCGCTTCATAGAAGTACTCTTGTTGTTGTCGTGCCTCACCAACAGAGATCTCAGGGATGAAAAAATCCAGTCCTATTTCACCGACCGCGATGAGCTTGGGGTCATGTTGATGCGCCTTTAGGGCCAACTTCAGCTTATCGAGATCGCCTGGTTGAGCATGCTGCACGTACATGGGATGTATGCCAAGTGCATAGCAGCCTTGAACGAAGGAGTGTGCGAGCTGTCTTACCGTATCAAAATTGTCGGCTTGCACTGCCGGGATCAAAACGGCTTTAACGCCCGCAGCTACCGCCCTGTTAATGACCTCACTGCGATCCGCCGCGAATTCTGGGGCGTCGAGATGGCAATGCGTGTCGATCAGCATGGCTATGCCAGTTGGCCGTTGCTAACAAAAAGTTTGCGATCTGCCAGTGAAGCGAGCTCGTGATCGTGTGTGACGATAACCAAAGCAGTACCAGAGTCTCGGTTAACCTGTTTGAGCAGATCAAACATTTGCACGGCAGTATGCCGGTCAAGGTTACCGGTTGGCTCATCGGCCAATATGCAGGCGGGCTTTGTCACCAAGGCTCTAGCCAAAGCAACGCGTTGACGCTCACCACCCGACAATTGTCCCGGAAAATGCGCCATCCTGCTCACCAAGCCCACTTGCTCGAGCACAGTTTTGGCTGCCTCACGCGCTTCTTGGCGATCGATGCGTCTCACGATCAGTGGCATTGCCACGTTATCGAGAGCTGAGAATTCAGGTAACAAGTGATGAAACTGATAAACAAAACCCAAAGAACGATTGCGCAATCGGCTGCGTTCAGTTTCAGATAAGTCAGTCGCAATAATCCCGTCAATGGAAATCTCACCCGAGTTAGGCGTATCGAGCAAACCAAGTATGTGCAGCAAAGTGCTCTTACCTGATCCGGATGCACCCAAAATCGCAACCATTTCGCCTCTTGGGATTGACAGACTAACGTTGATCAAAACATCAATGCGATTAACCACATCGTCGTAGTGTTTGGAGAGATGGTTGGCAGCGATAGCAATATTGTTGGAACTAGTCATGACGCAACACCTGTGCCGGTTGCAGTCTCGACGCACGCCAGCTTGGGTATAACGTCGCCAGTAACGACATGACTAAGGACGTGATGCCAATCGTTGCAATGTCACTAATACGGGGGTCAGAGGGCAGACGGCTGATGAAGTAAACCTCTCGGGGCAAAAATTGAACACCGGCCATGCGTTCAAGCGCCGGGATGATGACATCAATGTTGAACGCGATCAAGCACCCAAGACCGACCCCTAAGAGAGTGCCAATCACGCCGATTAATGCGCCCTGCACCAGAAAAATCTTCGCTATCTCGCCAGGGGTGGAGCCAAAGCTTCGTAAAATCGCAATATCTGATTGCTTATCCTTGACTGCCATCACAAGGGAAGACAAAAGGTTAAAGGCTGCTACCGCAACGATTAAAGCCAAAATCAAAAACATCATGCGTTTCTCGGTCTGAACGGCGTCGAACCAAGTCTTGTTGTTACGCGACCAGTCGGCTACCAGCACATTACGCGGCATGAGATTGACTAAGCTAAGCGCAATTTCAGGGGCACGATACATGTCTTTGACTTTAACTCTGACCCCGGCGGTACCGGTATCGCGAAACATCCTCGCAATATCCTCGACGTCAGCGAAGACGAGCGACGAATCATATTCATAATGACCTGAACGAAAAATCCCCACGACAGTGAATTGCCGCATGCGTGGCGCAAAACCAGCTGGGCTGATACTGCCTTGCGGCGCGAGCATCATCACGGTATCGCCGCGCTTAAGTGCTAAGGCATCGGCTAGTTCAACGCCAATCACTACCCCAAACCCACTGGGTTTCAGATCAGTGAGTTTGCCGACCACCATCTGCCGACCGATGTCAGAGACCGATCCCTCTGACTCAGGGTCAATACCTTTAACTTGAACTCCCCGCAACGACTGCCCGCGCATCACCATTGCCTGGGCTGCGACGAAAGGCGCCTCGCCCAGGACTTCGGGCGACTGTTTGGCCCGCGACATCAAGTCGGGAGTTTGCTTCAGGACTTGTTCAGGATCCATGCCTGGAACGTACAGTTCAACGTGAGGCAAGACGGACAGCATGCGGTCACGCACTTCTTTCTGAAAGCCGTTCATGACCGAAAGTACAACGATCAAGGCAGCAACGCCCAAGGCGATACCCACCATCGAAGTCGCCGCCACAAACGAGACAAACTTATCCCGCCCGCCACGTCGACCGCGCAAGCTCACCAGCCCCGCATACCGAGCGCCGATCCATAGTTCGTAAGGTAGTTTCATCACTTGGGGATTATCGCACTAACCGCGGTCGACTCACCTTACCGTTTTGGCGAATTAATCTCGGTTGGAAAGGATTGCGGAGCAGGCACGTTGATAATGATGGGCGCCATTTGAGCCGAAGTTGAAGGTGGTGCGTCGATTTTTGTCCATATCGCAAGCAAGGCAGTAAGCACAATGGAGCCCACTGAGACAGTTAGACCGATGAACCATTTGATCAAGTCTTTGGCTTGCACGCTCATCTCTGCTCTGACACGAGAGAATTCTGCACTGATGTTAGCAAAACCGACGTACATGTCCTTTCTAATATCGGCCATATCGGCTCTTAGCTCAGCAGCTGATTGCGAAACTTTAGAATTAACTTCGTGGCGCGAGGGGTTATCCACGTTTGTGCCTTTGACTTGATAACCGCTATCAGAAGCATCTCAATCGTCAAACACTTAACGTGAGTGACAGGCATTTGAGTTTTGCACTTCTTCTAATTCGATTCATCTTTGTTAAACAAGTCAGTATTTTAAGATTTCCCCGAATATTGGTGGTAATTAAATTGAAAGAGAATGTTACACAAGCTGTTTAAATGGGGGATGACCGTTGCAGATGCGACGGTTGTCAGATCGACACCGTGACAGACACCTGTGCCGTCAAGTCAACACCAACAATCACCCTCTACAATCACCAGCATGAATATTTTTATCGCAGGCATGCTTGCCCCGCCCAATATTGCGACCGAGTTGATCCCCTATCTTGAGGACAACTGCCCTGCTCTGGTGGCAAGATTACGAACGTCGTCGGCTGACCAGACACAACTTGATCCCAGCGAGTTGGGCTGCACCCCTCTCGAATGGCTTCAACTGCAACAAGCTGGCTACCAACAAGTCCCGGGCCACACGTTTGGTGCGAATATGGCCTCGATGATCGCAGGCGCCAAAGAAGGGGCAGATCCTGTCTACATTGCAGAGCTCACCAGCGTGAACATTGGCCGTGACCGGATGTCAATGATTCATCCCAGTTTGCTTCGTGTGACACAAGCCGAATGCGACGAGTTATTCGAGTCAGTGTCGATGTTGTGGGATGGGACGGGGCTTTCTGCCCTCCCAATCAATACGCGTCAATGGCGGGTCTGGTTGCCAGCATCAGCATCCTTTGACTCGATCACGCCTGCTGCTGTCTCCCAGTACAACATCACCGACTGGTGGCCACAAGACGCAAGCTTGAAAAACTGGCGCAAGCTGGTCAACGAAATTCAAATGGTGTGGCATGATCATCCCGTCAACGTCCGTCGGGCTGAGCGAGACGAACCGTCGATTAACAGTATCTGGTTATTTGGCGGTGCAATCCAAAGTTCCAGCAAGTGTGTGCAACCCGGCCAAGTCATCGACACCTTAGCCGTCGCGCACGCGAGCCAAGACTGGGCAGCGTGGATAGCTGGATTACCCGAGATCGAT
>Ga0007805_1000680_pt1 | contig 11641 bp, 10 predicted proteins | sample CryBogCBE24Aug09_FD_71231 | JGI IMG/M metagenome (GOLD analysis project Ga0007805, IMG submission 71231) | Freshwater microbial communities from Crystal Bog, Wisconsin, USA - CBE24Aug09 | ecosystem: Environmental > Aquatic > Freshwater > Lake | place: Crystal Bog, Wisconsin, USA | collected... | reverse complement strand
TCTTATTATTATTATAATATAGATAGGAAATAGGTAAGGAATATGGGTATATATAAATGTGCAGCAGAGGTTGGGGTTAAGAGCAAGTCGGTACGAAAACGAACTCTGCAGGCAGAAAGTTGTATACGAACATGAGTGGTATGAGGTCCTCAACCCCAACTCCAACTAACAATCGGCATCGTCATACAACAGAAACACACCATCAACCTTGATACCCTTTTTAGCTAAATATTCTCCCACGATTTTGTGATCAAAAATATATACAGTCCCGTGGCTCTGCCTTGAGGACACTCCATCAATTTTCAAAATATATTTACCAAACGAAATTGAATTTCTAGGCGTATATCCGGAGAAGCCGTTTGTTTGAAGCCAGTGTGTAAAAGTCTGATATAAATTCTTGTATTCAGTTTGTCTAGCATTCATAAGTTGTCCGAGAAACAAGAGTTCTTTGTCTGCGCTCAAGGTTTTCATTTCGTTATACATGGCATTGATCGGTCTGTCTTTCTTCAGGTTAATCTGCGTAATATCAATATCCCTAAGCGCATCAAATACTGCCCACCTGTTTTCAGGCTTTTCCCAGTATTTGCTGAGTCTATCAAAATAGTCGTGGTTATTCACGAGCTTGTTTGAACATCCTAAAAGTGCATATCGTCTATCGTCCGTCTCAATCTTTACAGGCTCACTGTTGTTGGTCGTAATGATAAAGTTGGAACAATTTAAACTTGAAATCTTTGCTTTGCCCTTTGGTTCATAGGTTATGCGCTCACCTGTAATTAGACTCTTGAATGGATCGTTATTCAGTTTTAGGATTCCGACATTAAAGTCGTCTATATTCACAAGCATCTTGCCGTTTCGTCCTTCACAGAATCTTTCAAACAAATCATTCTTTGGGTCGTTTGTATGATAAAACTTGTTTCCCATAAGATTTCCAATCATTTGTTCAATGAGAAATCCTTTGCCCGATCCTTGACCGCCTACAAGTACAGGACATATGCTCGTCTTCTTACCTGGTTTCTGAAATATATGCGCAAGCCATACGATGAACCATTGACTCTCTGTTCGGTCGGGAATTAGGTTCCTTACATGTTCAAAGAACTTGTTCGCCTTCCCATCTTCGTGTTTTGGCACATCCCATCCCTTCCAGAGATTATATGTATTTTCAGGTACTCCACAAGGAAACGGAAGCATATCCATACTCTCATAAGTTCTAATAGTAGGACTATGAAGCCAAGCAGATATGAACGGTTTCTTACCAACTGTTTCCATGTGTTCGTACATCATCAAGAGTTCGTTTTTGTTGAGAATTTGAATTGAGTTATTATATTCTCGCAAGAAGCAAGGGGGGTTCATAATTTTGCAGTGCGTCTTTTCAAATTCTTCAAACGGCGATTGAACTTCTTCTTCAATCATAGGAAATCCTTGGCTCTCAAAGTTTGAATCTACGCAATCGGGATCATAGCACTTTTGATAAATCTTATTATCTTTGATCTTGAACCATACATGATTAGATCTATGAGGTTTATTAATATTGAAACAATAATGGCCATTAGTTCTGATTGTTCCGTTATCAAGCATATTTGTTACTTGAGTCTTTGAGTGATTAGGTACATATTTTTGAATCAGGCTTTGTGTTTCGCGCAGATCTTTTGTGGTGATTTCGCGCAGATCTTTTGTGGTGATTGAGCTCAGATCTTTTTCAAGCATAGAACAATTTGAGTTATGAACCACGGCGTCTTTGCGACAGTAACTCCATTGACCAGTCAGATAATCACCACAGCCTGGGAGTTTATGAAGATTCTTTGTAATCTTTTGACCGACGCAGAAAAAGTGAGGATATTTCTTTGAGTAAGAAGGGAACCAGGGTGTCTCTTTCATCATGCGTTCAACTTCTGGAGACATTTCATCTACATCAACTTGATGTACTTTTCTAGTATCAATAGCGAGTGCATTACACTGATCGTAGTGCTTTTGAATCTTGAGCAATTGTTCTGCTGTAGGATTATTTTTAAAGTGAATCCAGTCTGAGGGGTAACCCGCAGGCAATGAGGGTATTTTCTTCCCGCCAGTCTCGTCAATATTGATAGGAATCCAGGCGATGTCATGCTTCTCCAAATATTCAAGGATCTCAGCCATTTATATATACTACGATAATTATCTTTATATGACCTCTGCACCCCAACTTTTCCTATATACCTATTTCTTATCTATTTCTTATCTACAATAATAATAATAATAATATAGGTAAGGAATAGGTAAGGAATATAGGGGTATGTAATGTGCAGCAGAGGTTGAGGTTAAGAGCAAGTCGGTACGAAAATGAACTCTGCACGCAGAAAGTTGTAAATGATCCTGAGTGGTCTGAGGTTCTCAACTCCAACACCTCCTGGGGGGTCGCCTGAAACTGAGTAGAGCAAAAATATTCTCCTGACCGATTGATATCTCTGCAACCCCCACTTTTCCTATATACCTATTTCCTATCTATTTCTTATCTACAATAATAATAATAATAATATAGGTAAGGAATAGGTAAGGAATATAATGTGCAGCAGAGGTTGAGGTTAAGAGCAAGTCGGTACGAAAATGAACTCTGCACGCAGAAAGTTGTAAATGAACTTGAGTGGGCTGAGGGCCTCAACTCCAACACCCCCCACAAAAAACTAGGTAGAGCAAAAATATCCCCCCGACCGTCAGGCCTCCACTCAGATAATATAGACATTATTTTCTCTGTATATGTTAAATGTCTGAGACGACTGAAAAAAAAGATGGACGAAAGTTCAAAACCCCCGAGCAATTGGAAATACTCGCCAAAGCTCGTGAAAAGGCTAATGCTGTAAGGAAAGAGCGAGGAGAAGTAACCAAGAAACTCAAAGCTATGAAGGAAGAGGCTTTTCAAGAGAAGCGTGAGATGGTTGCAAAAATGGAAAAGGACCGAAAGCCCAAGCCCGAGCCAGAGTCAGACGAAGAGCCTGATGTGGTCGTTATCAAAAAGAAGAAGAAGCAAAAGATTATCTACGAGTCTGAGAGCGACGAAGAACCTCCACTCAAAAAGCAATTAGAGCACAAGCCCGCGGAAACTGTAAGCCGTATGCAAGTCCAGGAACACTTGCGGAAGATTCAGCAAGATAGACTTAAATCTCTCCTCTTTGGCTGACCCAGGATTCCAGACCCTTGACTTTTCTCGCAGCCTCTATTAAAGAATTCCAGGAATGACTATCTCCGTTTTGAGAATCAAATTGCAAGTTAGAGTTTATCTGAGCCCAAGCTTTTGCTTCATCTTCTGACTTTAAACTTTTAACCTCGTGTATTTCATCATAATATGTAATCTTTTTAGGCTTACCTATTAGGATATCCAGCCCATTCTTGATAACTTTTATAAAGCTTCCAAATAGGTCAACTTGATCAGATATCACTTGGACCGTCTCTCTGTCCTTTACAATTTGGTCAGATATCACTTGGACCGTCTCTCTGTCCTTTACAATTTGGTCAGATATTACTTGGACCGTTTCGGCATTTAATTTCAATATATTATTCACATTTCCACCAAGTTTCGCAAGGTTTTCTCTATTCACATCCGACTCTGCTCTGTCATTTGCTAAAATATCCTGAACGGTTGAATAGAGCCCATCAACATCTTTGATATGAGACACGAGCACTTCATTTACGGTATCTATTGCCGTCTTTACTTCGTTTTCAACAATCAGAACCTCTTCCTCAACCTTTCGGACCTCAGTAACGATATCCTTGACTGTTGAAACAACATTATTCACACTATCAGCAGTTTCTTTTACACTCGTTGCCAACTGATTGACTGCATCTACACCTTCCTTGACTGCATCTATCGTGTCTTCAACTGCTCTAAACGAATTTGTAACTGAATTTGCGAGAGAAGTCATACCGTCTGTTATGGCCCCCAAACCCGTAGCACCAGTCAGAGCAGCTAGCTCGTTTGAAATATTTCCTCCAACGGCAAAGTGATTCTGTAGGAACGACATTTCATCTGCAATTGAGCCGCCTCCTAGCAATCCTTTCTCAGTTACGAATACTGATAGTCCTCTGCTCGTTAGAAATGCTCTTTCCATTATATCTTTAGCCGATATAAAGACTGAGCGAGGTGCTGATTCCCCTCCGATAGGTTCGCCTAAGAAAATCTTTTCCAAGTCGTGAAGCATCAACATTACATCTTCTAATTTTGTTTCTACTGTTGAAGGTTTCGGCATATTCCATATTTGAATTTTTATGACTGCCTCCCAGTCATATGCACAATCTAACAGATTTTGATAGTCATCCGTAATTTGGAATGTAATCTCTGTTGGGGGTGTGTGAGTATCTCTGGAGAAGACTATAAACTGATCAGTATCAGCTGGGTTGTAATGAATGTTGAGCCCAGGCGCAGTGTTTTGATAAGGAATCTTTGCAAAAAGTTGTGAAAAACCAAGGGACTGAGTCTCGTTCCTGTATTCTAAATTGTTGTTACTCGTGAAATATGCTCTCAGATTTATATTTTGCAAATTATTATACATCATAGGATACGGACTTGGGGCATAACCAAGAGTTCCGTTTATATATATTGAAGACTGCCCGTCATCCATTCCGAGAAGTTGATGAAGATTTCTTCCCGTCGGAAATATAAATTGAAGTGGATTGTTGGTCAGAGCACCAGTCGGAGTCCATTTGGCCAGGAGAGTAGTAGAGTCTTGCCCAAAGGTGAATGGTATTGAATAGGATGTCAGGGCGGTATTGACAGCTGCTATTATTGCTGTGTATGAAGTATAAAATCCGGGCTGAATCACAACATTAATTGCGAGCCCTGTATATTTGAAATTAAAAGTGTTATTTTGAGAACTTATATTGTAAAAGGAATTTGGAATATTAAATGCAGCTAATTTATAACTAATCTTTTGATTTTCCAAGACTGGAACGAGATGCGGAGGTATGCTCAGCGGAAAGTTATTGATTGGATTTCCAGAAGGTCTCTGATTAGATTGCAAAAACCACGAAACTTCACTTTCTAGCTCCATTTATCTTATACCAATATTTCTATTCCTAGCCTCCAAAGCTTGAACTCGTTCTTCTGGTATTCGGTCTGCTATATTTGGCTGACGACCAAGCGATTCGTACAAGCTAGGAATCCTAGCGCGAATTTCTTCTATAGGTTCTTCTGCAGCCCGACGCATAGATTCTTCTTCACTGGTTAGAAAATTATGCAACATTGACTGATAGGTTCCTCTGTCATTTAATTCGGAATCTGCATAATCTGAACTAGATGGGCTTCCTTCAGTGGGTTCTGAGTGCAATCCAACATCCTCAACTGGATGGGGTTTGATTCCCTGCAGGCTCGGAGTTTCTTTGTTATAGTGATTAATTATATTTGTTACATAAGATAGTTGAGCGGCGTGGTTCCCAGATTTCTTTGGATTCTTAATCAGAAACTTTTGAATAGCACGGTACCTTGAGAGTTCTCGTTCAAGCTGATCTATTCGTCTGTCTCTGGCGCGAGTATTCGTCAGGCGAGTTTCACAACAGAAGCTTTTCATTTTAATATAGAGAAATAAAATCTTGGTATATTAAAATGCAGAATCCAATTGACCGAACTCAGTTTTCATCTATGCAGGAGTGTATTGACCACTTTAGAAAGGTTTGGAATGTTCCCAAAGAACTTGAGGATCAGGTATTTCAACTATTCATTGAAGATTTCATCAGCAAGGGAAAGGAGCATTGGGACACTATTGATACCAGTATTGACATTTATAGCAAAAAGCCCAGGCCCACTTTCACGGACGATATAATCCACGAGGGTAAGGTTCAAATTTACAATACGCCTGAAGAGATTGCTGAAGTTGAACGCAATACTAAATATCTGGAAATTAATCCGCTGGAATTGCTTGATGAAGAGACTGCTCAGAAGCTCATCAAGACCCTTTCTTAATTATTTTATCTGTGTATTGTAAAATGGAATCAATGAGCGGAATGTCTATACCCCCAAGCCTAAAATTTGAACTCTTCCGTATGATCGGAGACGCTGCAATTTCAACGAATGTTCTTCGCTTGATCCCTCTGAATCTTCAGTCTGCAAGTGGCGGTGGTCTAATTTCAGTCCGTTTGCCGCTCGCAACCTGCTCTCTACCATCTTTCTCAATGAGCTTTAACAACACTATTCAAACAGTACCCAGTTATAGCTCAGCTGATGGAACTCTTATGTCTTCTACGGTCATAGCGAACAATACATCCTTCCCCCAGGGTCTTGAGGGCCTGATTCAGCGCCTTGAGATTGTTGTGGCTGGAGTATCTCTAATGACTCTTCCCAACTACAATATGCTGTTCCAGGTTCTCAAAGACGCAACAGATACTCTAGATAACCGTATGTCTCGTCATATAGTTGAGGGCGAGGATGATGTTTCAGGAATCCCACTACTCACGAACGGTTCGGGTGGTTCAGCAGTTGCAGTGAAAAATATCACGCCAATTACCGTCACTCAGTGGGAGATTCTTACCAACAGCTCAACGACTCTCACTATCGCGTGCTCCAGCCCAGTTCTTCCAGAGCTCTTTGCTACTGGCGTGACACTGTATGCTCTTAATGCACCTCCATCTACATTCTTCGGAGCAACTGGCGGCGCTGCACTCTCAGGACTTCCAACTGTGACTCTCTACCAGGCTGGCCCTGTTCCTATTGATGGATTTACTGCTGGAACTGGATACAATTTCATCCTCACATACGCGATGGGTTCTTCAACCTGGACCCTCTCTGGAGTTTCTGTAACGACCGTATATAACAACCCATTCACATTCTTTGCAAGCCCTACCAGCTCGGATGTTATTTCTGGATTCACCCCGCCAAACTCACAGTACAACACGATTCGGGAGTTCCTTGGCTTTTTCAAATCTCAGCCAAAGTGTCTTCAACTGGCTGCACTCGGTGAGGTTGAGGTTCGCATCTATCTTGAGCAGGCTCAGAATTGTCTGACTTCGTATGCCCCCCAGCAGACTCTCGCACAGGGTTCAGCAAGTTCTACTCCTTGCAAGCAAACTGGAGCTGGCCAATATCAGCTTCAGAATGTGGAATTCCAGATTCGCAGCCTTTCGTGGGACAACTCTTTCCTGGATAGTATGATGCAGACCACGCTCGCGGAAGGACGCACTCTAGAAATTCCTTATCCAAATTACTACTCGGTCGTTCAGGGAGGTCAGTCATCTGGTCAGACCACTACAAGGTTTTCTGTCAATACTCAGAACCTGCGACGAGTCTGGGCTGTGAATCGTCCTCAGTATAACGCAGTAACTGGATTTACCTCGTTCAACGCACAGCAGCTCCTCGTTCCAAGTGGTGTAGGAGTGAACGCATACAACCGCCTAGGAAACACTTACAAAGGAAGCTTCTTTTGCACGAGCGCATCAAACCCGAGCTATTGGTCTCAGTTCGCAACTGGTGGAAATTTGACCGCTACAAACGCCACCAACACCTCCAACAAGTGGAATTACCTCATCAACAACCAGCTCATTCCCAACCTCCAGGTTGCCCCTCAGAGAACTTGGGCTTTCACAAAAGAGCTTCTAGGCATGGAAGATTCGTGCGAAGGAACATACCACCAGTCTCCTCTCCATTATATGTCTTTCGGGTATTCCATGGCGATTACACTTGAATACATTGAGAAATATGCCCCAGAGAATATTCGCGAGCTCTTTGGCCTTGACACTCGCTCGGCTTCTTCTGTGTTCTACCTCAACCAGACCAACAACTTGTCGGGTGATACCACGATCGTCTTTTCAGAATTCACTTCGGTTCTGCGCGTGGCGGCAAACAATCAAGTTCAAGTGGTTGTATGAAATAACCAAGGAACGAGGCATAAAGAGATGAACCTTGAATATATTAAATGGTTTCTATCTATAAAATCACAAGCTCTCAGACTGATAAAATTTATATTGGTTCAACAAGAGAATCACTTTCAAAAAGATTTTGTCATCATAAATCTCCAGATAACCTATGTTCTTCACATATCTTGATGACCTTTCCAGATGCCAAAATTGAACTTATTGAAAAATGTTCAGAAGATGATAGACGAAGCCGAGAACAATATTGGATTGACTTTCACAAAGAATTGTGCATTAACCAAATACGAGCAGAAGCGAAACCCCAGAAACAACGCTCAGCCGAATACCGTGCAGCAAATCCAGAAAAGGTCAAAGAGTCTTTTAAAAAATGGTATGATTCACACGAAGAATATAACAAGGAAAAGAATAGACTGGCTTGGGAAAAACACAAGGAGGATGAAGAGTTTCGTGAGGCTGGTAGGCAAAGAAGTCGTGAATGGAACGAAGCAAACAAAGAGAAAATTAAAAAATACAAACAGGACAACAAAGATATTTTAAATGAAAAACGAAGAGCACTAATTAATTGTCCTACATGTGGTAAAGAAATATCAAAAGCATCATTATCTCGCCACAATAAACTTCTTCACAAATAAAATGTCTGTCTATCAAGTAAATATGGATTTAAAATTTACAGGCGACCCCCGAGGAGCTCAAAAAAGTGGCGTTTTTTACGATTTTGAAGAAACCTATAGATAAATCTCAAAATCCTAAAAAGTGCCACCTCTCTCTGGAAATAAAATGTCTGTCTATCATAAATGGAAATCCCCAATCAGCTCAAGTATGGAATGTATGATTTGATTGAGGGATATAGCACGAATATTGAATATATCAATCCTTCTAACAATAATAGCATTAAGGGTGGCGGAATGATTGCTGTGAAATTGCCGCGCAGAGTATGCGATCTCTCATCCTTTGCTATGGAATTTAACGCAATTGTCTCGGACCCAGCGGTTGTTAAAGGAAATCCAGGCTATGCTCCAGTCACAACATTTCCTCAAGGCTTTGAAGCTCTGATTCAGCGTCTGGAAGTTGTGATCGGTGGAGTGTCTATAATGAATATCCAGAATTACAACCGACTTTACCAAGTATTAAAAGAGGCTCATCAATCGCTAGATCATCGGCTGAGCCGTGAGCTTTATTGTGGAGAAGTTTCTGTGGCTCCATATGCGTCTGTGAATACCACTACAAGTTATGATACTATGACTCCAGTTACAGTTAGTAATTGGGCTCTGAATGGATATTCAGCTATTGTACTAAATGGTCCTTGCATTCCTACAAATATAACCACCGATTTCACATATTTTAATTTACATAATCCACCTCCGATTGACTTTTTTGGATATAAAACTACTTCAGATCTAACTTCAGTACTTTATGCTTTATCACCTTTTTTAATAAACCCGCTCACTTCACAGTTTAATGGGCATCAATATGGAGTAGGTCAGCAGTGGCTTTTGCAATTCCAGCCATTTTTATCTATTATAAATGTTCCACACCTTTCTACGGTTGGCCTAAATACTCCATATACGGTTGTCAATGGATCAACTGGAACTGTTACTGGGGTTAATACCACGGCTGGGTATGATACTTTAACATATACCACCACTTCTTTGCAAGGTCTTGATCCAGCAACCTCCGCTCTGACAGTCATTTATGGAAATGGAATAACAACTACCAATTATGTAGCTGGAAGTCAGGGTGATATTGTTGTCGCAGTGAATACTGTTACTACTACGATGCCGAATGTGGGAGATGTTCTTTCCAGTACTACAAACCTTTATACGAGTTTAATTGCAAATGGGGCGACTGGACCATTTACTTGCGTAGACACGCTTGGAACATCTTCATTTACAATTTACACTCCAAATCCCGGTCCAGTTCAAACCGTGACTGCTAGTTTAGCTTGGGCTTTTGGCGTCCCTGGCTCTGGAGCATCTGGAACTGCGTCTTCATATGTTAAATCTCGCACCTCAACTTCCTTTATGACATTTATATACAAGACTTTTCCAGCTAATCCGCCTACAGTTGGAGCAACTCTCGTGTCTACAAATCCTTATTTTTATGTGTCGGGTGCAAATCCCCTTACTGTTACCAATGTTCTTCCTGGGTCTAATAAAATTGCAGTCGCATATACAACACCCGTCTCTGTTACAGCTCTTCCAACTTTACCTTTCACGACATCATTTACTGGAACTGGATTCACTCAAGTATATCAGTCAGGATCTTGGTATACTCCTGGATTAATTCCACCTTCTTATAATCAGGTGGTTTCAAATCAACCTTTTACTGTTTATATCGCGCCTGGTGGTACTACAGACTATCCACTTAACACATTTATTACACCTCTTTCCCCAACACAAGGAGTTCTGACTGATTTTTTGGGTCTTTTCAAAACTGGGATTCAAAATCTTGAAAAACACGATGTGGAAGTTCGGTTATATCTGGAACCTGGCCGAAATGTATTAACCACGACCGCCCCAGTTAATACCACAGCACAATTGACAGGAATCAATAACACTGTACTGACAGCACCACCCGAATATACTCTGAGCTCTGTGAATTTTAAAATTAGAACCTTTACGGGTGCAGAATTCCCTCCTCTTTCCCGAGTGGAATTTGATAACTATTATACACAGTCTCAAGTGAATCCACAGTCAGGTCCATCTCAAAGCAAATTCCTCGTAAATTGTAGAGACCTCAAGCAAGTCTGGGCCGTAAATCAAGCCGTGTTCAAATATATTTCAGAATATGCACTTTATGGATCGTGCTATATGGTTCCATCTGGAGCAGGATATACAGCGGAAGGAAATCTTGGTCGTGTCTATAAAGGTTCGTTTTTCACGCATACAGCCGAAAGTCCATCTTTTTCAACACTTCTTTACACGCAATTTTGGTTTACAAATGCTGGACTGTCTTTTCCTCCTACAAATAACTGGGTTTATCAAATAAACAACGAATCAGTCCCAGCGCATCCAGTTCATCCAGTTAGAACAGCACAATATTCTCGCGAAATTACAAAAGCAAATGTCAATAATGGAGCAATGATGGACTATCTTTCGTTTAATTATTCTATGCCTATCCGAGTTGATAAAGATACACGATCGGAGGCTTCAGTATTTTATCTGAACCAGGATTATGTTGCTCAAGGCGATATCACACACATTTTCACGATAAGTGAATCGGTGCTAGAAGTAAATGGAAATTCTATTAAAATTATCAACTAATGATAAATGAAAGAACCCTATCGTCCAACATTTGACCCAGTATTCGGTCGCTCAGGACTTAAACTCCCAGTCGCAGTTCCTCCTATTGCGTTTTCGTTGGGAGCGGCATATTCTGGGAATTACAGGGGGGTGCAGAGGGGACAGACTGCATTTCCGCGTGCTAGGTGTTTAACGATGCCGCCTGTTATAAGAGATCCACGGACAAAACCTGTATTCCCAAAATTGAATGTCGGGGCTGTCGGGCCAACAGTGAATCAACTTCCTTTATACTCTACAAATCTAGCTGTAGGAACCCCCGTACTTTCTTCGGCGGTCAGTATAAAATAAACACTTATACAAATGAAGAGTCAAAAGATTGATCACAAGTCGGTAAAGATTAAAATACCCGAAGGTAATGCCTTTAATTATGAAACTGCTGACCCACTTCCCAAGGCTCATATGGTATCACTCGCAGTAGCACCTAGAGGATCAGGCAAGTCGGTCGCAGTTACAAACTTGATTAAAAATTTAATGTTTGATAGACTCTTTGTGATTTCTCCAACTTTCCA
>Ga0007805_1000679_pt1 | contig 11651 bp, 16 predicted proteins | sample CryBogCBE24Aug09_FD_71231 | JGI IMG/M metagenome (GOLD analysis project Ga0007805, IMG submission 71231) | Freshwater microbial communities from Crystal Bog, Wisconsin, USA - CBE24Aug09 | ecosystem: Environmental > Aquatic > Freshwater > Lake | place: Crystal Bog, Wisconsin, USA | collected... | reverse complement strand
TAATAATTCTTCTAATTTTTTATCTCTTTCATCATATAACTCTTTATATAATTCTTCTATTTTAACATATAAATTAACTTCATATTTACTATTAGAACACATCATAGTTTTATATTCCCAAAGTTCTTTACGCATCATTATTAACCATTCATATTCTTCACCAGTATTGATAATAACATTTTTTATATTTTCTAATAAATAAATCTTTCTTTTTGTAGTTATCATATAGATTCTATTATTTTTTCTAATTTTAATTCTCTAATCTTGCTTTTTAATTCCTGAATTAAATGATTTTCAGCAGGTAAAGTATTAAATACTTTCAATAAATAAACATCTTCTGTAAATAAAGAAATTTCTTTATTTAGATGCGTTTCATTCTCAATAAAATATAAGAACTTATCTAATAATTCTATTCTATTCATATTTGTTCCATTATTTTTTGTAGTTTCAATTCACGAATCTTACTTTTTAATTCAGCAAGTATATCATTATCATTTTTAAGATTATTAAAGGAATTATTCTTAAAATCGATATAAATAGGATCATTTAGTAAATTAAGAAACAATTTATCATAATCCACTTTTTTATCATTATTTATATCAAGATAAATTTCATACTCAATAAAGTATAAAAACCTTTCTAACAATTCTATTCTATTCATAATTATATATATTATATTTCTAAATTGGTTTTTTGATACCTATTTTCTTAAAATCTTTTTCCACATCTAATTCATACACCGCTTTTCTTACTTTTCCTTTACTTTTATCCATAGTTGCCACGGGACACATTACATATTGTATATGATTAAATTGTTTATCATCTATCCTTGCCATATAAATCCCTTGTGGTGTTTCATTAATATAATAAATAGCATCATATTTACCTTCTTTTTTAATTTTCATTAAATCATCATATTTAATTTTTTCCAAATAAAGTTGGTCATAATGCTTCTCTCTTATTTTTACTTCTAATAAAATCATTTTACCATTATACATTAATATACCATCATATTTATCAAATCCTTCTATTGGTGTTAATGTATAATCATATGATCTATTTTTCATTAATAAAGGAATTATTTTTGTTAATAATTCTCTTTCTTTTTTACTGGCATTATGAAACTTTTCTTGACACATAATATATTTATTGTTTCTTTTATATATTATATTCTAAAAGCCATTTTTTTCCATAATTAAAAAAACCACGCTTTGGGGCGTGGTTTTAATTCAAATCAATTTATTTATTTTGGGTAAGATGTATCAATAAAGTTGTAAAATTCACTTAATTCTTCTTCTATTAAATATATTTCATATTCTAATTCATAATTATATTGTTCCTCTAATTCTTGATAATATAAATATTCTTCAATTTCTTCTACTCTATCTTGAATTATTTGTTCGTTATTTAATTGTAATTCATCATAGAAATCTTGTTCTAAACTTTCTATACCTTTTTGTAATTGTTGTGTTATCATAATTTTATTAATTTTTTATACTTTTATATAAAAAATTAATAAAATCGTTTATTTTATTTTTTCTTTCTTAAAAATTATATCACTATACTTACTTTTACAATACTCTAATACTAAATCTACATCATTTTCTTTTACAATAAATGAATCGTGAATTGGTATAGCAAACTCTACTGGTATATTTTCTAATAAATCATCAATCCATATCTTACTTTCTACTCTTTGTAAAAATGATCCGCTATCTTTATAGTTATTCTTCTTCAAACTCTTTAAGAATGCTGATACTACTGGAAATACATTTGTTATTCCCATTTTAGGCACATATCCATTACCATTTAACCAAAATAAAAACAATTCTTTCGCATCTTTTCTTTCTTTTAGATTAAATATATCCATTAATTCATTATAGAAGTCTTTTCCACTCTCAAAAATCTCATTATATGTTGTATCTACTATACCCATATTCTTTAATTCATTATATAATAATCTTGGTTGGGAACAAGCAGCATCAATTGTATAAAAACCTCTATATGATGTCTTATATTCTCTTATCGCTGAATGATGAACTCTTCTACCATAATTACATCTTGATATATTAATTTCTTTTTCATCCCATTCATCCCATAAATGTTTTGTTTCTAACAAAGAATTCTTTAATATATCATACCATTTTGTTTTTATATTAGAAATCATATCTACATCTACTATTTCACCTTCGGTTGTGTCTATTAAAAATCTATATTTACAACATTTATGTCTTGTAGTATCATATGTTTTTACTAATCTTGTATTAAATACATTATTTTCATCTTGTTTTGATACGGTATATGGTTCAATTATTTTATTATCAATAAAAAATCTTATTATATCAATATATCTTTCATTTACTGCTCTTAAATATGTAGATGCGATTGGAAAATAACCAAATCTGTCTTCTAATCCTTCTTTGCCCCATAAGGCAGCATATATTTTTAATATATTTACTTTTTTTGTTTTATTAAATCCTGAATTGTTTATTAATTCTTTTACTTGTTTTGGTAATGTTATTTCCATTTTATTTTTTTTATTTTTTTTTTATTTATTTGGAGCCCTTTGGTAGGGCTCCTTAATAATTATATTGTGTTTAGTATGTTTTCTAATTTCTTATCTCTTATTATACTTTTAAGTATAGGGTGATAATTCAATAAATCTTTTTTTAGTTCTTCATAATCCTCAAAATCAAAATAATCATTTTCAGGTTCAAAACTTCCTTCACCATCATCTTTCCATCTTAATCTTATCATAGATTCATCATTAAAGAAATGTAATCTTAATAATAATTCATCTTCTTCATTATAGTATTCATACATAAGGCATTTTTTACCATCATTATATGATGTAAATGTTGTTTTTTCAAAAGTAATACCTAACTCTCTTTTAAGTTGTTTTCTAATCTTTGTTAATTCGTTTGTTTTCATTTTAATTATATTTTTTTTATACAGTATATATAAAAAAGTGGTTGCTCCCTTTTACTATTTTACCGCATTTTTTATATTTTTATATAATTATTTTTTAATAAGTTTTGTTGATTTTACTGACTTTTTTCGTTTTACTAAAATAAAAAATCCTCAAAAGTGAGGAAAAAGGGTGTCATTTTTTTTTATTTTATTCATAAAAAAGTTTTATTAGTGATTTCTAAAAAGTGCGGAACAGTAATAATGATATATTATATTATTTTATTTATTATTATATTATATACTATACTTATATTATATTTATTATTATATTAATTATATTTATTATTTATTATTATTTCCTTGACTTGCTTTTTACTTCACCAAAAAAATCATTTACTCGGGCGTGGGTTTTGCCCCAAGCAAAAAACCCACATCAGCCCCCGAAGTTTAAGTTCTATGGACTAATGTGGGTTATTAAAAATATATTTTTAATTTTAATAAACTTTTTGTTTTTTTATTATATAATAATAAATAACTTGTTCTAAGTTGTTTGGCATTTTAATAATTTTTTTTATGTAAAAACCCCTTATTTCTATAAGGGGTTTTATTTTTTTATTTCTTAAAGATTTTTTCAACAAGTGTTTTTCCTAAATAACCTGTGATACCACATAAAAATGCTAAAATCATAGATGAAATTAATTTAGGAAAAAATGTTGTTCCATCTAAAAAGTGGAAAAAGTTTATCATATAATTTGATAATCCTGTTATACTTCCTATCAAAGCAAATAATAAATTGTTGTTTCCTTTCATTTTAATAATTTTTTTAATTAACTCCAACCACCAAGAGTTGTTCCTTTACCATTTAATGGGGCATTTTGTATGTCTAATCTGGTCCAAGATCCACCTTGATTATTTAAATATATACCACCTGAATAAGCACAGGCTTTTGGTGTTATTCTTTGAACTCCGATTGTTGTGAAATATTCAGGAAATGAACCTGTATTATTTTGAATATATTCTATTACTCGGCTATCGTAGTATTGAGCATTAGCTTTTATTTCATCTCTTAACATTTTAAATGTGCTAATACTAACTGTTTCACTATCATCACCTTTCTTTTGAACTATTGATTTATTAGTTGCTTTTGCCCATAAATTAGGATAAGCATTATATATTGCCCATAGAGCAATATCTTTTTGTAAATAATTTTGTATTAAATATTGATAAGCAGTTGGTAAAGAATTACCTGTTGGGTCTGATATTAAATTATTTACAATATAATAATAACAATTATATCCTAATAAAGATTGTATATTTATATCTTCTGCTAATAATATAGCATTATTAATTAAATTATCATCTATATTACTATCAACATACATACTTAAATTTGTTTTTATATATGAGCTATCTACTATATAGCATTGTATTCCTGCCATTTTATTTTATTTATTTTTATTTTACATATTAAAATCTTGTGCTGCTTCTATACAAGCATCGCAAGCATCTTCTTCTACAATATATACACCATTTTCTATACGGCATCTACAATTAGGATGGAGCTCGACATCACCGTCTTCACCATCTACTTCATCAAACTTTTCTGATTTACAAGTGCATTTTAATTTATATTTATTATGTATTTCTTCAAATCTTTTATTTTGTTCTATGAAATGATGTTTTTGCGGTTGATTTCCTGATTGAGTTCCTGATTGAGGTTGAATACCTTTTTCTTTTAAGTTATTACCATCATAATAAGCAGATAAATCTGAAGCTAATTGATGAGTATAATTTAATGAAATTAATAAAGTATATTTTTGTTTAGGAGTTATATCCCCATTAGAAATTATAGATAACACTTCTGTTGCGCTATCACTACCAACTTTTTTATATTGATCTGTATATTTAGATAAGAATAATTTATCTTTGATACCATTTATTCTTGCTAATTTATTAAATACTTTTTCTATTATTTGTTGTTTAGGTATAATATAATCAATTTCGAATTCTTGCATTGATTCCATTCTTTCTCCTTTTGATGAATTACCTAATTTACCTTCTTGTGGTAAACCAAATAATTCTGGATTATTAACTCTATGACTTTGTAATATAGATCTTTCTATTAAATTTTGTAAATTAACAAATCTTTCATCACTTGTATTAGCTTCAATTGGGGTCATTGTAGGGGCATTAGCAGGATCTGTAACAGTTATGAAAACTTCACCAGCATTAACTGAACCTTGGAATTGTCTTTTTAATCTTGAAATTAAAACATCCATTTCTTCATCAGAAAAATTACCACTTACTGGCCAATTTATCATAAAACTTGGATGAAATCCATTTGATAAATTAGCTAAATGAAATTGACTTATTTGTATTTGCATTTCCATCCAGAATATTCCTGAAATATATTCAGGTAAACCATACCATTCTGTTCCTGCTCTATGATCTTTAACATACCATATTTGAGATGCTGATTTTCTATTTATTGTAGAAAATCCATCATATTTTACTGGTGGATATTTTTTAGTATTCTCCCATCCATCACTAATCCAATATGCTTCAACTTCAGGATCTTCTTCATCGGGTATAGCAACTCTTAATTTTGATACATCTATATAATTTATTTCTGATATAGTTTCTCTATCTTTTGACCATATTATATTTAAAGCAAATGCTCCATATATTTCGAAATCATACGCTATTGAACTTGATATTTCATCAAGATCCATAGAATTTCTACTATTTTTTAAGAAATATATAGCATCTAATCCTAAATTAGTAGTAATAAATCCTCTACCACCTATTAATTGTGATTTTTTCTTAACAATTCCGCTGTGTATTGGTGATTTATCTAATAAAGATTTTAGATAAAATGGATATTTATTATCTTTACCACTTTCAATCCATCCTTTTTGTTTGTTTTCTTTTTCCGCATATTGAGGGATTTGAATCTTACTAAACTCTTCTACTTTTGTAAACTTTTCATTAGATATTTTAATGATATTATCTTTCATATTTGTTATTTATTTTTACAATTTTCAAAGTGGAATCTTTTCATTCCACCTGTCCCCCCTTCTTTCCCACAATGAGGACATTTAATTATCATTTTATTAATTTCCTTCATAGATTTTTTTATACTATCTTTGTGTTCCTCTGTTAGTGTTTTATCTTTATGATATTGTTTTAATAACTCTATTGTTGATTCTTTATGATTTTTACCATAAAAAGGATTATTATCACCATCAAATCTACCTTTCATTGAATCACTTTTTTTCTTTAATGTTTCTTCTTTCGGTATCCAACCAAGCACACCATCTCCACCATCTGTTAAATTAGCAAGTGTTCCTGTGCCTAAATCTATTCTACCATAAAGTTTAATAAACTCAATTTCTTTTTCTTTTGCTTCATCATATGTTAAATCATCAAATAAAATCTCTACTTCATAATCTGTTTTTTTAACTATTTTATTCCATAAATTGTTTCTACCATCTTTAATATAAGCTCTTTTTTCTTCTTTACCAATTCCAATATAGAATGGTTCGTTTTTATCTAATCTTATATGTCTGTATACTACTGCCATTATTTATTATTTATTTTAAATACCACGATAAACTGGTATAGTTTGATTATCATTTTGAGTATAAACAGGAATTGTTGAATATGTTGTTCCTACTATCATAATCCCTGTTTCTACTAAACCAATAGCATTATTTATATTAAGATCATATTGATTTTCCATTTCATAAACATTATATATCCATTCACCTTCAAATAAAGGTATTATTCCTTGTGTTAATCCAACACTATTAGTAGCAATTGTTATTTCAAATCGATTCCAATAATAAGGACTGATAGATGTATCATCATTAGTCCATAATATATTATCATTTGAACCTTTTCTTGTAACAGACCATAAAAAATATGGATTTACTAAATTATTACATTTTTCATATAATGTCACTATTACATTTGATGTTCCATTATTATTAACTATTAACATTATTGTATATATTATTTTTAATAAATCAAAATACCACTATATAGAATAGAATTATCTAAACTTATTGCTTTAACTGATTCTTTACCTTCAAAAGTAAGAGTTGTTTTAACCCCATCTCCATAAGTTTTTCCTAAACCACCATCAGATGTTGTTGATGTAATATAATTTTGATAACCTATTAAATAAAAATTACCTGATTGATCTTCTATAATCGCTCTTAATCTACTTTTATTTAATACTGATATTATATTTTTTGTTTTTTGGTCATAACCTTCTAAAGTTATTTCTAATTTTTGATTTACTCCATAAGAACCATTCTCACCATAAATATCTGTTTCTAAATAAGAAGATTGTTCTAATCTTTGATTAAATTGATAGAAGTTTTTACTATATTTATTTATTTGATATGTAGTTCCTTGTTTCGTATTAAATAATAAATATACACCATCACCATCACCATATTGAATACTTGGTATGGAAGTTTCACTTAATGATAAATAAAAATTAAGATTTGTTAATCCTACATTATTAGATATATTTATTATACTTGCACTTATACTTTGATAACCATTTATACTTGGTGTAGGTCCAATTACCACTTGTATAGAACCTGATATCCAACTTGGTAAATTATATATAGTTGAACTATCAGTATCAAAATAAATATCATCATTTCTTGATAATGTTTGTATATCTAATATATATGTTCCCTGTGTATATAAATCACTACTACCAATATCACCTGTATATGGTTCTATATATCCTATACTTAGACCTGTCATACTTATTGAAGGTGTTATTGAAAATGTTCCATCAACACTTGCTAAATAAGTGGTTAAAACGCCTGCTGCTTGTCTTAATGGATAATTATAATTTATTAAACTCATTTATTAATTTGTTTTTGTTAATACTATATATATTTTGATTTAGTTTTTATATTAAAAACAAAAAAGAGATCACTTATGGATCTCTTTTTTTCTTTTTCTATCTTTTTAATTTAATTAACTTAATTGTAATCCTACTGCTACTTGATAATTAACTGTTGGTGCTGGATTAATTTCTTTTACTTCAAAAGTAAGAGTTGTTTTAACTCCATCTCCATAAGCTTTTCCTAAACCACCATCTGAGGTAGTGATTAATACTGGATTTTGATAACCCATTAAAATATAATTTCCGTTTTGATCTAAAACAATTGCTCTCCAAGATCCTTTATTAAGAACGGCGATATTGTTTTTAGTATTTTGGTCATAACCTTCTAAAGTTATCTCTAATTTTTGTGATACTCCATAAGAACCATTTTCTCCATAAACACCTGATTCTAAATAAGATCCTTGTTCTAATCTTTGTTCGAATTTAGTGAATAAAGGAGTTGTTCCTATTGTTCCTACTACTGATCCAAATCCTGAACTTGTAAATCCTACACCAGCATATGTAAATGTTGAAGGTGATGCTATTGTACTTGTACCATCTAAAACAAAAGGAGATATAGAACTACCAGGATAAGAATATGTTCCACCTTGGTTATAAGGTGCGATATATACTGCCTGAATACCTGCTGGTACTCTTTGAGGTATAGTATAAATATTTAATAATGTATTTGCCATTTTATTTTTTAATTTTATTTTAGAGGGTGATTATTATAATCACCCTCTAATTATTTATTGAATTATGCATTTTTAACAACTACATATTGTGGATAAGCAATTGCAGTTCCTAATCTCCACATTGCTCTAAAATTAACTGAGTTTAAGTCAGCTGATTCCCAAACGTGGAAGTTTTCGTCATCTGATTCACTATCAACACCGATAAACATATTTTCAGCATAAGTGATTACTATATCATTTCTACCAGTTAAACCTGATGTAGCAACAATTGTCATTGTTGGGTAGTAAGGATATTGGAATTCCCATTTTTGTAAATGATCTTCACTGATTAAATCAATATGATAGTTATTTACTGATACTAGATCATTAACTAATGTTCTATAATTTGTTAAGTTCATAAAGCAATATGTAGGTTTATCTGCGATTGCTTCTGGAATTAAAGCTGTTAATTGATTGATAACATCAATTGCTGATCCTGCTGAAGGAATTGGAGCAGTTGTTGATTTAGTTAAAGCACCTGCGTAAGCAGTAGCACCTATGATAATAGAAGCTGATGCTGAAGTTTGATATAAGTTATATAAGAAACCATTTGATAATGTATAAGCTGAGTTATATGGTGTTCCTGTTGAACCTAACCATAATGATTTTTCATTATAGTCCATAATTTTATTTGCTTTATCCGCGATATAAGCTTTTGCGAAAATATCTGGGGTGATATCTTCTTGTCTGATACCTTCTTTCATTAACATACCTGTATACATTTTAGATAATGTATTAGCACCGTAATAACATATATTTTCATATACCATTATATCAGCTACTGTAATGTTTTGTTGTGATAAGGTCACTGAACCTGATCCTGAAATTAAACCACATTGTGCAGCTTGGAAAACTGGTTGAGATGTGATTAAGTTAATTGCTTGTGTTCCTTTAACGCCTGTTTGAATAGTAGCGATTTTAGCAGTTCTTGCACTGAATACAGATTCTGTTAAGATTTTATTAAAACCTAACTGATCTACATATGCTGTTAGTGCTGATACTATTGTTGAGTTATTAACGTAATTTGCCATTTGTTATTTTATTTTTTTTATTTTAACTTTGTGAAGTTCATTGTTCCTATACCATTTGTGTTGTTTTTGCCGTCTTTATTAAACTTTTTAACAAAATCAAATAGTTCATCTAATTTTTCTACTTTTTCATTTTTCTTTTCATAAGAAAAAGTTTCTTTTTTTACTGATTTAATTGGTTTAGCACCTGGTTCTTTTGCGAACATTTCAATTTTAGACATCATTTGTTCATTTACACCATTTTGTGCTTGAGTTAAACCATCTAAAAGAGCTTTAATATCTTCAAGAGCTTTTTCAAGGTTTTCTAATCTTGAATTAACATCACTTGAAGGTTCATCTCCTGTTCCTTTATCTTGTCCTTCAGGTAAATTACTATCCATTTTCTTTTGTTCTACATCTGTTGGTGTTTCTGCTGAATCTGGATCATCATTACCATCATCTCCACTAATTGTTTCGATTAAATTACCTTTTAATGTGAAAGTTCTACCATCATTTAATGTATATTCACCATCACTTAAAGGAGTTTGATTTCCCATATCATCTAAAGCATAAACTTCAGATCCTACTTCTAAATCTTCTGATGTAGTTGTTATTTTTGTTCCATCACTCAAGTCCATTGTTCCGAATTTACTGATTTCTTTTGAAAATTTCAATAAATTCTTTAATGATTCTCTTATGTTATTTAACGCTTCATTTTTTTTCATATTGTAAAATTGTTTTACTTATCCCTATATATATTTTATAGTGATTTTTATAATTTTTTTAAGAATTATTTTTTAATTTAAAGAATTAATTATTTTTAATAACTCTTCATCACTTAATTTATCAATTAATGATGAAAAATCTTCTTGTTTTGAATGTTCTACATCTGATGGACGAGTTGACATTAATCCTTCTACACTAAAACTATATAAATCTTCTCCTTTAACTTTATCTTTCCAAAACTTTTGATCTTCTATTTTAACAATACCACACCAACCTCCAACAATTGGATCAAAACCATACATTTTAGATTTATCATAGAACTCAGATTCACATATCCAATTTTCACTTATAAATCCTGGAGCCATTTCGTCGCTATGATTAACGTTTAAACTTTTGTTGTTGTTATATTTATTAAACTTCATCATCATTTTTTTAATTGTATCTGCTGAAAACTTAACATAATAAGAACCTATTTTATTATCTTCTCTATAAATTAATTTATCTGGTATCATAAAATATCCAAATATCTTTTGTTCGTCTATTTTTTTAAATGATAAATAGTCTTCTTGTTTATTAAAAGCGAACCCAATACTCTCGTGAGCTGGTGATTTTACTAAACTAATAAAATTAATTGCTGTTTGTTCGTCTTCATCTACATATATTTCATATACTGGAAGATCTGGATCTGCATACTTATATCTTTTACTCATCTTTTTTATCTTTATTTTTACAATTATCATAATGATATCGTTTTATATTACTTGATCCTCCTTCTTTATTACAATAAGGACATTTAATTTTTGTTTGTTTTTTATATGGTTTTGTTTTACCTAAATTAACTTCTCTTAAATGGTTTCTTCTTTCTTCAGTCATTTTACCTTGAAGTCCTTTTTTTATATTACTAACTCTTTCTTCTGAATGTTTTTTACCTTTGAGTGTATTAGATGTTTTATTTTTAGATTCTTCTGTTTTTATATGACCTAAACAACCATCTCCACCATCTGTTAAATTAGCAAGAGTTCCTGTTCCTAAATCTATTCTACCATAAAGTTTAATAAACTCTATTTCTTTTTCTTTTGCTTGTTCCCAAGTTAAATCATCAAATAAGATTTCTACTTCATAATCAGTTTTATTAACTATTTTTTTCCATATATTATTTCTTCTATTGCCTTTTTCATAAGACCTTGATTCTTCTTTACCAATTCCAATATAAAATGGTTCATTTTTATCTAATCTAATATGTCTATAAACTATTGCCATACTACTATATATATTTTGTTGTTATTTTTATATATTTTTATCCACCTAAAATACTAGAATGTTCGATTGTCTTAACTCTATTTTGTGATGCTGAAATATCCG
>Ga0007805_1000669_pt1 | contig 11772 bp, 14 predicted proteins | sample CryBogCBE24Aug09_FD_71231 | JGI IMG/M metagenome (GOLD analysis project Ga0007805, IMG submission 71231) | Freshwater microbial communities from Crystal Bog, Wisconsin, USA - CBE24Aug09 | ecosystem: Environmental > Aquatic > Freshwater > Lake | place: Crystal Bog, Wisconsin, USA | collected... | reverse complement strand
TAAAGGTGGTTCAATCCTTGGCGATATAGTTCCATTTGGTCATATGTTAGGTTTAGGTCTTGATGAAAAACATAAAAAAGGTCGAGGTCGTCCTAAAAAAGGAGGTGCTATGACTGCTGCAGGATTAAATCCATATGCTCATGTACAATCTCCATTAATGAATGGTAGTGGTGGAAGTTTTGGAGATTGGTTTTTTAAAGGTCTAACTGCACCATTCGCACTTGCTTCTAAAATACCACTACCTGGGCTTCAACAAATAGGAGAGGCAGGTACAAAAGCATTTAATGCCATAGGAGCACCAACATTATTTTAAAATAATAATATAATATTAATATATATTATATTATGAGTGGTATTCAAAAACTAGTAGAATATTTTAGAAAGCAAGATTTAACAGGAGATGATATATATAAATTAATTCATAAAAATCCTGTTCCATATTCACAATTAAATAAATATAAATCATTAAAAGAATTATTAGGAAAAGAAGGTTATGTTGTTATATTATATGAGGTATCAAGAAATTCTGGTCACTGGGTCTGTCTAGTTGAGCAAGATAATGGCAAATCAGTTTATTTTCAAGATAGTTATGGATATCCTCCAGATGCCCCAATAACTCATGGACTAGTACCATATGATAAAGCACATTTTCCATTATATCTAAGTCAACTAATACAAAATGACCCTAGACCATTTGATTATAATAAAAAAGACTTTCAATCTAAAAATCCAAACACTGGAGATTGTGGAAGATGGGCAACATTGAAATGTTTATTAAAAGATATACCAAATGATAAATTTAGACATCTATTTTTTAATAATCAAGATAGATATTTATCACCTGATAATTTAGTTGTATTATTAACATTACAAGGATTAAATAATATATTAGATTTTTATACAGACCCAAAGAATACTTTAGATACTAGATAAAACCGAAAAAGAAACAATAAAAAAGATAGTATCAAAATAAAAATTAATAATTTTGAATAAGTAATCCAGTTTTATAAAAAAATTCATCGCCTAAATCAACGATATTAATTAAACAATCATCTTTAACACAATTTAATAATCCTTTACATATAAAACTTGGTAGAGGTTTATATGTATGATTTTTTATCCTAATAAATTCATTAATAATTTCTATTGATATGCTATAAAATTTCGATATTAATAATTCTTGTTTTAAAAGATATGAATGTTTAGTCATTGACCTTTGTTCTTTATTTGATATAGAATAAGTATATAACATGTAATTATATTCTCTAGCTTCTTGTTCAATCATAAAATAATAGTCATCTTTTAATTTTTTAATAAAATTTTCCATTTACTATATAATAAATATAGAAAAAAAAATAATTTCTATATAATTAATAAGAAAAAAATTTTAAAAACAACCAAAACGTTTTTTCTTTTTAGGTTTTTACATGGATTATTAAATTAATTTATCTACTAATTCATTTATTGAAAATGTTTTTATAACTTTTCCAGTATCTTCATTATAAAATGTTATATAATCAGGTTTTTGATTTTTAATTTTATTCGTTTGATTAATATCAAATATCATAGTATGAACCTTTTTATCTTTATATATATCATCAAATTCTTTTGATTGGTTCATTAATTGTTTTTTTACTCTTTCTCTTTCTTCTCTCTTATGTTGTTTTATTTTTTGCTGTCCTCCCATATATAATAATAGAATATATTATTATTATATATTATTTATATATATTATAAAAATATTCTTTGTTTAAGAATATTAATTTTATTATTTAAATTGTTTCTATCATTACATTTTAGTTTTAAGAATTCATTTAATAATTTACTTTGTAAACAAAATATTAATTGTTCATCATCTTCATCAAAGTCTCCAAAAAAATATTTTAGGTCATATGCTGAAACAAAATTATTAATATGACTTTCTATTTCTGATATTCTCATATCTTTAATTTTAAAATTATTAAAATATTCAATTATATTATTATTCATAAGTTTATATATTATTTATATATTAATAATTCTTTATATATATTTAATTATAGTTTATATTTAAGTAAATATATATAAATATACGGACAATTTGGTATATAAAGCATATAAAGCAGTCATATATAACGTTATATATGACTAAATACCATATAATATATATGATTTTGTCTAATTATTTACATGTTTTTTATATATAAATAAAAATAATTAAATATATTTAAAAATAAAAATATAATATAATAATATATAAATGGTCAGAGAAGATTTAATTGGAAAATGTGGAGTTTATCAGGAGTATCCAGAAGAATATAACGGTAAAATATATTATGAATATTTTCATAATAACGGAACCGTAGAGGGCTTAATGAAAAAATATATGAAAATATGGTCAGATGATATTAATTATAAATTTAGATTATGTTCTGAGGTTAATTATATTAATGGTGAAAGAAATGGAACAGGAATAAAATATAATTTATTTGAGGAACCACATATATGGTTAGAATATGTATATGATGAATTGATATCTTTAAAAAGTTATTTTAAAGATAAAGATGGTAATAATGCTTATTTTAAATTTTATTTTAATGATATGATGCTAATAAAATTAGAGATAGGTGATTTTACTTATAACTTTAATATTTCTTATGGACATACTTTTAATTTTGGCAATATGAATTTTCAAACTTATTATAATAATAATTCTTTACAATTTTTTTGGAATGAAAGAGGTATAATTCTTTGTATGGATGAATATTTTTAATCATCCATTAAATCCATCTTGACATATTCTTGTTGAACATTTGCACTATGTAAAAATCTTTTTGCTAATTCATTTTTTTCATTTATAGACATTGGCTTATCATAGTAATGAGATATTATAATGCTTCTTATTAAATCAACATTTAAAGGTGAGCCTAAAACTTCATTCATAGATTTAGTTATATATTTTAAGAATGTATTCCGTAATATAGGATTACCATCAGGAGTTGAAAATAGATAATCGCCAGATTGTTTTTTAAATAATTTAATATATTCTTTTAAAAGGTCTGACAATTCATTTGTTATATCAAATGTTTGTTTACCATATGTAGGTGCTGTTTTATAATTTAACATTACTATCTTAGAAGGTTTATCTCCTTTAAGAATTATATAATTATAATCTTTATTTAAATCTTTCTTTTTATCTGATGCTATTTTAAAATTAGGTAAATCATTTCTTAATATAACATTATTTTTAAAATAGAATGCTACAATTAATTTATATAATAAATTATTAGGGTCTAATTTATTATTTTCATAAATATTATATTCATCATATTTTTTATTTATATCTTCTAATGACATTGCATTATCTTTGTCTTTTTGTTTTTGTAGTTTATTATCACCTCTAACTTTATCTTCTTTCTCTTTATGTTCTCCTAATACATTTCTATAATTTTTAATTAAATCTTCTGATACTTTATAATGTTGTAATACTTTTATAATTGGTGTCATATAATCTTTTTTACTTTTAAGACTAGAAGCATTTAATGCATGTAATACTTTTTTTGTATCTTCTAAAAATTTATAATCTGTAAAATCATGACCTTGTACTAATTGAGATATTTTATTTAATTTAGCAATATAATTATTAATAGATATCTTAGATAATGGTGTATCTTTTCTAGTTTTCATGTTATCAAATATTTTGTGTAAATCATTTTTAGCCATCATATTTTCTCCTAGTTTCATTTCTCCTTTCTTTTTGTCTCTATATTCTTTTTTTTTAATTGCTTGTTGTTTTAAATATTCTGGGTCTTGTTCTTTTTTTTTAGAACGATATAACTTTTGTTTTTCAGAGTTTGACATATTAGACATTACTATATATAATTATATATATATAATTAAATTATAATTATATAATATGTTTTTTATTTTTTAATATAAAAATGTTTTTTTTATAATAATTTTATCTAAATATATGATATATGGTATTTGTAGATGATTTAAAAGAAGGTCAAAAAATAGAAGATGAAATGATTATGATGTTATCTAAAGAAGACAGTATTATAATAAAAGCACCTAACAAACAATTTTATGATTATGATTTTATTATTGATGATATTAAATATGAATGTAAATTTGATAAATTAGCATCAAAGACTGGTAATATATGTATTGAGTTTGAATGTAATAATAAACCATCTGGTATATCTACAACTCAATCTAAATATTATATAATAAAAACAAATGATAATATTTATAAAATTAGAGTTAAAAAGATTAAAAAATTAATTGAAGAAAATGAATTTAAAATTGTAAAAGGAGGAGATGGATATAGAGCTAAAATGTATTTAATAAATAAATCTTATTTTGAAAAATATATTTTATAATTATGGTAATAATAAATATTTATAACCAAATAAATGAATATTATTAATACCTTTTGATTTTAAATAATCTAATGTTTCTTTATTTATTAAATCATTTAAATTATCTTTTATTTTTTTACATATTTTAATACTATTCTTTTTTTTCTTTTCTTTAATAGATAATTTTAATTTATCTATATTTTTATAAAACTCATCTTTATCAAATTTAATATCTAAAATATTATCTAAACCAAATTTAATATTATCTAATTCCTGATTTAAAATTGTCATTGTAGGAAATTTATCGTTTTCTAAAATTAATAATATTGTTTCAAATTCTCCTTTATAACTTGCTAATTTTGATAAATTTGAATTTATTAATGGTTCTATAAATCTTAATGTGTTTGTGTCTTTTCTAATTTTTGCATTTGAATAAATTCTTTTAATAACTTTAAATATTTTATTTTTTCGAAATTGTTTTGTTGTATCTTTTGATAATGACCTATTATCATCATCTTCTATTAATTTTGTAAGAGGTAATTTATCTAGATATATCTGGTATAAACTAGTTATTTCAATATATTTTCCCATATATGGTGCTACCATATCTAATTTAACCATAGTACCTAAATCTTCTAATGCTTTTGTTAATGTTATTTTATATTTTGAACTATTTCCTGTATTATCTTTTATATTTGGTTCTCTATAACCCTGTTTGATTTCTTTTGCTGTCCAGTGAATAGGTTCACCATTTTCATATACTCCACATTTTAAATCTGTTATTGTATAACTTTTTTGTCTAGATATTTTTTTTACAATATTTTGTAATTCTATTGCTATCATCTTTATAACAACATCTTCATCTAAATCTTTTTTATAAATTACTTTATTTGTACTATCAATATCACTTGGATATGGTTGTAATTGATAATTAAAACTACCATATATTTGACTTTCACTAGATATAATATATTTATTTTTTCTAAATTGTAATTTTTTTACTAAGTCATTTGCTTTTTTTGGTATTGATGCTTTTGTTCTACTTAGAGCAAGATTTTTTTTTGGTATTTTACCAATTAATCCACCTTCTAATTGTTTCATATATTATATTATTAGATTAAAATCTAATATTATAATATATATGATTGAAAAATTATTATTATTAGGTATGGGGTGTATTCAAAGAAGTCTTTTAGAACTTATGAAAAAAAAGAAACATGCATTATTGAAAACTAAAAATATAATTGTAATATGTCCAGAAGATATTCCTAAATATATTTATGATATAATACCACAATTACAACATGTTAAAAAGTATATCACAGAAGATAATATGGAAAAGTTATTAAGTCCTTTAATGGATGATAAAACTTTATGTGTAGATTTGACAGTTGATACTGATAGTATTAGTATTATGAATTTATCTAGAAAGAATAAATGTCTATACATTAATACATCTATTGAAGAATATAAAAAAGATGATATTAAAAATCCAGAAAAAAAGACATTATATTATCAAAATATTCAATTAGATAAAGAAATGAAAAAAATTAAATCTAATATATCAACATTAGAAAGTGGAGGATGCAACCCTGGGCTCATCAGTAATTTAGTTATGGAGGCGATTTATCAATATTGTAAAAATTATAAACCTAATTATATAAAATATATAAATAAAAATAAATGGTCTTATGTTGCTTCTAAATGTGTTAATATGATACATTGCGCAGAAACCGATACACAATTAACTAATTTAAAACCTAAAAAAAATTATATGTACAATAGCTGGTCCCCTGCTGGGCTAATAAGTGAAGCATTAAGTCCTTCTTTTTTATCATCACCAAAACCACCAACTCCAGAATATGTTAAATCAAAATATAATGATAATATGTATATAAATCCAAAAAAGCATTCTATGGATTGTTTTACAGAAACATTTATTATAACTCCAAATAATCAAGTTGAAAAGATAAAAGGGAAAATGATAACACATAATGAAACTGTAAGTCTATCAGATTTATTTTCAACTAAAAATTATACTCCAGTTATAACTTATGTTTATAATAGTTGTAAAATTAGTCAGGATTGTTTAGAAATTATGAAAAAGAATAATTACAAAGAACCAAATAATTTAATTGGATTATATCAAAATGATATTATTAATAAAGATAGTTATGATAGTATGGGTGCATGTGTTTATTTTAAAGATGGAAAAGTTTTTTGGTGTGGTTCAGTATTGACTAATAAAGAAACCATGAAACTATTAGGTAAAAATTGTAAGTCTAACTGTACACAATTACAAGTATCAGTGTGTGTATTATCTAATATTGAATATTTATTAAAACATAAAAATGAGGGTGTTATAACAAATGAAGATTTACCATTTAAAAAACAAATTGAATATTGTAAGCCATACTGGGGTTTATATGTATGTCGAGAAATTACAAATGATATTAATAAAATTATATAATATTAATATATATTATATATGGCTAAAAAATTAGAAGACTATTCTAAAGAAGAATTAATTGAATTGATAGAAGCATATAATCTTATGACACAAATTCGAAATTATCAAAAATTATCTAAATCTGAATTAATAAAACAGATTAGGGAAAAGTTTGATGTTGATGAAAATGGTAAAATAACTACTAAAGATTTATCTGCTTATCCTAGAGAATTTAATAAACTATTAAAAGGAGCTGAAACTGCTAAAAGTGAAAATATTGATATTAATAAATTAATTGCTAAAAGAGGAGGTATAAAAGGTAGAATTGAAAGACTTAAAAAAGATATTGAAGATTATGATTTAGATAAATCTAGTTTCTATTATGAAAGAGAAAAAAAAGAATTAGAAGCATTAAAAGATAAACTTGAAATTGAAAAAAGTAATTTAAAAAAAATAAATGATGTAATTAAAAAAGCAGATACTAAACAAACTGAGATAGAAAAAGAAAAAGAAAGTAAATCTAAATTAAAAAAAATGAAATATACAGATTTTATAAAATATTATTTTTTGAAACATAAAGGAGAAAATAATAAAGATATGATGAAAAATGCTTCTCAATATTGGAAAGATATTAAAGATGAAGACCATACAAAATATATAAATGAATATCAACAATTATTAAAAAGTAAAGAAGATATAAAACCAGAATATGGAACTAAAAAATTTATATTTGATAAAGATGGATTATTAAGTGATAGCGATGTAAAATATTTAATTAGAAAAAGAATGGAATTAAAAAAAATGATTGATGATGCTAAAATTGAATTAGAAGATTATGGAACTTCTAAAAAAAATGAAAAGAAGAGAGAGAAACTAAAAGACCAAATTAATGAATATACAAAAGAGTTTAAATATTTTAATTCATATTTTGTTAAACATCTTAATAGACAAACTGAAATCGATAATGCTCCTACAGAAGATGAAGACGAAGAATTTGATTTTAATTTAGTTTATATGTTTACAAGTAATGGTGATATTTTAGCATCCGCAAAAACATCTAAAGAACTAAAACAAAAAATAAAAGATAATTATGATGCTCCTAAAAAAGATAGTAAATTTTTTTTAGTTAAATTTGATTTTGAAGATAAAAAATTAGATGTTCAAATAACTCAAGTTACGATAACTCCTAAAATGTTTATTGCTCCAAAAGGTGATGATGCTTTTATGAATTTTACTTATTCTAAAGAGGAATATGATAAATATGGATTTAATATTGATATACTAAAAAAAATGATAAATGCAATTAATAAAAATTTAGTTAATTTTGAAAAATCATCTATATCTATAAGTGAACTTTTAAAATTAAAAAAATAGAAATGCATTAAATGCATTAAATGCATGTAATTCATACTATACTATGATTTGATAATGTATTAAAGTCAAAACCTTTTCCTTTTGTTAATATATTCCATCGTTTACCTAATGAAATACCTACTTTAGCGAGTTTTTGAGATAATACTGGTAAGTTGTTTTTTAATGTTGTATAATCTTGCATTATGAATTGTTTTAAATTTGGATTATATTTATACAAATCGTTATATGTCATTAATCCATCTATCCATATCTGACAATTAGCATTTATTGGGTCATAGATTGAAAATTTATTAAACCCTTGACCTTTTAATGAATTATCTAAAAATTCATTTAGTTTTATTGGATTAGGCATATATACATTATATGATTGTCCAGCATCTTTTTCTCCATTATACAATTCTATTTTTATAACTTCATTCTTTTCCATTAAAAGAGATGTATTATTATCTAATGTAGCAATTAAATATAAATGAAAATAATAATCATATCCTGCTTGTTTTTTTGATTTCTCAAATTGTCCTAAAGATAATATATTTGAACCTAAATCTGCTAATGTTGATAATGGGTCTCGTCTTACTGTTATTCTAACTATATTGTTATCTCCGTACTTTTGTAATAAACGTCGAACATCTGGAGGATATGCACTATCTCTATCTCCTGTTATTGCTCCTATAACTCGACCTGATATATTTGAAACTGTATCCTTTAGTCTTTTTTGTGTTTTATGAATAAATTTATACATATCTTTTAATCCTGCTCCTTCTAAATCTGGATTATTTTTTTTAGATATTTCTATTGCTTTTATTTGAGCCATAACTGCTTTTTTAGTCATAGGTTTGTTTGAATAATAATCACCTTTATCATCTTTCAACCTAAATCCATTTTTATATTTTTGAATTTCGTAAGGCATATAATATATAATTACATTTTAATTTCAATTTCTTTATAATCAAAATAATTATCAATATGTTCATTTATATTTTTTCGGAGATAATTTAAATGCTGATTTGATAATAAATGTTTATAATTTTTAATTTTTAATTTTTTTCCACATTCACAAATTATCATTATATAATTATAAATAATATAATATTTATTTTTAGGATAAATAAAATATATTTATATTATATATATGGCTGAAGATATTTATTTTGATGCTTCTCATAAATTTAGAGAACCTCGCAAATTTAAAAAATCTAGTTATAAACCAAAAGGTAAAGAATATAAATACATTGACCCAGCAGAAGGATTAATTCAACAAGTTGAAACTAAAATTGTTAAACCTAAAAGAATGAAAAAAGTTAAAAAAGATTTAGAACCTGTTGAAAAACGATTGACCAAAATATTAGAAAAAAAAAGAAAGTTTCAAAAACATAGACAAGTTTATCAAACTGTTGACCCTGAAGAATTAAAAAGAATTCAAGCATTTCAAGAAAGAGCAATTGTTCCATCTACTAAAATGGAAATGGAAAGACAACAAGAAGAAAAAGAAAAAACTGATAAAGCACAAAAAGATGCAGATGCTCAAGCACAGCAACTTTTAGAAGAAGGTAGACATCAAGATTTAATAGAAGGATTAAAAAATGTAGCTGAAAGACCTTTACCTATGCGTGATATTGAACCATTTTATAAAAATGCAAGTCATGCTGCTATTGAACAAAAATTGGAAAGTATTGGATTTCAAGATAATCCTCAATTAGCCACAGCATTAACTAAATATATGATTGATAATGGTCTTGTTGACAATGCTGATGATGTTGCTGAAATATTTACTCCTATTCTACATCCTACAGAAGAACCTGATGAAGCAGACAAAGCACAAAATGAAATTAATAGACGTAATTTACTTGATAGAGGAAGATTTGCAGTAAAAATTTATAATGATTATAAACAGTCTGTTGGACGTGGTTTATTCGGTGGTAAATTAGCTAATATTCATCCTCATCTATTAGGTACTGTTATTGCTCATGATTATATTCATAGAAATGCTGATAAAATACTTGCTAAATTACCAGCTAAACATAAAGGTATTAAAGAACTTGAACAACTTAAAAAAAATGCTAATAGAGCCGTTGTAATGTCTAATAAACTACATGGTAAAGGATTTGGTGATTTCTTTAAAAAAATGGTTGAAAAAGGAAAAACACTTGTAAATGTTTATAATCAAATTCCTGATGCTATTAAAAAACCTTTTGAAGAAAAAGCAAAAGAAGCAGGACGACAACAAATTCAAAAGGCATCTCTATTTTTAAAAGATAAATTTGCTAAAAAATAAATTATACAAATAAATGTTAAAAATTTATTTTTAAGATTTATTTCTAAAATTGTATTTTTAGATACAATTATACAAATAAATGTCTATTAAATAAATTATGTATTTCATTCATTTTTTTACTTTGTCTCTTTTCTTCTGGTTGTGGTTCGCTTGTCTCTGACAAGCCTGCGCGAAGGCTTTTAGCCGAGCGTTCTGGTTCTCGTTCTCGTTCTAGTTCTCGTTCTAGTTCTGGTTCTTTTTGTTTTTGTTTTTTTAATTCTTCGTTCTTTGGTTTCTTTTTTTCATAATAATATTTTTTTTGGTTCTCTAGTCTCTTTTTTTTATATTCTGGGTCATCGATATATCTTTGTTTAAGTTTATTATTATATTCTTTATTTATTTGTTGTTTGTGCTCATATTTTTTTATTAATTCTGTTGGTATCTGTTTATCAAGTTTGCTACGAGATGCCAAGTATTGTTTAAATAATTCTTTTTGACTTATTTCAGGTTTAATATCTGTCATATATAATATAAGTTATATATTTTTAATTTCAAATATATTATATTATTAAATTTAAAATCTATTATTAATATATAATGCAAAGTTTAAACAATCAAAGTAATATTCCCCTTAGAGGTAATGCTATTTATATAGGTTCATGGGATGACATTATAAAATATCAAAATATACAAATCAATTTAAATACTGATACAAATTGTGAAATTACTTATTACAAAAGTAATGATAAAGTATTTATTGAAAATGATACTTTTCAGTATACTGCTAACACAAATTATTTTAATAGTATAAATTCTACATCTAGATATGTATATTTTACAGTTCGCAATTTACAAAATGTAATTCAAAATAATTTCAATTTTTCAGTATTGTATAAAGATTATCCAGTATCTGGTGGTGGCATAGCATCAAATGTAACAATTGATAATCCATTAAATCAAGATGGAAGTGTTTTTGTAGGCGGTAATCTTGCTTTAACCGGAGATGTAAACGCTAATATCACAAATTCATCTTTAAATGTTGCTGTTAACAATTATCCTGCTGTTCAAACCGTAAATGGTTCAGTAGATGCTAATATTACAAATTCATCTATTCCAGTTAGTGGTTCAGTAGATGCTAATATCACAAATTCATCTTTAAATGTTGAAGTCGGCAATTTTCCACCAGTTCAACCAGTTTCTGGAACAATAGAAATTGATAATTTTCCTGCTAGTCAAACTATAAATGGTTCAGTAGATGCTAATATTACAAATTCATCTATTCCAGTTAGTGGTTCAGTAGATGCTAATATCACAAATTCATCTTTAAATGTTGAAGTCGGCAATTTTCCACC
>Ga0007805_1000651_pt1 | contig 11891 bp, 20 predicted proteins | sample CryBogCBE24Aug09_FD_71231 | JGI IMG/M metagenome (GOLD analysis project Ga0007805, IMG submission 71231) | Freshwater microbial communities from Crystal Bog, Wisconsin, USA - CBE24Aug09 | ecosystem: Environmental > Aquatic > Freshwater > Lake | place: Crystal Bog, Wisconsin, USA | collected... | reverse complement strand
TGCAAGGGTCCGCTTGTCGGCAAGGTGTGTGAACGGGTTGCCCCATTTTGTGGGTCGGCCGACGTATACGTCAAATTCTTCTTTCTTAAAGTGGACTACTCTGGGCTTGCTCATTGTCTATTCTAATTTAGCGGTTCATCGGTAAACCAAGTAATTGCTGATTCTAGTTCTTCGTTAGTCATTCTATCTTATTTTTAATGTAATCAATAGCTATCGGCAGACCTGCTGTGTAGGCGGCGAGACGGGATAAGCCCTGATTTGAATAATGTATTTCATGCCATTCCATGTCTTTGGATTCTCTTACCCATACTTGATAGCCAAATGGAGTATCGGATTCAAGCCATGATAAAACAGGTAGCACCAATACATTTTTTTCAAATAGCCACTCAATTGCTTCGTAGACTGTGGGGGCGGAACAGATTACGGATGCTCTTGTACCAAAATTCCAGTTAAAATATCCGCCATGACATTTTTCTCCATTGGTCATATAGTAGTCGTTACACGGCACATCATACCCTATATCTTTCAGGGCTATGGCTATTTCTTTGGTTACTCTGTTCATGATTCTATTTTGTAGCGTGATGAAATTAATTGACAGATTTGAATGCAGTTTTGAATAGAATGTGATGAGCCGAAAGAAATTGCGTTGTTATCTATTTGAACACAAAAATCGGTTATTGTATTCTCGGAAGTATAACATTCTATGACTATGATTTTCTTATTAGGTGACAAAAATTGTTTGATAAATGTAACACCCAGCAACCTCGCAATTTCCTCGCACATCTCTTTATCTTCTGCCAATTCTCGGAGAGGACGTAGGGAAGCAAGTTGAAGTTCCTTTGCCCCACTATTTAGGGTTGATTCCTTTTCAGCAGATCTTTCAATATTTTCATTTTTTAAAAGGCACATAATAAGCGCATTCATAACTTGCCAATGACATATATTCGGATATTCTGGGAAAAACCTTTTTAAAATTTGCTCCTGATATTCTCTTTCAGATTTAACGGGAGATAGCCACTCATACCCTTTCTCCTTTTCTGCACTATGGGTTGAGCCGTAGAGGACGGCATCTTTGAGGCTTTCTCTTAATGCTTGCCTCATTCTTACATTAGCGTGGTCATCTGCTTTAGGGTACATTTTATAGGCATACTCCTCCGCCAGTTTACCTACATCAGCGGATTTAATTGTGGCAATAGGATTTTCAGATATATACTGTTGAGCTATTTCTATGTTTCCCTTGAAGGTCGGTTCGGAAAACTTATGCCTATTTACCATATACCAATCAGAAAACTCTGCTATATATTCAGCCAGTGTCCCCACATCAGCATTCTGAGCGTTGATTAGGGTGCAGAGGGCTTCGGCTATTAAAAGCGTTTTAGGGTAGTCATTGGTTGTGTCAATAGAAATAAATACGCCCATGTCTGACGAATACAGGTTTACGCCATCGTATATGGTCACAGGCAGTTTTATCAGGTCTTTTATCATATTTCTTTCTTGGTTTGGGATTTAGCGTAGCCTCTCATCCTCTTGATCCAACTCTTTTTATCAAATCGACCTTCGGCAAAGCCTTTGGGCGACATGCTTGAGATGGGTCGAGTGCGGCGTCAGTCTCATATATCAGCGGTGTCTTCTTTTCCATGGTGCAGTTAAGATTATGATTTTATAATACTAAATCGCTTGACGAAATTACCAATCAACGTCTAGCCAATCGGCCAGATTCTTTGGGTATTTTGGATGCTCTAAGGCAAGTGCCCGCACTATGAGATCAGCCCCTTGTGACAACCTGACGATAGTATTGATGTCGGTGTTTGGATTTTCTGCAACTGCGCTTAGGATCAAGGGATGAGTCGACTTGCCTAATTGCATCAGGGTCTCCATCGGACACTTGCAGTGGCCTGCTACCTCACTGACGACCATTGGGTCCAACTCCTTGGACAAGAACAAAAGCGTCTCGACCTTCGTGTTTGGGTTAGATGCGACTCGCCACCTCACTGCTACGTCGTTATGGCACGCAAGTTCAGACAAGGTCTCTGGCAAACAATTAGGATTATAGGCAATAAGATATTGGATCATCGGGCCGATGTTTTGCTTGAATAGTGAGTCTAGCTCTTCTGGGCTAGTAGAGGAACTCTCGGCTTTCCTTTGGGCATCGCGGTAAATGTCTGAGTCTGTATCAATCATTATTTTTAGTTGTGTTATTACTATGCGACGACCGTAATCAGGAAAATCCAATATATTTTAAAGATTGGATGGTCACGTCCGTGCCGTTTCTTTTGCGTACCCAGTCTTGGGCAGCGGCTTCTACTTTTGGTATTGTTGAAACGATATCGTCGTAGAGAACATTCCAGTAGTCAGTAAAGCCTGCGCTTCCAAGGTGACTTAACGTGATCTTGCTCCACCGGTTGCCGCCGATCCTTCTCTCAACTCTTACGTTGAACTCTATTAATATTAGGAATCGGTAGCCTTCGTACTCAAATTCCTTCTTCATGCTACTTAACTCCTTCATATTTACTTGAGCTTTTTATTTAATGCCAGCGTTTGAATTCTTTCCATTGCCTCTTCTCGACTCACTCCCATTTTAAGAGCCATGTCAGTCAACCAATCTTCTGCATCGGTTGATGGATCGAATTTGCGATTGGGTTTGTTTCCTTTCTTGACCGTTTCTGGATGTTCATTAAGATCAAGTGTTTTAAGAACTAACTTATTCGAATGCATGTAGATGTGATAGTGACCCTTTTCTACTTGATGCAATCGAGTGCTAAGTTTGAAAGTCTTCTCTATTAATTCTTTTATTTGAGTGATTTCTTTACGAGAGCAGTATTTGTCGTATACATGACAACCGTTATTTATTTCCATTCCTGATGGAGTAGGAATATTTGCCTCTTTAAGAAGATTACGAATTCTATTAAAGAGGTCTCCTTGCCAATAACCGGTAGCCTTTTGAACTTCATATCGAGAGATAAAGTCGTTATGATTGTTTACATCATAATCTTTAGTCAGTGGCTCGTCTGATAGATGCACACGGAAAGTATCAATATAAGTGCTACCGGCCCATCTCCAACCCTGATCAAAGGTGCAGCGATTTAGAATTGCAGAGTTCTTTTCTTTCCACTCTTCGAAGGTGGACATGTCTCCGCGGTGATAGTGATATTGTGTTGACATTAGTTTTTTCTTGGAGTGTAAAGTTCACAAAATCCATGTTCCCTGTCAGAAAATACAGCAGTATCACCTCTTTCTCCAGTAGGAGAAACCGTGCATGCCCAACCGCACTGCTCAGTTGTTTGGCCTTTTCCGAACTTACGACGATCTTGGCCTTTTATAAGAGTTGAACCCGGAAACAGGTTGACTTCGAGTTGGCCGTTCCATGGGTGGCACATCAGCTTTATCTGACTTTCGCAGGTACAGCAGCAAGATCCGTCTACTGCCTCTTTGTGGTCACATCGTTTCATGCTATTTTCTTTTTGTTGTCCAGGACGTATATACAGGTGTCCCTCCAGTCATCATCGTATGCCATTACGTAGGTGTAACCGGCCTCTTCTCCAACGTAAAGTTTCTTTCCCAGACAGCCCAATGAAGAGACCGTTAACAAATAACAGTCCTCATCGATACTGCAATCCTCAACAGACATTCTAAGTTCAGTTCCTTGCAAACTCCACTCACGGTCTATTCCGTCAAGGGTTATCGGAGATCCGACTGGGTAGCCAATAATCTTGCTGACTTCCTTGTAGATAGCATCGAGTTCTTCTAAGTTTTTCTTTATTCTCTCTATCATTGTGTTTATTTTGTAGTCAGGGCAGGACTCGAACCTGCATGTCGTCAAACTCGGAGGTCGGGTTATTCACCGACAAAGGCTAACATTGAATAACGTGTGACTTCCCATTTCAACTCCGCAGAGTGGGCACGGCCTTTTAATCCCATAGCTCCTAGCGTCTACATTCCGCCACCTGACTTTAATTATTTTGTTCTTTCTTTGATCATTTTCCAATCAATTGCTGGTTCCAATTGAGTTTCGCATTGCCTCATCACTGAGTCTACAGATTCAGTTCCATCTATTAGATTCTGAGTAAGACTCTTAAACTTTTTCCAATTAAAAATTATCACAGTTTTTGGATTTACACGATCTATCGACCCATTCACTGCACTCTCAATATCAGCATCGGTTAACTTAAGAGCTAGCTCTACCATTTCCTGCTGTTCAAGGTCGAAGTAGTTTCCAGGATCTCCTCCCTTAAACGTCTTTGTGTGAAGGGACCAACCCAAGTAGCTATATCCGGCAGAGTCGATGAACATAGGAAATGATCCCACAGCTCCAATATACTCAAAATTTATTCTCCAGCCCTTGCCTTGAAGCCAAGTTAGTTCCAACCTAGGGACTCTATCGAGGTGCGAAGAGTCTAGGTTTATTGTCATTTCAGTTATTCGTGCGTCCATCTTATTATTTCGTAAATCCCAATACCTTCATTACTTGTGTCGGTTTCACCAATCACATTCAAAAGAGAAGATGTTAGTTCTCATCGCTTCTTCAAGAAGAGGCTGATTGTATTGAAGAGCCTTAGTAACGGCTTCCTCGTATTCCTGCTCATTGTCGAACCAGCTCTGCGTGACCGTGCTGGGTTCTATAAGGAGTTCCCAATCATCACAACCGATAAGATCGGAGAGATCGTAGGTCTTTCCTCTCATCGGATCCAAGGCATTGAACCTTTCTCTCATCAGAGGGTTCTTTTCCTTGTCGATCAGCCAGTCCGAATGGCCTTTCTTTTCGCTCTCTGCCCAGATTCTAAGCTTTGTGAGAAAATCCTCATCGCTTTTTAGGATCTCCTCTTCCATGAGTTTCTTTCTCGTCTTGAGCTCCTCTATCTGAGCTTTCAGATCTTCTAGCCCTTCTTTTAGACTAGTCTTCTCTCCTTTGTTTTCCTGCATCTTGTTAGTGATTATTTTCGTAAATCCCAATACCTTCATTACTGTGTCAAATTCACTGGCCGTCTCAATTCTACCCTCAAATATTTTTCCAGATCCACAATACACATGGTATAGCGCACCCATGGGACTAGGACAGTTGCCATCGTCGATGATCATGGAGTATAGGTCTTCGTGCTTTGCACGGATGTCGGATGGACTTCCATCTTGCTGGATCTCCCAGCCCCAATTAGTTATAAATTCAAGTGATTGCATCTTTAGTATCTGTATTGTGGTTCTCCGCAGCACGGGCAGTAGTGTCCCCATGATTCCTCATAGATCGAATATGGTCTTCTGTACATGTGACAGAAGAAGTATTTCGGTCTTGCTATTGCCATGGGTTAATGTGTTGATCGCAGTGATAGATCATCATTCCAAAAACGATAAGTAGTCCAGTTAGGGCGACTACAAAGTTTGCTATTGCAAGTTTAGTTTCAGTATTCATACTATTTATGCTTAAAGAAGTAATAGGTCTTTTTGGGCAACTCCGACGCCTGTATTGTACCGCCTATTCGATAGATGTACCCTTCTCCGATGTATTCCATGTTTGAGTAAAATTCAATCGCTCTTTCTTTATTCTTTCCGCAAGCATCATATACGACTTCCTTGCCGTCTATCATTGCAATTTTCACGGGTTTTTCAAATGAATTCCACATTTTGTCGTATCTCATATTATTGGATTTACTTAATACTATTGTACTTAGTTTCGACTAAAAATTACACTTGATTCTTACCAGTCTTCTAGTGCTTTGATTTTGTTTCGTGCTCGCGGCCGTCCGGCCCCTTTATCGTAACGCCTATACTTCCTCCCATGTTATGCTATCGTTTTGTTTTAAGTGTGATGTGTCAACGCCCGTCACGAACCGCCACTCGTGCGACTTTATCTCCCTGATGCCGTTGTCGAATAGTATCTCTGCGAGGTCGTCGTCGGGCTGGCCGCGGAGCTGCTCAGCCGCGCCTCGGCAGACGCGCATGTGCTCGTCGGGGTTCCGCATCTTAAGATAGAGCTCGAGCTCCTCGCAGAAGGCCTCCGCGTCCGAGCCGGCCCACTCTCCCTCGTGCGTGTCGAGCACGCGCCCCCTGATGAGCCAGACCTGCTTCTCTGTCAGTGCGTCGAGAAAGCCGCGCTCGATGAGCTGCGGCGCCCGCACGGCCTTATAACGCGGCATACCCCTAACGGTATTCTTGATAGCATCATCTTCAGTATTGATTTCAATCCTATTGAATCCCGATATTATGAATGATTTTTTAGATACCCATTCAAGCAAATTATGCAGCGCTGTCTTGGTCATGTGATTTATAGAAGTTTTGAATTGATTTGATAAGAGCCAAAAGGTCTTCGGTGATCTCCAGATTAGAGTTGTTCACTAGAAAGTGTCCCTTGCAAACAATGACATCGTCACAATATGGATTCTTGAGATATTTAAGATAGCCAAGCCACTCACCATTAGGCGTCCCATAGTATGCAAAGCCAAGTTCTCGTGCAGTGCATATCAGGCTTTCTCTGGTCTCTGCGGGTTTCCAATCTGGGAAAAGGGCTCGCATGCTAGCTTCAAAAGCTTTGCCTGACTGGATCCAGCTTAGCGCATCATCGACTTTTGTCTTGATTTCCTTCCAGTCTTCTTTGGATATTGCAGTTATGCTTTTTTCATCAAGCCAGTCCACTTCGATGAGCCGACCGTCTGCCATTTTAATTGTTTCTTTCATGCTTGAATTTTTATTCGTCCTCTTCAACGAAGCCAAATGCGATCTTCACCTTGTCCTTTCCGTAGTATTGGATAAGATCCTCTATCTCTGCTTCATGATAGGTCATCATGTTATTTATGTAGGTTTGAGGGTCGATTGGGTCCTTTACTTCACGATTCCCGTAGTTGTTCCATTCCAAATATTCCTGCACTGAACAGCCGCTTTCTGAGCGGTTTGACAACAAAGTGTAGGTGTCTTCCGCTGCCCATGCAACATACATCGCGTCCTCCTTTTTGATCACGCCGTATGCTGGATTTATTGGTGTGCCCCCAATATCCTCATCCTTTTCTACGAGAGGGCTGCCGCACCTGTTACAAAAGTTTCCTCTACACGCAACCTTTGAGTTGGTGCAACTCTCGCTTGAACATTTATTGACTTTCCAAGTAGCTCTAACCAATAGTCTAGGCACTTCGATGTAGGCTCCAAAATGAATTCTGCTCATCTATTTTTATTTTAATTAAGGTACATTATGACTTCAGTGAGCCTGATACTAAATGAGTCCGGAGTCTTGCTGCGATCAAACGTTGCGACCATTGCAAGCACATCGAAGTGCAATTCGGCCGGGGTGCAACCCAATATTATTATTTCCAATGCGTTCCAGCCCGTCTTTTTTGCTACGATTTGCTTGATGACTTCTTCAAATTTAGGACTCATTTACCTGTTTTTTGTTTCCAATGATGTGCCGATTTCCTATACCAGCTGTGATAGTGAATTCGCTTGTGCCCATGACCTGAGTGTAGAGCTATCCACAGGGCTAGAACAATCATACTGTGATTGGGTCTTTTACTAGCGCTTTTGTGATTCGACCTCCGCCTCCCCAGGTCCAGAACTTTTCCTGATGTACTGCATAGTTTAGCACGTTCTCCAACTTGCCGGTGACCTGTGCGATGAACGGTTCGTTGTGAGACCCTCCAAGGTCAGGGTTCGAATCCTCTCCAAATATGTTCCACACTCCCTCTTCGTCTAGCTTGTGTCTCTTGATAAGATCACGTCCGCTGTAGCATGATCGAAGGTATTTATCGATTTTAGGATCGTCGTGCTGTTTTCCTTTCTCCCAAAGAACGTCGCTAAGCTCAGCTTCAAGTTCTTTTAAGAGTAACCTAGTCACTCGGATCTTTTCTCTTACTGCAGTTTCTCTGTCTTGCATACGATTTATTGTTTAAATTCAACATTATTGCAGTCACTGAGCCTTGCCCAAAAACGAGTGCTTCGCGCCTTTTTCTTTCCAGTCTGGCCTGCACCGACAAGACCCTCGGCATACCAAGTTATTGAGCTATAGTCGGACTTTCCCTTGCGTATGTAGATCCGGTCGACTTTTACCCTGGTCCCAGACGGAATCGTCACCTCAATTGAGGCTTTACCTACAGCTTCGCACATTTGGTGCCATGCCGTGTTTCTAGAGAGCCATTTCTGGTATTCGGTAGACTCCCACTCGATTCTTCTGCAGGCTTCTCTCCAAGCGGACTCATCGACTCCGCCGAACATCTTGCGAAACTTTGGATCGTCCAGCTTTGGATAATTTAGACTCGCATAGTCGAAGCCTTCAAGCTTTGGGTGTATCGACTCGTCTATCCAGCCGTGACTGCTCAAGTAGTGGTCATTGATCTCGCCAAGAGCGACGTTTCTGTGCTCTGCATGGAGATCAAATGTCCAGTCTTTGGTTAGAACTAGCGAGTCTCCGATCTCTGGTACGTATAACTTCATGTAGATATTGTACTATGATTCGCCAAATAAATAAAATCATATGAGTCGCTATCGTAAATACATTTACGCTTATCTGAATCTTGAATTAAAGAGAAAAATTAAGGAAGTTAGATAAATTTATATAATAGATTTACAGGTTCACCGGATCTCTTATCCAGTACAAATAACCTGTCAGAAACTCTAGCCTTTCTAAATTCTCCACCATCAAATATCCATAACGCCATTCCCGGAGTAATTTCTTTTTCGACTTCTACTGGAACTTTACTACCGTCACTTTTAGTTATATATGCCGCCTTTCCATCTGGGCCGATTCTCTGCATCTTTATCTTTATCTTCTTTTCGTCCTTCATTTTTTCCCTGTTCAATATGTCTGCCTCTTCTTCATTGTTTTTAGAGGATAGAACTTCATATTCAGTTTTAATGTCTTTATGGAGCATGACTAGGTGTAGCTTAGGACTAAGTCTCTTTTGTTGTTCCACGGTTGGAGGAACATAGTTTTTTGCAAAGTCCTCAACTTCGCTTGGCCCCAATTCAATTTCAGATCCGGCTATCTGATCATATATTTTTTCGACGATTTTCCTATCATTTAAAGAAGTTATTCCATCAATTCCAGTTTTAGTGTCAGTAAAATCAATAATTACTTCAAAGTTCTTTCCATATGGATATTCAATCGCGCTAGTGTTCACAAATTCAGTTTGTGTTAAATCTAATGCTTTGCGATTGTCATATTTCATTTGCGTTAATCCTTCGTCTGAGTCTTCATAAAACTTAAAAGTTATTGCCAAATCATAGTCCCTTACCATGCCCCATACAATTTCTCCAGCATTAAAATATTCAGGAACGTGTGACTTTTGATTTTTAGCTTTTAATAAAACATAGTATTTCTCTTTGTCTTTTCCGTAAAAACAAAGTTTTCCTAAATTTATCATTACGAATTCCTTCTTACTTTTTGGGTCCCATAGTTTTAGCCTAATATCGTTTACTAATGCTCGAAGAGCCTTAGACGTATACTTGTTAGCATTCGTTTCATCGATTTCCATTTTATCGAAAACATCATGTTTATCTACGACTCTTCCGTTTTTATTTTTAAATCCGGCTATTACAAAACCGGATTGCGAATTGGAATAAGGCATCACTCGTGATAAGAGAGGATGATCTGCGCCTCTATCGAATTCCCAATGAGGAGCGAGTCTAAGTTCGTCAAGTCGACTAATAAATGATTCAAATGCTTGAATATGCTTCATATAGTTATTTATTCTATTCTGTTTAATTTTACTAGTAACACTACGATAAATAACTAAAAGATCATTGATTTACTCATGAAATATTTGCAAAGACTTGATGAAAATTTTAAGTCAACTTCACCCAAGAATTTAAAAAAGACAAATAAAGTAGATCGCGAGGAAATACTTGCACAAATTGATGCTGCTGAGTCTGCAGATGACTGGCAAACGGTCAAGGAACTTACTGACTTTTTAAAGGGAATACCCGAAAGCTTTCTAATTGGAATTAACGATTTTGTCTTGTTGAATGAAACCGTTCAAGAAGGTAAGGCCATTGTTCAGTCTGTTATGGATAGCGAGATTGCCGAACTTGAAAAAGAAGCTGAATCGAAAAATATAGATCAGACTGGTGATAATGCAGAGATTCAAAATAAAATTAAGGCCGACATTCGTGAGAAGATGAACTCAAAATATTTTGGGCAAAACTCTGATTTTGAATTTATAAAGAGACTTTTACACAAAACTCCCGCATATGTTGGTGCATTTATGCGTTTTAAATATCTACAAAATGCAACCCGCCAAGACTTAGAATCACTATATAGTATCATGATGGATCTAAGAAATCAATTAACCGAACTGCCGATGTCAATTGATGCATATTCAAAGGTTGAAGATCAGCATTTGCCCGGTTGGGAATCGCTAGGCGACGATCTTAATAAGCTTCTTGAACTTCGTAAAGGATCTTGGATAGTAAAAGCTCTTCCTAAAATCGCAATGTCCAGAGCTGGAGAATCTCCAGTTAATCTTAAAGAACAATATTTAAAGTCTTCTCACGAAACTCAGCTTGAATTGCAGAGGGTTGCAGCTCAATTAACTAATTTGAACAAGCCTGCATTAATTAGACTTGTTACTGGACAGCTTTCTGGTAAACCTAGCATTGCTGTAATTATTAATCTCATCAAAAATACAATTAAAAATGCAGATACGGATAAAGGAAAATTACTTGAACTTGCAATAGCAGCTTATCCAAGCGTTGCCATTTTTTATTCAGATGATAATTATTATGTCTTTTCATTTCGTAACGACACATATCTACCTAAGCTTGCTGGAAAAGCCAGTGGCTGGTGCATACAACCTAAATGGTATAATCAAGGAACGGGGGACCAATTTTGGAGTTATGCAACCGGTACTTTGCAACTAGTGATACTTGATTTTACAGTAGATCAAACAGATGTCTATCATACAGTTGGAGTGACCATTCAGCCAGATCGTTCCATACGATCTGGCGGCATGTGCAACCAGCCAAATGAATGTACGTCCGGCACCGATTATCGTACCGTACTACAAAAATTTGCATGTGGCGGTCGTCGTTATCATTCTTATCCTAATGAATTAATTGATGCGATTGAAAAAAACTTTGATAGTGAGGTTAACTTTAAGAAAAGCACTGACGAGACATATAAGCTAATTAAACAATATAGCACAAGCGAAAAAGAATACGCCAAAGTTATAATAAAAACTCTAAAGGGATTGATGAACGACTTTGGTCACCTTGTTACTTCTGGAGTTACCAAAGATATTGCTAGTGTAAATAGTGACAAAAATATTAAGAACCAAATCATTGCAGCAGAGATAAACAATATTAAACAATCTGATGATGTAAAGAAATTGCAAAAAGAGTATATTGAAAAGTTTTCTACTAATAAGGTGCCCGATATTCTTGGTACGCCTGCCGATGTGAAGCTTTTTGAGATAGTGTTTGAGGACTCCCCAATGTTAACAGATGGCTTACTTACGGTTATGATTGAAAAGGCTACGAGACTACTAGGCTTATTTGACAAAAAAATAAAAGCAAGTCTTGCTGAAAAAGCAAAAAATCCGGCAAGTAAAACATCAAAACCTTCAGACGGTAGAATATCTGTGGACCTAGAAATGGTACAATCTATGTATGCATCAGCAAATGATGCGGTAATTGCACTGGAAGCTCTACGTGAAAAAATAAAAAAATAACAAGCATATAATGAAGCACATAAAGAGACTTTATGAGTTTTTAATGGCAGAACCTGCAGTTAAACCAGACGCGCCGACTCGTCCTGCTACTCCACAGACACCGACTCGTCCAGACAGACCGGGTCCTAGAATACGTCCAGGCGAAAAGGAAAAGGAAAAACCAATGGCATTTGGATCAGCAGAACCTGCAGTTAGACCGGATACTCCGACTCGACCGGCAACGCCTCAGACACCAACTCGTCCAGACAGACC
>Ga0007805_1000629_pt1 | contig 12072 bp, 7 predicted proteins | sample CryBogCBE24Aug09_FD_71231 | JGI IMG/M metagenome (GOLD analysis project Ga0007805, IMG submission 71231) | Freshwater microbial communities from Crystal Bog, Wisconsin, USA - CBE24Aug09 | ecosystem: Environmental > Aquatic > Freshwater > Lake | place: Crystal Bog, Wisconsin, USA | collected... | reverse complement strand
TTCAGGTGCTGCAACTTCTCTCGAGCCGTCTATAACAGCAACAGGATCTGATGCCAATATTCCAATACTTCTACAGACTAAAGGAACAGGTGCTTTTGATATTGCTGCTGGTTCTTCTGGTACTAATATTAGTAATGGCACAACAGTTACCTCAATCTCTCGTACTGCTGCAGGATCTGGATATACAAGTCCGCCATCGTGGACAGCATCAGCACCAACTACTACAGGAGGTGTAACTGCAACAGGTACAGTTACTAATATCGGTGTGGTGTCTGCAGTAGTAGCATCAACTGGTAGTGGGTACGCAGTAGGTAACGTGCTAACTGTACTAGGTGGTACATATACTACTTCTGCAACACTTACAGTTGCATCCTTATCAGGATCCGGTGTTGCAACAGTTACTATTAGCAATGCCGGAGCATATACCGTAGCTCCGTCAAACCCTGTGTCTGTTACAGGAGGTGCAGGAACTAGCGCAACATTTACACTATCATTTGGTGTTAACAACGTCTATTCGATTACACAACCCGGATCAGGATATGTTGAGCAACCTTCAATTACGTTCGCCGGCGGTGGAGGTAGTGGTGCAGCGGCTATTGCGGTTATTGGATCTGCTGTAACGATTAAAAGCCTTGCAGGTAACGGCACTGCTTTTGCATCGCTAAACTTAGCAACACCGGGTGGAACTGCATTTCAAATACAGGATCGCGGCGGCGTTAGTGATTCTGGAATGATTTTTAGACCCGGGCTAGCAGGAACAGCAGCACCAATATTAACATTCGGTGTTGGACCCACAATACAAAGTGGTGACGCAGCCGGATTTACATTTAGGACAAATACCGGCATCGGCGGCGGGATTGCAGGTAATTCACAGTTTACTATCAGCCATACTAGTGGAGCAACAAATGCTCTAAACGTAACTGGCGGAGCTACTTTAAATGCTCCAACACTGTCAGCAGCAGGAACCGATGCAAATATTGGCATTAATATTACACCTAAAGGAAACGGATCTGTTGTTATACCAAGTACTTCTGCAACAATTAATACTACTACAGGTGCATTAGTTGTCACAGGTGGTGTAGGTATAGGACAGAATCTTAATGTTGGTGGCTTAGTTAACATTAGCTATACCGGTAGCGCAGATAGCAGTTTACAAATTACTGGTTACAATTCTAAGGGCGGCACAGGTTATCACGATTTCTTAAGAGTAACAAACGGTTACACTAGTGCTACTAACATTAACAAATACTTACGTTTAGATAGTGTTGGTACATTACAAATATTGAACAGTGCATATACAGCTACAATTTTCTCAGTAACAGATAACGGATTTATCGCTATTAATCAAGCACAAAACGTTTCGAACGGTGTGCCAGGTAATAATGCTATAGCAATGAATAGTAATAGTTATATCTATGACGATGGTAATTATCACCTTACTTCAAAAAATGGTAGCATTTGGATCAATGCTAATGGCGGAAGCGACGTAAACATAAACACACAAATACCAGCGGGTACTACTCCCGGCGGATTAAATGTACAAGGAGCGGTTACTAGCCAAGCATCAGGCACAGCGGTTACCTCATTTATATCAGGTGCAGGAGCCAATAGCGGTGTAGCATTACAATTAACACCAAACTCAAGTGGTGCTGCTAACCAGGCTATACGCGATACATCAAGTGTGTCTAGTACAATGTACTTCGATGTCAACACCGGCGGTAGTGCTAATGGTACTTTTACTTGGCGCTCAAGTAATTCTTTCAACACACTAATGTCTATTAATAATTCTAGCATGACAATCAATAAGCAGATGCTTATTGGTGGTGGTAGTCAAGGTGCCTATGTTACGATTAACGGAACAAACAGTTACAACGTCGCTGGACCGTATGGATACTTAAACAACGGTGGCGCGGGTAGCATTAACAGTAGTGGTAGCACAGGTGTTGTAGGGTTTTCGTTATATTGTAGTGGCCGTATTCAAAGCGGCGAAGTCGACGTTACTTCGGACGAACGATTAAAAGACATACAAGGCACTATTCCTTTAGATAGAGCACTACTGTTTGTTCGAGCCGTAGATGGTATCCTTTATACTTGGAAACCTGGATTCGGGGATGAAGGCGTAAAAGCAGGCTTTGGCGCACAAAGCGTACACAAAGCCGGGTTTGATCATATGGTTGCTCCTGCGCCGAATGATCGTTTAGAAGGATCGACTGATGAGGATGGATTTACAAGCCCGGATAAGGCACAATTAAGTTTAAATTATCTAGAAGCTATTCCATACCATCATACTGTTATTAAACATCTATTAGAACGCATTGAGAAATTAGAACAACTAGTAGAAAAACTACAAGGTAATTGATTTCTAAATTCCTTTCTGCTATTATATGCGTATATTAAATACGGCATATGAAAAAGATCAAAATAGCGATTATAGACTGCGTAGGTCTTAACTACGATGGAACAACTTTACAGAAAAAAGGCATCGGCGGCTCAGAAAGTTCAATCATTTCTGTAGCAAAAGAACTAGTTGCACTAGACTTTGAAGTCTCAATTTTTAATGATTGTGACAGCCCAGATACTAAGCCCGGTATTTACGACGGTGTTAACTACTATCCTATTAGAACACTAGGTCAACGTGAGTTTGGCTTTGATATTGTTATTAGCCAACGAACGCTGATTCCATTCACTCCGATCGAATTATATGACCAAGTACGTCAACCCCCGCCGAGAGATTTTGATCCTAAAATCTTTCGTCAAGTACAACGAACAGCACAATTAAAGATTCTATGGCAACAAGATACGTTCATTTGGGGCGACGGATTACTTGAACAGCTCTTACTAAAAAATTATGTAGACGAAGTTTTTAATATTAGTGATTGGCATATTAGCTATACCACACACTCTAGTCATGGACCTCGTAGAAATTTTGAGGTTCTCAAAAATAGAATTTTTAATACACGTAACGCAATTAATCGTTGGATAGATTGGGTTGACATTAAAAAGAAAGATCCTAACCTATTCGTTTATAATGCGTCTATTACTAAAGGCATGGTTCCTTTAGTACAAAAGATTTGGCCTAGACTTAAGCAGCAATTACCTAACGCTAAATTAAAGATTATCGGTGGATATTATCGTTTCAATAACGAACCCGTTAGCGAAGCACAACAGAATTGGATTAATTTACAGAATTCTGTAGCTCATGATAAATCTATCGAATTTACAGGGATTATTCCTCAACCTAAAATTGCGGAAATTATGGCCGAAGCTAGTTATAATCTCTATCCAGGTGCATTTCCTGAAACATCAGGTATTAGTATTATCGAAAGTATTAATTACAATACTCCTGTTATTGGTACAAGATTTGGTGCTATGGAAGAATCGGCTACTGAAGCAGCAGGATATTATATCGACTTTCCGATAGAACCTAATGGACTATTTCCTTGGATTAATACGGATGAACAGGTTAATCGATATGTTGATCTAGTATTACATGTAGTACGAGATCCTTATCTACATCAACAAAAGCAATATGCTTGTAATGCAGCTAAAGATGTATCCACATGGGATGCTGTTGCATTACAATGGAAACAGCATTTTTATTACAAATTAGGATTAGAGCTATCTGTTGAAGAACAGGCTACAGTTGACTGGATTAATTATCGAGTACATAAAGTATTCGGTCGAAGGATCTTAAATCCAGAAGAAGTTATTATACCATTGCCTGCTACAGATCTATCTCCGTTACCGATGCCTCGTGCTAAAATTGCCTTCATTGATATTGTAGGTATGTCCTATGACGGCGATACACTTAATAAAAAGGGTATGGGAGGAAGTGAAAGCGCAGTAATTCTTAATTCTAAAGAATTAGTTAAACTAGGGTTCGATGTAACAGTTTTTAATGCTTGTGACGAAGGGGATTCTAAACCAGGTATATACGATGGCGTAATCTATCGTCCGTTGTCTGAAATTGCAAATGACAAAACTGTTTATCAAGTTGTTATCAGCAGTCGTGTGGTAACTCCGTTTGTTCCGAACCATTATTACAATTATTCACAAACTACAAATAGAAAAATTGACTATACTGCATTCGAACATATGCGATCAACTGCTAAGTTAAAAGTATTTTGGATGCATGATACATTTTGTTGGGGTGACGATATTTTAGAAGATTTGGTAGCTATGAACGCTATCGATGAAGTATGGACATTGAGTGATTTTCATACATTCTATGTTATGAATGCAGCACACCCGCGTATGCGTATGTACGAAGTATTCCGTAGACATAGTTGGATTACACGAAACGGCATAGTCAAGTATTTCGATTCGGTAGATTTAGATACGAAAGATCCTAACATGTTTATATTCAATGCTAACATGAGCAAAGGACTAGATCCTTTATTGAATCTAGTTTGGCCTAAAGTTAAAAAACGTATACCATCTGCAAGATTGACTGTGATCGGAGGCCATTACAAATTAGGTGCAGCCTTTGCTCACGACGATGAAGAAACAGAATTTATGAAAATAGCAGGACCTCATTTAAATGATGCTACTATTACATTTACAGGAATTGTTGATCAGAAAACCGTTGCAGAGATTTCTGCCAAAGCCAGTTATTTCCTGTATCCTACAGCTTTTCCAGAGACATACGGAATTAGTACATTAGAATCACTATATGCTAATACCCCGTTAATTACTTGTAGATTCGGAGCATTGGAAGAAACTGCAAGCCCACAAGGATATCTTATCGATTATTCAGCAACTCCTAATAGTCTATTTCCTAATGTTAATGCAGAAGAACAGTCTAATCTTATTGTAGAACAGGTAGTTGCTGCTTATCAAAATAAAACAGAACATCGACGTAGAATGAAAGCATTAGACGAGATTAAAGACCTAGTAGGTTGGGATGTTGTCGCATTAGAATGGAAGCAACATATCTATGCTAAATTAGGGTTATATCTCAGCAGGGGTGAAAGTCAACAGGCCTCATATACTAAAAATAAGTATCATAAGATATTTAATCGAAGATTAAGTACCAGCGAAGAATGGCTTGCTCCTAAATTAGGACCTGAACAAAAGATCGTTGTAATTAGCCCATTCTATAATGCTGAAAAATATATCGAACAATGTATTGCTAGTGTGGCTGCTCAAGATTACGACAATTATGAACATTGGTTAATCGATGATGCTAGCACAGATAATGGCCGAAATATTGCATTAAATTATATTAAACAGCTTCCTAAAGAAATACAAAATAAAATTACAGTAGTACATAATGATGAAAATCGAGGGGCTGTTTATAATCATATGCAAATCATTAGAGATCTCAACCCTGACGATATTATTATGATGTTAGACGGCGATGATAGTTTGATCAATCGCCCGGATATTTTCGATTATTATAATACTATACATTACAACCATGATTTTACATATGGGTCCTGTTGGAGTGTGATTGATAATATTCCATTAATTAGTCAGCCGTACCCGCCAGAGGTGATCGAATCTCGCAAATTTAAAGATTATCGTTTTAATTGGAAAATGCCGTATACTCATCTAAGAACCATGAAAGCTAAATTATTGTTAGATGTACCAAATCAAGCATTCCAAGACGATAATGGAAATTGGTTTAAGGCCGGTGGAGATAATGCCACCTTCTATAGTGCATTGTATAATTGCGATCCGGATCGTATCTATGTAGTTCCTGATGTTGTTTATAACTACAATGATGCTAGTCCTTTAAATGATTACAAGGTTAACAAAGAAGAGCAAGATCGTACAATACAAAATATTTTCGGAGATAACGAAGATAATGTTATTCGGTTGCCGAAGAGAACTGAAATAACTAATACGCCTACAGCAATTACTGCACCTGTTGCTAATAAAGGCCCAGTAAAGCGAATTCTAATAGCTATTCCTACTAATAGAAATATCGAAGCACAGACTTTCAAGAGTATATATGATCTAATTATACCAGAAGGTTATGATGTAACTTTCCAATATTTTTGGGGATATCAAGTAGATCAAGTACGCAACTTAATTGCACATTGGGTCGTAAATGGCGGGTTTGATTATCTATTTGCAGTAGACAGCGATATTTCATTTGAAACAGACACATTAGCAAGATTGTTATCACACGATAAAGACATTGTAACCGGCATCTATATACAACGTATACCAGGAACTCATGTTATTGAAGTAATGCGAAAAAATGCCCATGGTGGTGTATCGCATGTTGATTGGAATACTATTAAAGGGCGTGGATTGGTGCCCATTGATGGGTGTGGATTCGGGTGTGCTCTAATAAAAGGTGAGGTTTTTAGAGCAATTCCTTACCCGCATTTCTTATATCACAGTGCGATCGATCATGCAAATACTGTTAGTGAAGATGTTCATTTCTGCAATCAAGCTAGAGATAGAGGATTTACTCTTTGGGCAGATACAAATGTGATTTGTGATCATATCGGCTCATGGACTTTCAAGGTAGATAGAAGTTGAAAATACTAATAAATACTGGATGCGTATTAATGAATTATTAGAAGAAAAACAGCCAGAATTTAGAGAAATTTTAAGAGATTTCTTCCCTTTAGCTAAAAAAATCATAGGATTAGATAGTGTTCCTACTATCAAATTCGTAAAAAGGGTTGCAGATAAACAACAGCCTACTTTTGGAAAGTTCATAAATGATCAGGGTGTTATCTATTTAGGTATAGAAAATCGACATCCTCTAGATATATTACGCACATTAGCACATGAATTAGTACACTATAAACAAGGATTAGAACACCAATTAGACGCAACTAGCGGGCATACTGGTAGTCCTGCTGAAAACCAGGCACATGAAGTTGCTGGCATTGTAATGCGTCATTTTAATAAAACATATCCTAAATATTTTTCCGCACTTCCGGTTAATCTAGAGGAAGGAAAATGGAATGATTTTAAAAAAGAATTTGTTCGTAAAGGCAAACAAAGTTTAGCTACCGCTGCAGCAATAGGTGCATTTAGCGGAGGAGTAGCAGGATATGATTATGCTAAACATAAGTTTCAACATCCTCCTACTTATCAGCAGCAGCAACAGCAGCAACCCCAAAAATTAATACCGTCTGATGATAATGATGACTTTTATAAATCAATGCCTCCGGACGAAACTGTCCCTGACATTGATGTTAATCCTCCTAAAAAGGAATTGCCGGTACAGGCTCCATTAAGTCCAGAATATTTTAAAAAATACGTCGAAACACAAAAAAATACTGTCTTTAAAGATCCTACAGAAAATGCTCTTAAAAATGCTGCTATGAAAGCAGGAATTGTAGGGTTAGAGCTAGATCAATTTCTCGGTCAATGTGCACATGAAAGTATACAATTTACCGAATATGATGAAGCTAAGAGAAACGGGCATTGGAGAATGGGCACCGAAACTCTTACAAAAGCATGGTTTTTAGCTAATCGACACTATTGGAAATATAGAGGAAGAGGACCAATACAAATTACCTTGGAATCTCAATATAAAGCAATCGGTGAATATCTAGGAATAGACTTAGATCATCATCCGGAATTAGCATTATCTCAAAAATATATGATTCCTATTGCAATTGCTTATTGGAAAATAAATGTGCAAAAACGGGTTCCGAAAGATCAAATGTGGGATACCGGAAAAGTTACTAAAGTAATTAATCCTCGTGGATCTCGTGAAGCATTAGAGAAAAGACATCTACTTGTACAACAATTTACTAATTGGTTCAAAGACAAAGTAAAACGAAGCGAAGGAAAAGGTTCGTAATATATAAGGGCTAACATGAGCCACAATTCTGTTCTGAACATAGATAATTTTGAACAGCTCTTAAATGAAGATAACTTTTCCAATCTATTATCTACATTATCTGGTAAAGATAACCTCGAAGATTCTTTACAAAGCTTAGTTAAAAAGAATGAAACTATTGTAACTAAAAAAACAGTTACCGTTGTTGTACCTGTAAAAAAAACAGTAGTTGTTACTAAAAAAACAAAATCACTCAAATTAAAAAAAGAAATTGTTGCATTATTAGCAACAGCATTATATGCATCTAGTTGTGTAGATATTAATGATAATAACTTTAATATACCCATTAATGATCATACTACTACTGAAGAACATTCTACAGATTCAACTACTATAACACCTACTGCACATAAGAACGAAACTGTTGTAGAAAAGTTAGCGCATATGTTTTTAATAGGGAAAATTATTAATTCTCTAAAACCTAGTGATATCGATAACACAATGCCTGTCATTAATGATCGTAGTGATGAGGATGACGAAGTTAAACAACCTATCGTTACTTTTGATACACGATCTCTAGATGAATTGATGGGCGAAGCTAGATCTTTATTACTTGAAAAAAATGGTACATATGATCAAGCAATTGCTGATTTGCGTTCTATTATACTTACTCATCCAAAAGAAGAATCTAGATATGCGCATGAATTATTAGGATACGCCTACGAGAAATCTAAAAATTTTCCCAAAGCTATGAAAGAATATCAAACTTACTTAGCCTTATATACCGACGATGACGAGGATCGTACTAGAGTAAGACAGCGTTTAATGTCTTTAGAAATATTAGAACCTTCGGGCTTTGTTATAGGTAAAATTAATAAAACACGCGAGCCGCACCATGGAGATAGTTTTGATTTTTCAGGGTCAACATCGGATTACTTATACGCAACTTCAAACTCTACTAGAGGAAGTAATCAGTCAGCAACACAAGTAGATTGGATTACAGGTATACAAGCCTCTTTAACAGAAGTACATAATCAATATACACTATCATCAAAGTTAAGATTTACTGAGATTAAAGATCTTAGTTCTAGTTCAGGCAATAGAACTAATTTAACAACAGCATATGTTGATTTTGCTGATACATTTAAAGGATATAATATTCGTTTAGGCAGACAGTCTAGTATTGCCGGAGCATTAGGAAAATTTGATGGATTGTCGGGTAGTGTTAAACTTACTGATGATTTAAAATTATCTGCGGCTGCAGGGGTTCCTTATGCTACTGCTGTATCTCAAACTAAAAGAACATTCGAAGGAGTTGAATTAGAATATAATCTTAATCAAGATTGGACTACAGGAATTTATCTAAACCGTGGAATAGCTGATGGGTTCTTAGAACGTATGGCTATTGGCAATAATTTAGAATATAAAAATAGAGTAGGTAATATTTTATTAAGAACTGAATATGATACAGTTTATCATAGTCTTAATTTAATTTCTTTGCAAGGAACTTATTATACTAAAAATTTCGACATATTTACTGTATTTGAAAGAAGAAAATCACCAATGCCTTATGGAGATGTTGCATTGAATTTAGGAGCATTATCATTAGATAAACAAACTTATAATTCAGTCAGCGATCTTATAGGAAAATCCGGTCTAACCACTAATGAAATTTATACTTATATATCTCAATCAACACCTATAGCAACATCAGCTATTATAGGTGCTAGAGAAAAGATTTCTCGAAATTGGGAAGCTACAATCGATGCACAAGTTACAAATTTATCAACAATTCCAGGATTTAATTTAAACCCAAACTTCGATCCCATTCCTATACAGGTCGGTGATTCAAAAAATTATTCATTAACTGCCCACTTAAAAGGAGATAATATTTTCTTAAAAAATAATAACATAGAATTTGTAGTAAATGATTCTACTGGGGGACAAAAATCTTCCTTCTTTACTGTAGCTGATAACTATAAGTTTGGAGATAAGAGTAAGAACAGCATTTCAACTATTCTTAGATATGACGCAACTGATGCAACTTATGGTAAAATGAGCACTGTATCTGCAGTATTGAGAGGATTCTATGCTTTAAGTGATAAAGGTATGCTAGAAGCTCAATATTCACGGTCATTAACTAAAACCAATAACACGCTGTTCCTTAATCCAGACAACACAAATCAAAGTTTTTATATCGGGTATAGATATGATTTTTAGAATAATAGCAATACTTTTTTTATTACTTGTTAGCGATCGTGTATATGGTGCAGAATGTACAGCTTATCAAACATTACATCCTCGCTATCCATTAACAGGTGCACATTTAAGTACTGGAAAATGCACTACGTGTTCTTTTTGTCATGTACCAGCAGGCAATGCTGTTTGGATAGGAACTCCAAATACCTGCATAGGTTGTCACAACGGAAATCCTAGTATCAATGGCATGGTACGTAGTGCTAAACATCTGCCTACTTTATTATTAGATTGTGCTGGGTGTCATAATACTACTGCATTTAATAGTTTCGCAGGAATTACACAAACTATGATCCATAATACTGGATATCCTACTGTTAGATGCGACGGGTGTCATAATGGTAACTATACCTCATATAATGCGCAAGGTAAAGGAAACGGTCATCCTACTACTGTAACTAAAAATGGAGTAAAAATTCTAGTTACTAGTGTTGACTGTAATTATTGTCATAGTCCGAACAGTTCTCAGTTCGATGATTAAAGCAGAATTTAGGTAAATAAATGTAAACCTTACAGGAGGGCTGCCATCGTGCAAAAAATTAAAACACTCTTTATGTCTATTATAATGACAATTGCATTAGGAGTATCTTATATTACTGTACCAACAGTAATTGCCGGATCAATGTTGGCATTTTCGGGCACAGCAGACGCTGCCGAATGTACATTGTATGAAACACTACATCCTAATTTTCCTTTAACAGGTGCACACTTATCTACCGGTAAATGCAGTACTTGTGCCAGCTGCCATGCAGGAGGTATCTATTTAGGTACTCCTAAAATTTGTGCAACATGCCACAATGGTAGCCCAATCGGACAAATATCTGCTCAAACTATAGGAAGATCAGCTAATCATATTCCGATTGGAACTGCTAGTTGTGATTCTTGCCATAATACTACCAGTTTTACAGCATCGTGGTCTATGAATCACGCAAGTGTAAGTAGTTTAGCATGTAACACTTGCCACAATGGGTCATATACAGCATACGGTGCTACGGGACAAGATGCTAATCACGCTCCTGAAACAGCTGATTGTGGTGCTTGCCATACAACTCTTGATACCCCAACACATACTAATGCTGATTGGACTATGTCTCACGCAACAATTCACGCTGGTGTTACAACCGGCTGTGTAAGCTGCCATAATGGTACATATTTTGAAACTGCAAGTCCTCCGGCATTTGGTAAGAAGGATTATGCTCCTGGTCATCCAGTAACTAGTGACAATTGCGAAACTTGCCATAGTATTAATAACACATTTAAGTGTGCATCTTTAATTGAAGATAAAATGCTTAAGAAAATGATGTCTACACAATTTGCTTGGATTATGCCAAAAAATAAGACAGCAAAATCGACAACATTTGCTATGCTGAATATAAAGTTAAATCTTAAGAGCTAAAAGCCAAAATAAAACGCCCCGAAAGGGGCGTTTTACTATCACGAAGTAATTTATTTTTATTGTAGGCTATGCCACTTTTACTTCTTTGATACGCCGGCATTAACAAACGCATACATCTTTTCTGCAGTAGCTAATACTTGATCTAGACCAGGAAATTCTGGCATAGCAACGGTAGATACTAATTCTCCAGTCTTTTCGTCTCGCTTAGAGCTTAGTTCCCATCCAGCAAACTTAGCACTATATTCGGCTTCGACAAGATCTTTAGCCATACTAAGAATGTCTGTCCTAATTTCGTAACCATTCTTATTAAACTTAACTTCAGGAACTTTTGGTGTGTAATCGTTCAACGACATTTTTATTCTCCTTTGTATGTGTGTATGTCTTTAATTAACTTGCAATATTATACATAATCGTGCATTTAATTACAAGATTTCTTAACAGGCTTTGTAACCCATTCAACTTCTTCTTCGGTTACTGGTTGCCAACGATTTAAAAAATACCAATTTGCAAAGGCGGTGATAGTAGTGTAATACATTATACACGTTCCTTTGTTGGTTGAGGTTTTACTAGATCAGGCCACATTGCAGTATAAACTGCAGCAAGATTACGACCATTATTTTCTAGACCTTTTACATAGATTTCTAATAGTTTAATGAAAAACTGT
>Ga0007805_1000625_pt1 | contig 12081 bp, 13 predicted proteins | sample CryBogCBE24Aug09_FD_71231 | JGI IMG/M metagenome (GOLD analysis project Ga0007805, IMG submission 71231) | Freshwater microbial communities from Crystal Bog, Wisconsin, USA - CBE24Aug09 | ecosystem: Environmental > Aquatic > Freshwater > Lake | place: Crystal Bog, Wisconsin, USA | collected... | reverse complement strand
TTCACTGATTTGATCTTCCGCCACACCTTGCTGTCTTTTTAATGCTCCGGCGTGATACCCACTATCGTAATCATTAGTCATTGGACCATAGATAGAACTAGCACGAGGATTTCTATGACCACGCATACCGTCACTAACTCCATCACGATATGCTCCGCTGGTTGCTAGTGTTACAGGAGCAGACGATGTACTAGCACTTCTATTTGCTATCATGTCTGCTGTACGCTGACGTTCTTGATCTGGAGTTCCGCGTACACGGTGTTTGATTCCTTTGTCTTTTAACATAGCCATAAACTGTGATTTTAAATCATCTACTTCTTCCATATATGGCTTTTTATGTTTTTCAACACCTTGTTTCATTTCTTTCTTTTTATCTTTGTGTTGACCAGCTCCACCCATTTTAGCATTCTTGGCCACAAAGTTACGAGGTTTAGGTGCTTCTTTTTTCTGTTCTTCTTGTGCAAATATACTATCTTTAGGACGACGTTGAACTCCACTTAATGCTGTACTAACACTAGCTACACTTCCTGAGCTAGTTCCGCCACCGCTAGAAGATTCTAAAACATAGCGAGTAATATCACCGTGTACAATTTTTTTAAATTCATTAGTCATTATTTTTTTCCTTACCTAACCAATTTGCAACTGGGCTAATTTTATTTGTATCTTCATGTTCTTCGCTACGATTATTTGTAATATGTTTAATTTTACCAGCTCCGACCATTTTGGCTGCGCTTTGTATAATATTGTAATCGTGATCTGTGTAAGTAGTTAATAAAGGATCACCAGCAAATGCACCGGCAGCCTCTGTATCATAATCAGGAGATCCTGCCATAGCAATACCAAATCTATATGCCGCATAAGGATTTCCGTTGGATTTGTTTATACTAATATCGGGCATAGATAATGCACCCTTAAGACTACTAGTATGATCTTTTGGTAATTTGTTTGGATTAGCAGGTATGTCTGCTTCGACTATAAATTCTTTTGCTCGCATAATATATTATTTATTGTTATTATTCATCCAATTACTAACAGGGCTAATTTTGTGTGTACCATCTGGTTCAACACTTTTTGTTCTTGCTCTAATTTGATGAAATTCTGTGGGTATTACTTTAGTAACTTGTTTGACCATTTTATGTTCTTCGTCGGTGTAAGGATGGAACGTCCAATATGGACCTACCCAACTTTCATGATCGATATCGAGCGGTTTATTACTACCATCGGCCATTCCTATTGCCATACCTGTTCTATATTGATGGTATGTAGGATAAAATCCTCCTGGATCACGTTGCTTGCTAAATCCCTGATGCACAGCATCGTGTTCAGGATGAGGCTCGCCTGTATGTTCAACAATAAATTCTTTTGCTCGCATTATTGTCCTTTGATACTTGCACGTAAGAACCATTCGTGTTTACGATGTGCATCCATACGTTCTGCTAAAAAATTACTAAGACCGTGTTCGCCTGAGGATTCGGCAGCATCGTATGTTTTCTTTAGAATAATATGAATACGTTCACTATCTTGTATTAATTCAGTAATCATTTCGTCTTTGGTAGGTACACGATTTTCATCTTCTATGCGAGTTAACATACTTAAATTATGATAGCTTGTAGGAATATAAGCATTTAATTTACGAACATTTTCAGCAAATGGATCTATAGATTCGTATACTTCATTGTAAATTTCTTCGAATAATTTATGATATTCAAAAAAATCAGAACCTTCAACATTCCAATGAAAACTGTGTGCCTTTACATAAAAACTAAAAGTACTGCTAAAAGCAATGCGTGTGAGTTGAACTAATTTATCCATGATATGTTATTTATTATTTTCTAGAGAAGATAATTTTTTGCTTTTATAGTATTCTATTAAGGATTTACGATGATTTTCGATATGTTCTAACGATTTAATTCTGTTTTTTGCCGCTTCAGATTTTTTCCTTTTAGTCTCTTCGCTATCTGGTCCTTTCTTTTTTCCTAAATTTGCTTCTCTAAGTTTTTGTTTAGTTTCTTCTGTATGGGATATACCTGGTTTGCCTTTCAATCTGTTTGACATGGCTAGTCGTTGTTCTAATGTCCGTATCTTTCCTATATTTTTTCCCTTTAATGATTCAGAAAGTTTTTTCTTTGATTCTTCGCTCATTGGACTTCTTTTTTTTCCTAAATGTGATTTTGATATTTTTTTCTTAGTTTCTTCAGAAAGTTTTCTTCCTGTTTTTCCAGACATTTGTTCAGACCGTATTTTGGCATATTGTTTCCTAAGTATTTCGTAACTCTTAGAGTTTATTTTATATCGTTGTTGGTGTTTATTTTCTAATGTAGTCATTGCCCAGGCAGCGTGTACCATTTTATCTTTTTCTTTACCTGAATACATTTTTGTTAATAATAAATGACAGATAAAATGTTCTCGTGCTGTTAAATCTACTAGATTTTCTTTAAGATTAGAACCACCTAATGATTTAGGTATAATATGATGGGTTTCGCAATAATTTGTTAATATTCTCTCTTTAGCACGGGTTATTATATTGTGATAAATTTTAGTATATTTGTTTTTTAACATACATCTATTTATCTGTTAGAAGTAGATTACTAAACCTTAGTTAATAGGCTTTTCACCAGTCATTAATTGCCTTGCAAACCACAATCTGAACCACTCAGGCGTACCGGGTCTTATATCATTTTCCTTCATTAGGCGAGCCTTTTCAGTGGCCGTAACTGTGATATTGCTACCTTGGTTTATAGCTTGTGTATGCGCACGATACTCTGCTAGTCTAGCCTCTCCGCTTAACCCAGCGAGATACTGAACTATTTTTAATTCGTGTATAGGATCATCCGGTGATAGATAAGCATCATCCGTACTATCCTGTGGAATATTATCTGTGCTTATTTTGTATTGCTTCATTTACAATAATCTTTTCAATTAAAGCAGACATAATTTTTTCAACATCTTCGCTGACAGGAACTTGCTTGGGTTCTGGCTTTTTAGGATTCAACAACTCTTGTCCTAATCGTTCACGACTTTGTCTGCGCTCTTTTTCACGTTGTAATGCTGACTGTAGTTTTGAAGCCGCAGTCTTTACTGCTTCCATTGGACCCATTGGTGCTTGTGGACGACTAACATAAGTTTGTCCACCTATTCCAGGTTTATATCCCGGAGGCGTAGGTCCTTGATCAGCATTTTCATCTTTTCTATTGCCCCATTCATCTTTACTGCTTTTATCACGGTTAGCCACTTGGGTATAGATCCATTGCTGATCTCTTTCTTGATCGCGCTTGGCACGATGTTGCATAACTTTAGGAGGATTCTCTAAACCTTTGGCCATATGTGTAATTACAGAACTATCATCTTCTGCCATATCTTCATTATGTTTTTTCTTACCAGCACAATGAGCTCGTTGAGAAAAACCTTTAGGATGACTACAATCAATACTACGTTTGTATTTTTCACTCCATTTTTCATCTACTTGTTTTTCCGCCACACCTAGTTTGTTCTTACCGCTACCGGCAAACATACTAGCAGGCATCATCTTTTCTTTTACAGTCTTATCAACTTTTTTAGCCGTTTGTTGTTTTTCTTTTTCTTTTTGTGCCAAATCATATTCTGTCCAACCGTGGAACACTTTTTCTTTTGGAGGTTCTTTGTCAGGCATTCCATAGTCAGCCCAAGATTTCTTTGTATCAAGATCTTCTCGTAGACTTTCTTCAGCACCGCCACCTACTAAGTCACCAGCTTTGGCAGGACGCTTCATATTGCCTTTTAATTGTGCATCTGACCCTAATTTATAATTCCAAGGAGGTTCTGTACCTGCAAAATAACTCCTAGGCATAAATGCTTCTTTGGCTTTTTTAACTTTAGGCGTAGGAGTCATACCTGCTTTAACATCTGCCATTAACTGTTGTGCTGTAGCATCATCAACTGTGTTTGGCATACCTTGTTTAAATGTATCAAAATCATCAGCGGCTGCTGCCTGTCTTAGTTTTGTTCCACTCATACCTATGGCATCATCTGCATCGGGATCACGTTCACCTCCTGAGACTACTTTAATACTTTGGAAGTTATAGTCAACACCGTTTTGTTGATTTAATAGTTGTTCAAACCCTGGAACACGATCTGATCCAGCAACCATTACTAAATTTTGAAATTTTTCATTTAATGCTTTAGCAACTTCAATAGGGGTTCTGGTTGTATCACCTGCGGCTACAAAGTTTGTTCCTGGAAACATTTTTTGTAGATAGCCCATTTTTTGATCAATGTTCAAAGGATTTTTTAGTTTAGTAGCAGGAGTAGTTCCAACTGTACGGCTAACATAGATATAGTAAGGACATCCTAACTGTTCTGCTGTTTGCTTAACGGTATTGATCAATAATTCGTGACCTACTGTAGGAGGTTGGAATCTTCCAAATGCAAATACAACTGTAGATGGTTTAGATGCTTCCATTAGTGCTTTAAATAAACTGCTACGTCCTTCGCCAAATGTTTGTCGAATTTTATCCAGTGCGGCTTCTTTGCCGGCGCCTTTGGCAGTACCAACTTCTCCACTCTTAACTGTAATCATACTTCCAAACACTCCTTGCATCCTAGCATTACTGCGAGGATTTTTTATTATTTTTTTGCTTTGAGCCAACAACGAATCAAAATCTGAACCAATGTCGTATTGATATAATAATTTTTGAATATCTTCAAAATTTCTACTGGACCAAACAACTTCTCTATCTAATTGTTTATATTGCCCTTGTGCTAACAACTCTGGATCATATGTTACTAGTCTTAATTGCAATTCAACACTACTTAGGTTAAATTCGTACTCTTGATTTTTTTCTATCTGAGTAGGAATATTAATACCTAACTTTTTAAAAAGAATAGCAGGATTAGTTTCAATGGTAGCAATCTTAACCAACCCAAGTATTAATCCTTGCTTTTCTGCAGGCCAATCTAAGAACTGTTGTTTGAATGTTGCTTCTGTTTGATCTAATGCTACAATATTATCAATCTGGGCACTATATCCTAATTCATTGTCGTGATAACGAACACTAACTAACTCGCCTGCATTGTAACTACGCTTACCTGCGTGTTTAGCACTACTAAATGGAACTATAACTGTTTCTGGTTGATGTTGTAGAAATGCCTGTAATTCTTTCTTAACTGCGGCTTTATCTTTATCACTTTGAATATGAACAATAAGATCTATATCACCAAAATCATTCTTTTCTAAATTACTATTATAACTGCCAGAAGGATTCATACTAACAAAGCCCGGAAACTTTGATACTAGATCCTTATATGATTTAAGGAATTGTTGAAAGTCTTGACGACTTTTTACACGATCAGCACCTGCTACACCACTCATTATTGTCTTACCTTTAATGCTGAATTATCAGGAAGGAACTTACCTGTAAGTCCTAAGCTGTCTTTACGTTTGCGCCATTCATCTTGTAAATCATCTGGAATGTCAGCACGAGTGCTGTCTAATATTTTAAAGTAAATGTTGATGAGAGCGTTATAATCTTCTGGACGCATCTTTTCTTTGAACAGTTTATGTAGTTTATAATAATCTTCGGCGTCGGCTTGCGTAATCCTAAAACCAAGTGCTTTACTCAATACTGCCAATGCTTGTTCTGGATCACGGGCAATAACTTCACCTGTTTGTTTATCTTTAACACCGGTGACATGATTAAAACTTAATCCTGCTACCTGAAAAGCACTTAACATTAATTGTGTACGATGTAATCCTTTAACATTACTTGCTTCTGGATACGCGGCAGAATAATAGCTAAATTTTAACCAATTTAAATCGCCGATCATCCAGTCGATTTGAACACCGCTACCTACGTGTTGTCCTTGTGGATCTATTTGTGGAAATAAACCAAAAATATTTCCATCTGTGACTTTCTTCTCATCACAGTATAAACTTGGAGCGTGACTATTGATATAAATGGTTAATAATTTTAAGAATGCCTTCATTCTTAATTGTTCAGGAGTACTTGTACGAGCACGTTTTTGTAAAGCCTCAAATTCTGCCTGTACTGCGGCAGGATCAATACCCCAGGTAGCAATACTTTCGTCACTCATAGTTTTATCTAATAAATCTGTAGCACTAACACCTAAGTCAATATCTCCACTGACTGCTTTTTTGCCAACTGATCCAAGTGGCATAAAATTCTTTTCATTGAAAATTGCAGCCTTTTTTGGAAATAAACTTTTTAGTTCTGCAAAGTATGCGTTGAGTGTAGATTGGATATCTTCACGTTTGATAGCAGTAGTTTTACCAGCAAATACATTACCACCTTCGAATAAACGTTGCTCGGCTAGTGTATATTTGTCTTGTAATACATCATCACAATAGTGATCGCACAACTTTCCGCAAAGCTCTTCTCTCATTTCTTTGGGAAATAATTTTCCTAACTTACCAACCATTTTATTTTTATGATAGAATTCTTTACAACCTTTTTCTACCATAGGCATAAATTCTTTGATGAGTTTTTCTCTATCTGCATTTTTACCCTGACGTTTGATTTTAGAACCAATAGTATGAAAATAATCTTTGTGTAGTTTATCGTGATCTATAATAAACCAAAAGACTTCGTCGTTGATTTTTTTATCATCGTCTTTTTTTGCAGATACTTTTTTACTAGCATCTATTGCTTTGCCAAAAAATTCATTTAATAACATATTACCACGCCCTACAAGACCAATAACGAGCCTTTGTTCTTGGCCCAGGATTCTCGCAATGGTGGCGAGCTCTAAAACTTCTGCGATGTTTTGGCAAATGTTTTTTAATACTTAATTTTTTATCACCGAAGTTTACTTTAACAACTTTGCCTGTTTTAGGATTCTTTACATATACCTTTGATTTTTTAACATCACCTCGCATTGGTTTGCCCAAAGGTACTTTATGACCGTGATATTCTGCTTCGTGTAGTTCTTCTGTTTCAATATAGGCCAAACCTGTTTCGTCTATAGCTAGTATAGGACCGTCTGATTTTAAACCTATAACGACAGTTTCTAGAACAAAATCGTCTAGTTCCAATTCAAAAACGTCACCTTCTTGAATGTTTTCTTCCATAAATTCTGAAGTGTTTAATAAGTCGCGAATATGCATAATACTCCCCGTATAGAGTATTTATTATAAATTAATCAATTGGAAATTTAGTGATTGAAACTAACTGCTTGTACAGAACCAGCAGTGAAGCTAATTTGACCACGTACCCATACAAAGTTGCCTGTAAAATTGTAATAATCAACAGTACCAAAAGATCTATCATCAAATACAGTATACACACTTGCTGTATCTTTAACATTGAACCAATCAGAATCACCGGGCATAGTAGCCAATGATGCTTGCATAGTAACAGTACCAATAAAATTAGGATCTAATGTATATGTTACTGTATGTAGTCCATCTGCACTACCATAATAACCGTCACCTTTAACAGGAATGCTGTTATAAACTAATGTAGTTGTACCTGTGTTAGGATACACTACATTAACTGTACCTGTATTATTAATAATAAATTCTAGATTTTGACTTAAGGCTGGCATTATACTTCCTGATCTGTAGTAATATTTATACTAGATCTAGGTATAAATTCTTCAACCTTACGTACATTAGATCCTAGAAATAGTCCTATCATACTAAGTGTTGGTTGATCTTTAACATATATATTTGGATTCCATCCATAAGAACCAGAATTAAGCATCCAATTTAGACTTGTTCTTGTAGGCAATATTTTATCACCATAATTTTCTGACCAAGTTTTAAATTTTAATCTAGTATCTTGAGAGGTAGATGATTTAATCCATACCCTATATCTATATTGATTGTGCGGTAACTGATTACATATTATTTTTTTAGAAGTTTGGTTGATCATAAATTCACATTCGTTGGAATTTAACGGTTCGTGAACTTCTGTAACCCATTGTTCTAATTTAGATATGGCTGAATCTAAAATTAATTTATCTTGACAATACAAATTTAGTATACTTCCTTCTACACGAAGTTGTATATCTTCTGATAAAAATGGAATTATTGCGTGTGTAAATTCTAATAAATTTAGTTTATCTTCTTTTTTAATTGCATAACGAGAAGATAACCCTGTGATGTATTGTTTAGGGATAGGCTCGTAACACCAATTAATAGTGTTTTGTACTCCTAACCTTTTAATTCTCCAGGAATCTTTGACTATACAAGTGACCTTGTAGGGCCACTTGTTATAGAACAATTTTTTAGTTATTAATTTCTTCGGTTTCATCTTGTACTTTAACCACTGGAAGAATGTCAACTACATTTAATTTTAGTTTATCTTCTTCTACTGCAATTTCAACAACACCACCGTTGACTAATTTACCAAATAATATTTCTTTACTCATTGGTTTCTTAATCATTTCGTCAATTGTACGTTGTAATGGTCGTGCACCCATCTTGCTGTCGAATCCTTTATTGATTAGATATTCAACGGCCTCTGCATTAGGTTTAACGTGAATATTTTTATCTTTAATAAGAGTATTAAGTTCTTCAATAAACTTCTTAACAATTTTGGTCATTGTTGCTTTATCTAACTTACCGAAGCGAATAATACCATCAAGTCTATTACGGAATTCAGGAGCAAAGAATTTATTAACAGCATCTTTGGGATCGCTATCACGTTCTAAACTTCCGAACCCTACTGCGTTCTTTTCAGCATCGGCAGCACCTAAGTTTGATGTCATAATGATAATAGCCTGACGTGCATCTGCTTTTTTACCATTACTACCTGTAATAAATCCATTATCCATAATTTGTAATAATACAGTTAATACATCTGGATGTGCTTTTTCAACTTCATCCAATAATAATACACAGTTAGGATTTTCTTGTAAACTGGTAATAAGTTGTCCAGCATTATCATCAAATCCAATATATCCCGGAGGAGCACCAATAAATTTGGCAACTGCGTGTTTCTCCTGGAATTCACTCATATCAAATCGAATTAATTTAACACCTAAATTAACAGATAGCTGTTTTGCCGCTTCAGTCTTACCAACACCTGTTGGACCTACAAACAAAAAACTACCTACTGGTTTGTTTAGAGATTTAAGACCTGCTTGACTAATATAAATTTTATCTAACAGACTATCAATGGCTTTTTCTTGTCCATATACTTTTGCTCGCATATTCTTTTCGAGATTTTCAATATTGGTATTTTCTTTATTGCTAATTTGTTCCAATGGCAAGTTAGCAATTTTAGAAATTTCAAATACAATCTCGTCGTGGTCTACCATACCGCCTTCTTCGTCACGTACTTTAAATCTAGCACTTGCACGATCAATAAGGTCGATTGCTTTATCGGGTAGCTTTTTATCACTCATATACTTGATGCTATATTTTACACTGTCAATAATGGCTTGGTTAGTAATTTTAACCTTGTGATATTTTTCATAGTACTTTTTAAGACCTTTAAGGATCTTAATTGCTGTTGCCTCATCCGGCTCGTCAACAACAACACGTTGGAATCTGCGCATCAATGCACGATCCTTTTCAAAGTGCTTGCGATATTCTTCCCAGGTGGTACTAGCAATAACTCGGATATTGCCTTTGCCTAATGATGATTTAAGCATATTGGCCATATCATTACTACCGCCACTTGCGGCACCAGCACCGTTCATCATATGTGCCTCGTCAATGAACAGAATACATTTACCTTTCTTTTCGATTGCACCAATAACTGCTTTGAGTCTTTCTTCAAAGTCTCCTCTGTATTTGCTGCCTGCCAGTAATGCACTAATATCTAAACTATAAACAGAGTGATCTTGAATAAATTTAGGGACTGTACCTTCAATAATTTTACGAGCAAGTCCTTCTGCAATAGCAGTTTTACCAACACCTGGATCACCAATAAGAATAGCATTTGCTTTTGTCCTGCGAGCTAGGATCAATTGAATTTCTTCGATTTCTTTATCACGGCCGATAACAGGATCAATTTTCTTAGCTTTGGCCTGTGCGGTTAAATTTGTACAAAATTGTACGATCAATCTTTCTAATTGCGGATTTACTTTATTATCTACCGGAGCATCATCTGATTCACGTACAACTTCTTTTTGTACAAAACTTAAGAACTGATCCTTTTCAATATTTGCTTTTCTAATAAAATAATTGGCGTGACTCTTTTTTTCTGCAAACAAACTAATAAAACAATCTACTGGTTCAATAATTTGTCTACCATCAAATAACACGTGAGTAAATGTTCTGTTCAACATTCTATCCACAGTTTGCGTTTTCTTTGGTTTTTCTGCATCAGGATTAACTAGATCAGTTAATTCGTTATTGATATAATTTTCTAAATCTGATTTTAGAACTTTAACATCTGCTCCAAATGAAGTTAATATACCTAAGAATGATGCATTGTCTAGCATACTATACAAGAAATGTTCCAGTGTAATATACTCGTGATTTTTAGAGCCGGCCAAGTGGACAGCATTTTCAAAAATCTTTTCTAGGTCTTTATTTGGTTCTAACATTAACGGAATTTCCTTTTCAATTTAATCTTTTTAGGTTTTTTGGGAATAGATTTTTTAACAACCAATGCCCATTTAAGGGTACTAACTCTATCTCGAAATACAATGCCTTCTAAATGATCTAACTCATGTAAAAAACATTTGCAATTATATCCGTCAAATTCGCTCTCTTGCCATTCACCTTTTGAGTTTTGCCAACGAGCTTTAATTGCTTTAGGACGCTTTATGTTAACATAAATTCCTGGAAAACTCAAACATCCTTCTTCCAGATCTTCTATCTCATCAGTGGTAGCAACTACCATAGGGTTAAAAAATGCTTGAGCCGCTTCGGGATTTTCTCTGTGTCCCATAACAAATACACGAGCTGTGATTCCAATTTGCGGAGCTGCAAGGCCAATGCCGTCAAGTGCTAACATAGTTTCAATCATTTCTTTTTCTAATTTGACAGGATCTAAAAAAAGTACCGGATCATTGAAATCAAATTCAGGCATTCTTTCTCTCAAAATTTTATTTGGAAATTTTACAATGTTTAACATAATTTAAAAATTTATTTGTTTTAAAATATTTTTTTGATGTTCAGATAACAATGGAGTATTGATAACAATTGACACTAACAATCTTCCTTTAAATCTATTGTCATTAACTTTTGGCATTCCGTAACCTGGTGCTGATAGCATTTGTTTATACTGGGTTCCTGGAGGGATTTTAATTTCTAAATTTTTATTATCAATAGTTTTTATTTCAACAGTTTTTCCTAGCATTGCTTCAATACTATTAATTTCAACAGTTGTAACTAAATCATCATCCTGTCTAGTAAATCTATCATGTGGCAGTATGGAAATAGTAAGATGTATATCTCCTTTTGGCACATTTGGTATTCTATCATCTCCTATACCTGCTAATCTTAGTGTTGCCCCGTCCTGTATACCTGCAGGAATTTTTACCTCTAAAATTTGGTCTCGACCACTTGGCAATTGTAAATTAGCGATCATGTTTTTTCCATGAAAGGCTTCTTCCAATGTAATTGTAGTTTGTATATTTAAATTTTGATTGCGAGGTTGTCTAAACCCGCCACCAAAAAATGGATTGCCCCCAAATTGTGCAAATAGGTCATCAAACCCAGGTGGGAATCCTCCAGCAAATCCTGCATTAAATCCCCCAAATGGATGACCGCCAAATTGTGGTTGTGGGTTATCATATTGTGATTTCTTTTCAGGATTGCTTAGTGTATCATATGCACTTTGTATATTCTGAAATGCCGCAGTGTCGCCACCACGATCTGGATGATGTTGTGCCGCAAGTTTGCGGTATGCTCGTTTGATATCGTCTTGTGATGCGTTACGATCTACGCCTAATGTTTGATAAAAGTCTGTCATAGTAATAAGAAGAAAAGGTATAGTAAATTATACTATACCTTTATTTAAATGTCAAGAAATTGTAACTAATTATTTTTTAGTTGGAACTGCTTCTGCACCTTCTAACTTTTTGTGAACTTTAATTGTTTTACATTCTTGTGCTATTTTACCATCTTTTCCTTTTACTGGATTTCCGGCTTTGTCTACTTTATCATGACAAACTTCTTTCATTTCT
>Ga0007805_1000616_pt1 | contig 12200 bp, 4 predicted proteins | sample CryBogCBE24Aug09_FD_71231 | JGI IMG/M metagenome (GOLD analysis project Ga0007805, IMG submission 71231) | Freshwater microbial communities from Crystal Bog, Wisconsin, USA - CBE24Aug09 | ecosystem: Environmental > Aquatic > Freshwater > Lake | place: Crystal Bog, Wisconsin, USA | collected... | reverse complement strand
CCTGTTCGACCACCCGCCGTGGGACGTCCGCCAGTGGAAGGGCGCTTTGGGCCTGAGGCGCGACGGGGTGCGGGGGTGGAATTAGGCATTGACCAATGATACTAGAGACCGCACGGGCGTCACCCTATGGGCAGTGCGGTGGCTTGCTTTCACGCTGGACTACCGCTATTCGATCGCTGCGGTCTTCAACCAGCGAAGGCGCTCGGTGAGCCCCGAAACTCGCTCAACGTCACGCCCCAACGCCTCTCGAATCACGGCGCTGTCGCCCACCACCGTAACTTCGTCCTTTGCGCGAGTCACGGCGGTGTAGAAAAGCTCTCGGGTCAACAAGGGTGACCCAGCCATCGGCAACACGACCACCACGTGCTCATATTCACTTCCCTGGGATTTGTGAATTGTCATCGCCCAGGCCGAGGAGAGGTAGCCCAAGGAGCTCAGGGGAATCGCGCGGCCTTCATCAAAAACAACCATAGGCTGCTCGCCACCGATGACCACCCCAACGTCGCCATTACTCACCTTCAGCGCGTTTTGGTTCTTGCGAACGATCACTGGCTGGCCAACATAAAAGGAGCCGCACCACGTAAGGCTGTCGACGAGTTCGTCTCTCACGTACTCGTTCCACCATTCAACCGACCCCGGCCCCCGACGGGTGCCGCACAAGACCGTTAATTGGCTCAGCGCCGAGAGGGCCGCGTGAGCCTCACCTGCTTCGGCGAGTGCGATCACTTTGCGCGCATTCGAAAGAACCATCTCACGCAGTGCGGCGTCAGTAGGGGAAGCGACGCTGTGCAGGTGTGCACCACCAGCCGACAACATTGCCACCGTATCGTCCGGACGATTTCCGATCACCGCATCGGCTAAGTCACCCACCATCGCGACTCGCCCACCTTCGCCGCCGGCCTGATAGCGATGAGTCGTCGTGAGGCGCGTAATGAGCGACTCCAGCCCAGCCTCCGAATTCACCACATCTGACAAAACCGCCCCGACATTCACGGACGCAAGTTGATTCGGGTCGCCGACCAGCACCAGGTGAGAGGGGGCACCATGATCACGTTGTGCAGCCGCCATGAGCAGGTCTAGCATGACCAAGTCGGCCATGGAGACCTCATCCACTACCGTCACGTCATCACCGAGTGCTCGTGGCGAATGCATCCGATCCGGACGCACGCCGAGTAGTTGGTGCAGCGACCCCTCTCGATCGGCGTCCCTCGACAAGACTCGTAGCCCATCGCTACCAAGTGAGCGGGTCAGGGCCGAGGAGACCCGACGAGAAGCCTTTCCTGTCGGCGCTGACAGGCCAATCGAAACACGCTCGTGGAGAGAGGCTCGGGCCGACAGCGCTCGGTCAATGACTCGCAATGCTTGCGCAACAATCCACGTCTTACCCGTGCCAGGTCCGCCCGTCACAAATGAAATCTTCCGGAAGACCATGTTGGCAACAACACCGCCTAATTCCGGAGAGGAAATACCTTGTTCATTCAGCTCGCGCGTGACCTCGGCCAAGGCGGTAGCGATTTCTTCGTGAGTCAAGCCCGCAACCGGCTCGGCCTCCTCCTCTTGTGCCCGGTGCAGTGCCATGGCGACTCGGTGTTCGGCTCTCGCGAAGCGCCGCAGATACCAGAACCTGTCGCCAACAATCACAATCGGTGCGCCCAGCGGAGAAATCTCTTCCTCAAAGGACGCGGTCTGAATGAGATCACGGTGTCTTGCCGCGTACGCCGCAGCCTCCGTCGACGCCGATACCGCTAGGGCGACGTGCTCCTCGTCGGTAGCCGCAACGAGAGGTCGCACCACGTCACGAAGCACATCCTCGCTCGCGCCATATCGCCTCCCGATCATGTCCACCAGTGAAGCCACGGGGTCGACGTTTAGTGATTCGTTATCCATCATCACACCATTGCTTTCGAAGCGAGCGCCACAGCATCGGGCGATAGGTCCCAGGAAAAGAAGCCGTCCTCTGGAGCGGCCTTTGGGTCGCCAACCACGCGAACGAAGTAATACCCACAGCCCCCTAGGTGCTTTGTTGGCTCGTAGCCTTCGAGGGTTCGGGTTAAGAAACGATGGAGCGCAACGGAGTAGACGAGTGCCTGCATGACGTAATGCTGCCTTTCCATCGCCTCGGACATGGCCGCAGGGCTGTACGGCCGATCACTACCGGCAAGTTGGTCAGTCTTGTAGTCGACAATGACGAACTTGCCGTCAGGCCGCCTGACTACCAAGTCCATGCTTCCGACGAGAAAACCCTCGGATGCACCAGCATCGAGCCAACTCTGATGAGCGAAATACGAGGCGAACACACCACCCCCGTGAGCACCCGAATGGTCCTCGCGCAGCACAGCGTCGGCAGCATCAGCCAGACGTCGATTCGAAGGTTGATCACCGACCGCCATCGTAAATCGAAGTTCCGACGCGACCGATGACGGGGTGAGGCTCCGCAAGGAGAATCCTTCGAGAACTCCACCAAGCGGGCGAGCTGCAATTTCGTCAATGGAGGACGCAATGGCCTTCGCCTGCGCTTCGGCAATAACTGGTGAGAAGCCATTCGCAGTAAGCACCTGGTACACCGTCTCGGATTCGGTGGCTCCAGGGGTAGCGACGCATCTGTCCAGCAGTGAGTGCACTGCGACACCTAGCTTATTACCCGCAAGTTCGCCGAACACCTGTCGAATGCCGGTCGCGACACTGCGAGGGGGCTCGCTCACACGACGCTCCTCATCAATACCACCAACGACGTCGTCGTTCACCTCGGGAGCCGGGGTTGCTGTGGCTTTCAACTCGTCGGCGATCGCCGTATAAGACCATCGGCGCTTTTGCCACGGTACGAAAGGTGCAACTCGGCTCGCAAACGCCGGCTCTGCCCCCTGGTGAACGACGTCACTTTCAACCACCGTGGCCGTGACGGACTGTCGTGTGCAGGCCCGCTCAACATCACCTGAACCAATCTGCGAAACGTAGATCTGAGGCACCCCGGCAAATAACGCGCTGGCAACAGCAACTTCGCGTTCACCTTTTATGGCCGATTCCACAGATCCGAGGCTTTTCGAGTCACGGGCCACGAAGCACTCTTCAACCTCACGCATCGAACGAGTCACCACTGTCGATGGAGCATCCGATGTCAGTGGCGTGCGGTCGTAAATCATGCGGATGAACTCACCCTTCAGGGGCTTGGCCTTTTGTGTCACGGCCCAGATCACTAGGTGGTGTGCGGCCCGTGTCAACGCCACGTAGGCCGAGCGTCGGTACTCCCCCTGAATCATTGCCAGCGATCGCAGTTGACGCGTCTCGACGTCGCCCCATTCAATGCCCGACCCCGCATCAATTACCGCCTCGTCGGCGCCGAGCCAACTGAGCAACTCAAACTTGTCCCCCGACCGAGCTGGCGCACCCCAATTCGCGGAGAGGTACGGCACGAGAACTGTGTCGAATTCGAGGCCCTTTGCGGCGTGTGTCGTCATGATTCTCACCGCTTCCCCCTCGGTCGGCAGTCGGCGAACTGAATTTGACTCGGTCGTCTCATCATCGTCCCTCGCATCAATCAGCCAATCCTCAACAAGGGACAGCGAGCGCATGGCCTGGCACTCAATGGCCATCAGCTCGCCAATCTGCAGCAGGTCGGTGATGTGCCGGTCGCCGTCGCGCAGACCGATCACTCGCTGGAGCACCTCCGCACTGCGCAAAAATCGAACCACTGCGGCAATGCCCATTCGGTGAAAATCTGCGACGAGTGAGGAAATCGATTCGTCCGATTCATTTGACATCAAGGGGACGAACCACGTCGCCGCCAACGCCGCCGCAAGCCCTGTTCGCTCCGGCGACGCCAATGCCCCAAGGAGGACCTGGACGTGCAACGCGGCATCGCTTTCAAAGACCGACGTGTCCGCTGACGTTACCGACGGAATGCCGAGCTTGGTGAGGGCGCGGTGTACTTTGTTGCAGCGGTAGTTGTTGTAGCAAAGCACCACCATGGACGAATAGTTCTGCCCTCTTTGGTGAAGCAACGAAATGTACTGACCAACTTCTTTGAGCACCGCTTCGCCCTTGTCTGCACCCAGTCGAAGGTGAATTGGCGCATTTCCGACGCCATTCAATTCAATGAAATTCTCCGCATCGACAGCGTCGTCCGACGCGTGAACCGGAACGTACGGGATCTTCGGCGGATCGGCTGGCACGTCAATTTCATAGTGAAAGTCCGTACCGTCGAAGAACGAATTCAGACCAGCCAACATTGATGGGTCCGAGCGGCGATTCGTGTCGAGCGTCACAACTTCAACACCACGGGAAGCACAGAGTTCCTTCACGGCAATGAAAGTTTCGACGCTCGCTGACCGAAAGCTGTAAATGGACTGTTTTGGGTCGCCCACTGCGATGAGCCGAGTATTCGGAGCGTCCAGAAACAGTGTTGAAAATATATTCCACTGCACGGGATCGGTATCTTGAAATTCGTCAATCATCACGACATCGAAGCGCGAACGAATCTCGTTTCGCAGGATGTCGCCCTCTGGCTCACCCAAGCGCCGAGAAATGTTGGAAATGAGGTCCGAAAACGTCGTTATGTTCCGCTTTCGCAGCAGCTCGGCATGGCGCTGCAATACTCGCAGGACTAGGTCACGCTGGGCCGCAGCGAGCGAGCGCAATTCGTCGTCGCCGCCCCCTTCGGGAAGCAAACGAATAGTCCGATTGTCTCCCTTGCCGTGCCGATATCCGGCGTCGAACACCCGCTTGGCAATCCGTCGAAGAACTTCGAGTCGACTGGTTTGGCCTAGGCCCATATCGAGCAACTCAGCGAACATCGATCCGTCTTCAAGGGCGGCGCGAGCAATAACTTCTCGAAATGCTTGTTCGAACTCAGCGTCACCTGATGCCAAGGCCTGACTTCGATCGGCCGCATAATCCATGGCAAACGAGTGAAACGTTTGTGCATGAATGTCATCAAGATTTGAGAGGTGGCGCTGCCCACGGTTCACAAACTCGGCAATCTCATCCTCCCCAAACGTGGCGAAGTACTTTTGCCACGGTTGCGCCGTCGTTGGGAGATCGCCGGTGCGGGAGCGAAGTTCTTGCAAGAACGCGATCACCATCTCCAAATGCAAGCGCACGCGGCCACGAAGTGACTGTGCAGCCTCGTTTGTGAAGGTAACGAGAAGGAGGCTGCCCGGTGATCGGTTCTCTTCGAGCATGAAGCGAGTCGCTAGGTGCGCCAGCGTCCAGGTCTTTCCAGTTCCTGCGCTTGCCTCAATGAGCAATGGGTGTGGCACTTGGTCGACACCTTCAACCGAAAGTGGTGAGTTCGCTACGTTAAACATCAGATTCTCCCTGTGCAGCCAAGGCTTCGTACCACGGAACATATTTTGTTGGCGACAACTGTTTGACGATCCGAGCGTCAGAGAAGAGTGCGCCAAAGCGATTTGCTGATGACACAAAAACGGCGTTCGCCACCTCTTTGAGTTCCTCAAGATCAAATGGCAAGAGCAACCGTGCGGCGGCCGACTCACCTTCACCCGGGACGGAAGAGAAATCATCTCCGCTCCACGCCGATTCAACGGATGATTTCAGCCCAAGGAGACCCGAGAGTGTCGTGTTGGTTTCGCTGAGTAGCAACGACGTCTTGGCCCCGAAAAAGGGGAATTGCGATGCCTGCTCCGCTGCGAAACTGGCCATGCCCCGCAGAAAGCCCAATGCCTCTTCGGCTGAATACCAGCTCAAGCGCAAAAAGGGAGTCTGCAATCCCTGCACCGTTTTATTATCCACCTCTTCCGGACGGCCCAAAATGATGCCCGTCACCGGCCTGTTCGCCTGCACGTGAACGGCAGCGACCTGCAAGGCGAACAGCCAAAATCGACTTGTGAACGTAGAGGAAACAGTCTGGTCCAGAACCAACAGTTCGCCACCAACGTCGTAGACCTTGGCCTCCGGTCGCTTGACCGATAGATCAGAATTGGAGACCGCGAACACGGCAGCACGTGACAACTCTGGATTGATGACGGCCGAAAGATACTCAAGTCCGTCGAGGATGTCGCTTACCAGGTGCTCAACAGCGTCCCCGCCAACCCCGGAAAGCGCAAACGAACGCAGGCCGGGAGCGATAGAGCCCAACCGTCCATCAGCGTGGGCGCTTAGCGTCGCGTCACCTCGCGATTCAAGATGCCGCCGAAACAGCTCATCGCGGAACGACCACGCTTCAAGACCTTTTTGGATTTCCAATCGCGGCGCCAGGACCTCTACCGCATCATTCCGCGGGATATACGCGCCGGCAAAACTCGTCCGAAGGAAGGCTTCTTGGGGTGCCTTGATGAATGATTCAATCGCCTTGACGTCGACAACTTCCGTAGCGATGGGTTCACCGGATGGTTTCGGGGCTATGGGCATGTCGTGTTCCGGTGCCGGGAAGCCACGAGAGGCGAGAGCACTCGCTAGGTCACTCGCAACGCCGCTAAACGTGAAGGCCACGTCGGCGCTCGCACCGGTATCAGCCTGGACGGGAATGTCCCTATTTTCTTCCGTCGCAAATTCAAACGAAAACGGGTGACGCGGGTGGCGGCGGCGGTGCACGTCAAACCTCTTCTGGCGACATCCCGCCTCGACTTCAAACAATGAAATCGGACGATCGATGTACCGGTTTGACTTGAGATTGCGATCGTCGTACAAAATCGACACCGAAACGGAAGTCGATGACAACAACCCGAGTAGCGACGTTCGAAACCTGGCTCGCGACGAGGGGTCTTGCGGCTGCGCCACTCCGAGCGTCGCGTTCGTTGAATCGGACGGTAGATGCTGCTCGTCGAACCCAAGAATGCACGTCAAGGCAAAGGGGGCGCTGGACAAGGAGTACACGTCCTGAACGACGACTCCCCCGCGCCCAAACGTCGACGAACCACCAATACTGGCAGAAGCCGAACGGAACAACTGCAAAAACTCCTCATAGGAGAGATGGGCAGAGGTATGCCGCTGGAGTTTTGCGAGGCCCTGCAGCGTCTTTTCAACTCCGTTGTCTATGACGCCCTCTCGATCACCAATGATTGACGCCCATAGCTCGACACATCGCACCCACTCCTCAATCGACCGAGCCGTCCCGACATCTCCGGACCAATTCAGCAACCTTGAAATCAAAACGCTGAATGCGCTTGCGGCGTGCAAATCATCAGCCTCGCCCAGCGGCCACAACGGTGCACGCTCATCCTCAAACCCCGATTCGAAGATGGTCGCGGCGAGGAGTCGGTCTCGAAAGCGAGACCACGTCCCTCCGTCGTCCGATGGCTCGTAGACATGAAGATTTCTACGGGTCGCCTCATCCAACCCCAAGCTCACCCCATCATCGACGGCGAGCGCGATCAGTCGGTCTGCCTCCGCTTCAGTAAGACCCAGCTTCGAAGTTATTGGTGGCTGTGACAGCAGGCCGACCAGGTCCACGCGATTGAAATTTGAATGCATGACGTCGAGCAAGCAGCTCAGCGCCTCTAAACGTTCGCTGGGCCTCGGAAACGACGGATCGGCAATTTCAAATTGAAGGCCCGGCGCGCCGTCACTCCTCAGCCACAACGCCTTCATCAATGGTGCGTACACTTCGGCGTTCAAAGTCACCACTCGAACCTCATGCGGCTGGATGCCCTCGTTGAGTGCCGCGACAATTATGTCGCGGGCAACTTCTACCTGCCTGGCAGCCCCAACACAACCATGCAGCGAAATCTGCGGGTCATCAACCTTCGGGCTCGACGAAGTCACATCGCGGGGTGAGGCCATCAGATACTTCTCCCACACCGCAAAGTAACGATCTTCGCCCTCCGCCCAATGACCTAATGCTTCAGCACCCGTCACCCAGTTTTGAGCGAACCGACGATGGGCCACGAGAACGGGGACCGACTCGCTGATCTTTCGGAGAACAGCAGGAAGTAATCCCCCTATGTGTGCTTCTGCGCAATCAAAGACCACGACCGACCTTGTATTCGGTACGACGATGCTCCCAGTGGCTTGCCGCCACGGTATCTCAATCCCCTGCTCCGCTAGAGCGCCGAGCAAGAATTTCTCTTCATTTCGCCGAACATCAGCGACGTATTCGTCAACCAGACCTGGGCGCAGCAACACAACGTCAGAGAGATTGCGGCCGCGCACGAGTGCGTCTGAGAGCGAAAGTCTTCCACTGGAGTTCGCAGAGTTCAAAAGGCCCAACGCGCATCCCTGAGCCTGAAACCGACCAAAACTGTCGCTGTCGCCGTAGAGGACTCGACTTAGAAACGTACTGGGAAAAATGATGTCAAGCGCCGCCACGGCGCCGCCAACATCACCATCGATGCGCGAGGCAACAGCTTGCTCAAACCACTGACCAACCAGCGGGCCCGGAACGACGACGGTAATTGGGCGAAGCACATCGTCTGGATTATCAGTTCGCATCCATTCTTGGCAGAACTCATCAACGAGATCCGAGAGGTTGTTCGCTGAAATGAACTCAAGTGCTGATGTCACCACACCAGTATGGGCGAGAGGTGTGACATGGTGGTGTCACAAATCCCCATCTGTCGCTATCTGAACAATGGCCAGCTGACCACCACCGAGACACTTGGCGGCAGTAGTCCAATCACGCCAGTCGACGGCAGAACGCACAACGCCCGCTGCCCCCACACAATGGCAGGGGCAGTGGGCGTCAGCTGACTTCTTAACGACCTGGGAATCCCGAGAAGGTTGCGTGGCGGTTCTGTGAGAATGACCCGTACGCCGAGGTAGATCCCTCGTTCACCGTCACAAAGCGATAGTGCGTGTACCCCAGTCGCTTCAGGACTGCCGCCACCGCCGCTTCGGCGGTCATGGCACGGTGCGCCGCTAGGAATCGATTCCGAGCCACAGTGCCATGCACGTCAGCGCCACCACGAACCGTAATGGTGTGGTAGTGACCGGAGGCAATGAGGCGCGCAATGGCCTGCGCGGATCGGGCAAATGCGGGCGTATTGAGGTTCCACTGATCCACCTTGAGCAGGAAGGTACCAATGGTCGTCACCGGGGCCCAAACGCCAAAGAGGCGCACGGTCGTAGCTGGCATGTGCAGACTGCCACCACGAGCGGCGCTGTACAGAGCCTTGGAGGCCTTCGGGCTGGCCGCCCAACCAAGGAAGCGGTAGCCAGGGTCACTGAGGTTCGTGCTGTTACCCGGAATGCGTACGTGGGTACCTGCCGCTGCCGTCTTGGTGGCCGGGGCGTGATGCACGCCTGACGCCGTTGGGAAATTGGCGCTAAAGACCACGTGCAGGGCCGACGACACTACCGAAGCGCGATAGGTGGCGGTGCACGTGGTGTCCTGGGTCACCGTCAATGTGGTGACAACGCCGGCGCCACAGTCCCAGCCCGCAAAGGTTGATCCCTGCGGTGGAGTAACCGAGGCACCGTTGTCAAGGGTGACGGAGGCGCCCGGGTTCACTGGACTCAGCGATGCCGGTGCGTTCGAGCCGGCACCGACGTTGTAGGTAACGGTGTAGCCAATCCACTGGGCAAAGAGCACCGTCGTGCCCGCCAGCGTGTACGTGCTGGTCAGCGGCGAACCGCCGCGTGCCGCCGTGAACCAGCCCGCAAATGTCGCCCCCGGATTCACCGGTGCATTCGGCAAGGTAATGACCGAGCCGTCGAGGCCCGACACCGTAGCGACTGGCGCTCCGCCCTGTGGTTCAAAAGCGACGTAGTCCGTTGCGTTAGGCGCCCACTGGGCATACAACGTGGTTGACCCACTCAGCGTGTAGGGCGACGAAAGCACCGACCCCCCCGTTGGGGCAGCGAACCAGCCGGCGAAGTGATACCCCGCCTGCGTCGGAGCCGATGGCAGCGACACCGTCGTGCCATCGAATCCAGTGACGTCAGCTGTCGCCGAGCCGCCCTGCGTATTGAACGTCAGGTCGTCGACCACCGTCGACTGCCAGAGTGCGTGCAAAGTGACATCCGACGTAGGTTGGAAGTTCGCGCTTGCCGCTGGCGACAAGAGCGAACTCACCGAAGTCGTCGTGCCCCACCCGAGGAACGTGTCGTTTACCTGCGAGACACCGGTCGTCGGCAGCGCCAAACCCGTCTGCCCCGTCGTAAAGCTCTCGGGGGAAATGGTGCCAGTGCCACCATTGTCGTCGAAGGTCACCGTGTAGGTACCGGGCGTCCACATGGCGTACAACGTTTGAATCCCCGTGGGTGTGAACGTCGGCCCAACATCCTGTGGGGTTGCCTGGGTCAACGACCAGCCACCGAACACGTAGCCCGGATTCTGCACACCGGTAGTGGGCATCGTCAACGGTGCGCCACCGGTGAAATAGGGCAGCGAACTCAACGTTGACGTGCCGCCGTTTGCGTTAAACACAACAGCGTCGGCAGCTGGCGTGACCGGAATACGAGGATCGGAACGCAGTGAGTATCCAGCCGCGTTCTGGCTTTGGATGGACAGGTAGTAGGTCGTGCCGTCGGTGAGGCCAGTAAGGAGACACTCAGTGGTGCTCGTGGTGCACGTTGCCTGCTGGCTTCCGTACGTCGACGTGTCGAAGGCCTGCACGGTGTAGGACGTTATGGCGCTGCCGTTGTCGTTGGCGGGCGCCCACGATACGTCAACCTGGCCATCGCCAACGTTGCTCACCACTGTGCTCAAGTCGGGAAAGAAGGGGTTGCCGAATGGCGTGCCGGTCCCAACGTTCGACGACGGCGAAACGCCGGCATCGGTAACCGCGCGGATTTGAATGGCGTAGGCAGTGCCGTTCGTCAGCCCCGAAATGGACACCGGTGACTGGGTGGAGAAACTGGCGTGCCATGTGGCCCCACCGTCAAGGGAATACTGATACGACGCCTGGGTGTTGTTACCTCCAGATCCGGTGGTGAACTCGATGCCCAAGCGCGAGTCGAAGACGTCAACGTTGGTAATCGTCGGAGCGTCTGGTGGCAAGTTGAGCGACGAGTAGTCACCCTGCCCTGATCCGTTCACGGCCGCGACCTCAAACTTGTAGTTCGTGGCGGCGCTCAATCCCGTCACGTCATCAATCAGTCGCGTCGAACCGGTGTCAACCGTGGTCCAAGTAGATCCACCGTCACTGCTGTAGCGCACGATGTAGTCAGTAATGGCCGACGATCCGGTGTTCACCGGTGGTAGCCAACTGACGTAGGTGTTGGACCCAGCGGTGACTGCATTCACGTTCGTGGGGGCGCCCGGTAGTCCGTTGAAGAAACTAACCGTCACGGAACCATTGGCATTGTTGTCCGAATAGTACACGTAGCTTGCCGTCAATCCAGGCTGGCCACCCGTGGAGTTCTGCCCTGGGTAACCACCAAGCCCGTACCACTCATTGGATGATCCAGAACCGAATTGGACGTCGCCGTGATCGCCACCGACTGCGCCACCACCACCACCGGCACCGCCACCACCGTCACAACTGGACGCCGTTGGCGCGTGGCAGAGCTGGTACACCGACAGACCATTCGAGCCATTCGTCACAATTGTGGAGTCGGTAGACGCTTGGAAAAGGTTCTGCGAAATACGGCCGACGTTTGGTGGGTACTGACCCGAACCGCCCGAACCGCCCGAACCGCCGGCGACAATGACGCCGAGGTCAGTGAGCGACGAGCTTGAACTACCGAGTTCAATGACTGATGCGGCACCACCGGAACCACCGTAGCCAGAGCATCCCTGATAACCAGTGGATCCGCCGAGGCCACCTCCGTAGCCGCCGAGAGGATTCAATCCCCCGACAGCCAACTTCGGGTCGCCAGGACCGTCAACACCACCGGTGCACGTGCCGGCAACAATCGAGTCGTGGCCGCCACCACCGACACCAACCGTTAACACTTCGCCCGGTGTCACGCTAATGGTGCCCTCAACGTCACCCTGATAGCCACCGGCGTCGGGTCGACCAGATGCATCGGTTCCTCCACGACCGCCTTCAGCACCCAAAACAGAAATAGACATCGACGTCACACCAGCCGGCACTACGTACGTACCGGGGGTCTGTGACGAGTAATTGAATTTGACCGTGGTGAGACCGCCTGACTGCGTTGTCGTGTAGGCCCACTGTGCGTACAACGTCACGTCACCCGTTGACAGGTCGATGGTTGCCCCTGGGGCATACGACGTTCCGCTTCCATCGGCGGCCGTGTTCCAGCCGCTGAACAGCGCGTTGTCACCAAGCGGCGCGAGCACCGTGGCCGTTGGGCCCTCGGGGTATGCCGTCGCGTCGACCGGCGCATCGCTTGGACTC
>Ga0007805_1000615_pt1 | contig 12204 bp, 7 predicted proteins | sample CryBogCBE24Aug09_FD_71231 | JGI IMG/M metagenome (GOLD analysis project Ga0007805, IMG submission 71231) | Freshwater microbial communities from Crystal Bog, Wisconsin, USA - CBE24Aug09 | ecosystem: Environmental > Aquatic > Freshwater > Lake | place: Crystal Bog, Wisconsin, USA | collected... | reverse complement strand
TGCAGTTCCAAATACACCTGTGCCACCAATATACAAATTACCTGCTGCGGTAATATTGGTCAAATTGCCGTTCATGGTCAAATTGCCAATTGTGATACTGCTGTTAGCAGTCAAGTTGGCAAGATAGGTAGGCAGGCTTGTTAGCTTAGACCAAGTGTTGGTCGCGCTGCTGTACTGATAAGTTATTTTATTAACTATGGCTGCTTGACCGTTTGAGGGATTTGCTGGAAATGACATTGTATATCCTTATTCTATTGCTACCCAGCTGGTTGTTGTTTCGTCCCAGTGATAAGTTCTGCCATCTGTAGGCGCCGGAGTTGGCGGTGCCCATAGCCAATTTGTTTCTGCACTGATTGTCCAACTTGGATAGGGCTGCGGCGGATAGAATACATCATTTGTACTATCGTATGTATAACCTATACCAGCATAGTTACCCCGTAAAGCTGCTCCACCATCGGGTTCATTGTCAGAACCGTGATGTACATTGCCTTTTGTATTGTAACTAGTCTGTATCCAAGTGCCTGGTAAGATGCCTGAATTAATAAAATCTGCTTCTGCTACAATAACTTCAGTTACTCTACCATCTACTATTTTTGCAAAGTGGCTCATTTCTTATTCCTTATGCTGTGTATGTTCCGCTGCTGTTAAAAGTATGCACCCAGTATTTGACTCCATACCAATTTGTCCAATTGGTAACAGTACCACCAGTACCAAGTTGATTAGCACTTGCATAGGTAATAATAACCACTCCTGATCCGCCAGCTGCCCCATAGTAATACGTAGTGGCAACGTTTTGGCCAACCCCTCCGCCGCCGCCGGTCCCAGTATTTGCAGTTCCTGTAGTTGGAGCCACAGTACTCGTCGCACCGTTACCGCCATTACTTACTACACCATTACTGCCTACACCTGCTGTGCCACCTGTACTGCTAACGCCACCACCACCACCGCCAGCATAATATGAAGCTACGCCAGACAATCCAATATAAACCGGGTTACCACCGTTACCTGCTGCCCCCGATCCAGTTCTTGCAAACCCAGTACCTCCAGCTCCGCCTCCGCCTGATCCAGCACGCCAATTTGTATTACTTGTTATTGCATCTCCACCTGCTTGGCCTTGAAGATAAATGCCTCCACCGCCGGGATGGCTAGTCCCGTAGTCGTTCCCTGCGCCACCGCCAGATCCTCCCCAAGTTGGAATGCCACCGTTGCCATCGCCCCCTCCGCCACCGCCAATTGCAGTTAGTCCATTAAATGTTGAATTTCCACCGTTTCCGCCTGGTGCATTAACTGTTCCATTTGGCCCTGTCTGTCCACCAACACCGCCAGCGCCAACGATTACTGCATAAGCAACACCCGGAGTTACTGTAGTAGCAGTCATTAATATACCACCGCCGCCGCCACCTCCGGCTCCGTCACCACCAGGATTAGATTCGCCACCACCACCGCCACCACCTCCTCCAACTAGCGCACAAGTTACGCTATAAGAGTTGGCTGTTGTACTAAACACTGTTGGCGATAATATACCGCCTGTGGTATTTGCTGTTGTTATTGCGCCGCTGGGGCTGATCAAAGTAGCAATAGGATTTGGTACATTAGCAGTTGGTACAGGGATAAATGCAACTAGTCCCGAAGTAGCATCACTTTTAATAACTGCACCACCTAAGTCGATTGTGTTACCACTCAGATACAAACTTCTAAAACGTTGTGTTGGTGTTCCTAAATCATATGTGATGTTGGCTGTTGGTGTAATGTGTGAACTGACAAAGATATTGCCAACAGTTGACGAAATATTTGCCAATGTTATACCCGAACTAAACACTGTTCCGTTGGCCCACAAAATGTTAACATTAGATGCAAGCACAAGATTTGCTGTTAAAGATACATTGCCAGTTACAGCATTAGATCCAATATCGCTGCTGACGTCAACCCAATAGGTACCTACGCCGTCAGTGATATATTCGTAGATGATATCTGTTGTGGTATTGTACCATTGGCTTCCAATTGGCGGATTGGTTGGTGCTGTTGCACTGGTCGTATAACTAGGTGCAGTGCTGACTCCGTTGGCATAGAATACACCGTTGGCCACATAGATATTGGCAAATGTTCTTGATGTTGACCCTAGGTTATAGGCTGCATTGGTAGTTGGGGTGATGTTGCCATAGGCGGTGGTTTCACCCAAGTAAGTCTGTGCTTGCCCAACTGTGGTTGTGCTTGACGCACCTGTAATGTCAACCCAGTAACTGGCTGCGCCATCAAAAGTATAACGATACAGTGTGTCAGTTGTGGGGTTGTACCATTGATCTCCAGCAACAGGAGTGGGGTTAACTGGTGCTACAGTTGATGTAGTAGTACGACTGTACGACTGTGGAACTCTGCTCCAGGCCGTGGTGGTGCTGCTGTATTGGTATGTAATACCGTTTACAACTGCTGTTTGACCGTTTGTGGGGCTTAATGGAAATGACATTGCTTATCCTATCATGTATTTACCGGTGCCACAAACACATCATTAACAGGGTCGTAGGTGTAGCCAATGCCAGCATAGGTGTATCTCAATGCTACACCACCGTCAGGTTCGCCATCGGGACCATAGTGTACTCCGTCGCGTGTGTTGTAGCTGGTCTGTATCCAAGCAGCAGGATCACCCACTGCGCCGCTGTTGATGAAGTCTTGTTCGGCAACTATGACTTCTACCACCACATTGTTTTCGTTGATTCTTGCAAAGTGACTCATACTTGTTCCATTAGAAAGTTATTGTGCCAGAAGTAGTAAAGGTATAATAGATATAGCCATCGCCTGGCACTGATGTAGACGCGCCTGATACCGATGCTGGTGCCGCAATATTGGCATACATTCTAAAAATACTCACACCACTACCACCGTTGGCACCGTAAGTACGATTAAAAGGACTTCCGTTAAGTTGCGTTCCGCCGCCGCCGCCACCGCCAGTAAATGCGTTGCCAGCAACTGCAAAAAGACCATATTGACCTGCTGTTGTAGAATACGTACCTCCATTACCGCCACCGCCTGTACCCCCAACACTTGCAGTTTGAGTGTTACTACCTGCACCGCCACCTCCTGCATAACTATTACCATTTACCCATTGTAGACCATTGCCACCAACACCGCCCTGGTTGCCTGTGCCAGACCCGTTGGCTCCCGCTTGACCTGCTCCGCCGCCACCGCCGGCTGTAAGGACGGCGTTTTGGTCGCCTTTTCCTGATCCACCAGCATATCCCGAGATGACTATGTTGCCAAATAATGTTGTTTGGCCCTGAGTTGTAGCACCGCCGGCCTGAACAGTGTTGGTATTGTTGCTGCCGCCGCCGCCGCCTGAGCCGCCTGCGCCTCCGGTACTGTTAGTATCACCGCCTCCCCCTGCGCCTCCACCGTAGGCAGTGACAGTGATTGTTCCTGACACAATGTTTGAGTTACTGCCAATGTTTCCTGCGCTGCCGCCATGGTTAGCTGCATTGCCGGCTCCATTACCGCCTGCGCCAATGGTAATAGTGTAAGAAGTTCCCCTAACTATAGGCACTTGTGCTTGCGCTACATATCCGCCGCCACCTCCGCCGCCACCACCGGCGCCAGCACCGCCACCTCCGCCACCACCAACTAATAAGAAGTCAAACGTCGACGATATTGTTGGACTCGAGCTGCTACCCGAAGATCCAACTGCTACTAATTCTGGGATCAGCACAACAAGTCCGTCTCCGCCTGTTTGTAGGCTTGATGATCCTGATGTAAGTCCTGCACCACCAATAGCAGCATTGGGATACAGTGATAGATTGACATCACCAAATGCAGCTGGAACTGTGGCAACAACGGATGATGCACTGTATCCCTGATAAGTGATACCTCCCGGGGACAATGATGGAGTTCCTTGATAGGTAGTAGTACCAAAAGACACTGCGGCATTGTTGATAAATCCACTGCCGCCCGAGCCACCAGAACCATTTCCCCCACCAGTTGCAGGGCCACCATATCCACCGTAATAGCCTCCACCGCCGCAGCCACCTCTTGCACCACTGGCAACTGTGCCTGGACCGCCCTGTAATGCTGCGTAACCGCTTGTTTGTGTTGCAACAGCAGGAGCACCAACACCAGTAGCACTACTGCCAGCAATACTTACCATACCGCCTCCGTTGCCTCCAGGGTATGGCCCGCTTGAAACCCCGCCACCTCCGCCGGCTATTAGTACAGCGTTGGCCTGTGTGTAGTTACCACCTTGATACAAGTTTCCAAAAAATATACCCGACAAGCCGCCGCCGCCACCTACTCCAACTAAACCAGCACCGCCGCCAATTACACTGGTTGCGTTACTGAATCTTCCACCTTGCCCAACGCACACTGTGTAGACGTTGCCGGCAGTTAATGTCATAAGTCCCGAACTGAATCCTCCAGTTCCTCCGTATGCTGGACTTGTTCCAATTAGGCCTGCTCCGCCTGCTCCCCAGGATTTGACATAAATAGGCATACTAGTCAATACTGTAATAGCGTAGAATCCATTGGCACTAAAAGCCAAGTTGCCGTTGGTAAAACTCCAACTGCCGGGAGCGCCTGCTACGTTAGAGTATATTGATATATTAACACCTGTTGGTACTACGTTTGCACCTGACCCGCCTGTGCCGCCACCACCTGTTGTAGTAGTACCAGAACTGGCATTGGCACCTGGGGTAACTACCACGGTGGTAATCACACTGTTGGCTGTCAAACTGGTACCTGAAATACTGGCGTTGCCTGTGGTAGCGTTGTTGAATGCCACAAGGTCACTGCTCTGAGCACTACGGGCTTGAGTAAAACGTGCGCTGGCTGTTTTAAATCCCATTAAGTTATCTCGCTTCCAAATACGTTAAATGCCACGTTACCACTAGCAGCATTGCCACTCAGCACATCAGTGTTGCCCAGGGTCATGCCCAGTGTCAATGTGATAGTGTCATTGGCTGGTAAAGGTGTGTTAAAGTTGATATAATGCTGTCTGGCCAATGCAGCACCTTGTGGCTGCACTGCCAAGCTAAATGTAGTAGCCAAGCTGTTGGTATTACAAATGCTCACTGTACTCACGATAGTACTAGTGGCGGCTGGCACCGTATAGATAGTAGTTTGTGTGTTTGCTGCGGGATTAATTTGTCCCAATACTCGATATGTTATTGCCATTATGTTTCCTTAACTTGCACCCATCAACATGAATGGATGCGGTATGTTATATTCAATTCTAGTCACTGTGCCTGCTGCTGCATTACTAGAGACAAAAAGATTACCTCTCACAGTGGTGTTGCCAGTTGTGATCAGTGTTGTAACTGTTTGTGTTCCAGAAACAAAACTGTTACCCAGATAAGTGTTGGCTGTTACTGTCAAGTTGCCGTTTACTGTCAAGTTACCAGCGGTGGCATTGCCAACACCTGCACTGGTTGGACTAGACTGCACATCAACCCAAACCAACTGTGTTCCATCGTTGATGTATTCGTAGAGAGTGTCTGCTGCCTGATAGTACCATTGGTCGCCCACGTGAGCAGATGCTGGTACTGTGTTACTGGCCGTGTAAGTAATACCCGAGCCTGTTCCACTGCCGCTACTGTAGGCATTACCGTTGGCCCAAAACACACCGCCGGTGGTGATTACATTACCAACTGTTGCAGTTCCTACAATTGAGATAGTATTACTATAGGTAAATTCGTTGGTTGTTGTATTGTAGGTTACAATATTGCCAACGTTACTGGTATCATTGCGTACAGCACTTACAATAAATCCAGCGCGGCCGCCATCGTTCAAAGGATTGCCGCTGGAATTCAATATGATACTTGGTGCAGACTGTACTACACCGGCACTGTTACCAATTGCTATTGCGTTGCTTGCTTGGTTGTTGGATCCAGCATTTGGGCCAACTGCCACTGCACCTTGACCTTGGTATTGAGTACCAGCATAAGAACCAATAGCAACCACATTGCCGTTACTGCTGTTAAAACCAGCATTGTAACCAATCAATACGCTTTGGGCGCCAGCTGTGTTTTGTCCGGCCTGACCACCAATTACAACACTGTATGCACCTTGTGTATTATAACCGGCATAGGTACCAATACCAATAGCATAAGTGCCTTGACTGATTGCTCCAGCACTTGCACCCAGTGTGACTGTTGTTTGTGTGGTCTTTAGACTGCTGAATGTTGCTGCACCCGGGGTAGTTCCACCAATAGTGCCAGGGCTTGCTGGGTTAAAGTTACTACTGACAAATGGTGCACCGTTGGCATAGAAAAATCCTGTGGCTAGCACATTGCCTGATGTTGTATTACCACTGACTGTTAGTACGTTGGCTGTTAGTACGTTAGCAGTTTCTGTGTAAAGAACTGTTTCGTAGTTGATTGTGGTAATGTTCCCAGTAACTGCCAAATTACCAACTGTTAAGTTACCACCATAACTTGGCAAATATGCTGCCACGTTGGCATTGGTATATACTTGCCCTTGTAGTGTTGCAATTTGACTACTTTGGATGGTATTGGCCGCATCAACATAGGCCTTCATTGCTGTGTTGGCTGTGACTATAGCGGCATTAGCGCCAGCAATTTGACTCTGTAAAGAAACAACATTGGTGGTAAAGTCTACGCCGCTAACAGAAATAGCCGAGGCTACAATGTTACCAGTTGTAATGTTGGCATAACTGGTCACAGCTATGTTGGTGTTGGTAGTGCCGTCACTGCTGGTATAGGCTGTTACAAAACTCTGCGAGCTTTCGTTCCAATACAGAGCCACGTTTGATACCAGCCCGTTGGCACGATTAAACAAGAATCCAACATCTACGTTGGCCAGTGTAGATGCTTGGTGTAAGACCGTAATGGGATCCACAAACCATTCAACGTTCGTATCAATGTCCCAAATTTTTGGTCTAGTTAATGCCATCTTTTTCTCACTCTATCACGTATTTATCCAAAACAAAAGGGGCCTCGGCCCCTTTACGGAGTGTGTTGATTTAGAATCTACCCACAACCACTTCAATGACACCTTTGCTGTTCATTGGGAAATCTTGTAGTGCTTTACCAATCACTTGTCCAACGCCTGCACCGTTGTTGGATTTGGCATAGCCCCAACCTGCACTGACCATTAGATCACCTTTGGCAACTGGTCCTACTACCATGCAGGGCACACGTCCTGTCAGTGCCAGTGCGGTGACATTGGGCCCAGATAATGCGCCATTCATCAGATGTGCTGGGTTAGTAGAAACTACTCCTGCTACACGGGTTGTATCAGCATCAGCTAGTGTAACTTCTGCTGTGCCTCCAAACTGCAATACAGTGCCCGGATTGTAGTATTTGTCTGCTTGATAGTTTTCTGCCAAGTCAGCATATAGTGCGTGGGTTGATGTACCGTAGATGGTGTTGTACCAAGCTGAGGTTGAACCCAAGTTATAGGTAACGTTAGCACTAGGCTGAACTGTTTGTGTATTGGTTGTGCCCGCAACTGTCAGACTAGTTAATGTACCAACTGCTGTGATGTTGGTTTGACTAGCTGTTTGTAGTGTACCTGTTAATGTTGTTGCACTACTAGCACCAATTGATGTAACACCAGCGAGTGTTGTGATGTTTGGTTGGCTTGCACTAGAACTATTCAGTGTACCATACAATACTGCACTTGCATTACCAATGGTAGCACCGTACACGTTTGTGGCTGTCACTGTACCAAACTGACCACTTGCGCCTGCATTGCCAATGGTGGCAGCATTGACTGTAGTAGCGGTGATAAAAGTAGCAGTTTCTGTGTTAATTGTGGTTGTAGTACCGTTGACTGTGAAGTTGCCAGGAATAGTTAGTCCTGTAGAAGTAAATGTGGCAACGTTGGCCCCACCTACCCCAACTGTAACAGATGCAGAGTTGACGTTTACGTTGCTGGTGCTCTGATATATTTGATTACTGCTCAAGCCACCAAAGCTGCCGCCGCCGGTGACTGTGATGTTACCGCTTGTAATGACGTCGCCGTTACCGGCAAAAATTGTTGCTGGTCCTGCTGTAAGACCGTTTTGTACTATGAAGTTTGTATTTACGCTTGCTACCATTTTGTTTCCTTGGTTCCATATTCCCCAAAAGGATTAGAAGTCAGGGTAGACCATCTACCCCAACCAATTAAATTGCCATGTAATCTCGTTTGATTCTCAAGATTGTGTTGGCGTTTGTTGTAGTAGCCTGCAATTGAGCAATGTTACCACTTGTTGATCCACTGTAGGTTACTAGTGTGTTACCCGCAGTGTTGATTCTACCATAGGCTGTTAGGTACACGGATCCAGCACCTGCACCGTTACCAGTATGTACCATGTGTACTTCAGTCATTTCACGAATGTTTGTACCTTGTAGTGTTGCTGTGATAGTGTATTTTGCACTGCTGTAGCTGTTAGCAAACAAGTTGTCAACGACACTGGTACCAGCACTGGCAATAGTCACGTTTGAACCATTGGTTACGAAACCACCGTTGGTGTCAATAGTATACTGTGTAGTCTGTGATGATGTACCAGTTGTAAATGTTACACCAGTTCCTGTGATCACGTTGACTGTGTTGTAGCCACTGGTATCGCTCAATCCAGTAACTGTGGTAGTTGTAGTCAACATACGAACGTCAATCACGTCACCGTTAGCTGGATTTTCAGTGAATGTTAGTGTTGTACCACTTACTGAGTAGGCCAATGTTGGGATCTGTACCACACCGTTGATAGACACAATACAACTGTTGGTTGTTTGGCTACTTGGCAATGTGAATGTTGCAGTAGATCCTGTTCCAGTAAATTGTGCATCAGCAATAACTGTAAAGTTACTTGAAGCTGTTTGCCAACTTGTACCGTTGTACCATTCAATTGCGTTGGCAGTTGTACTGTAACGGAACATACCAGCAACGTCACTATAACCTGAGCTACCTGGACGTTGTGCGTTAGTACCAACTGGCAACAAGATACTGTCTGTGGTGTTGATGTTTAGTTTAGCACCGTTGACCACTGAGCTTGCTGTTGCGCTGTTACCAATAATAACTGTATCGTATGTGGCATTTGGACGTGCCCAAATCAATGTGCTGTCGTTTTTGCCTTTAACTACTACATCGTTACCTGCTGCTTGGTTACCGTTCAAGAAGACTGCGCCGCCTAAGAATACGTTGCTGCCAAAACTTGCTCCGCCCCAAACTTGCAACGCACCTGTGTTGGCTGCTGGGCTTGCGTTAGTTGGCAATTTGATTGAGAATGTACCGCTGGTACTTGCGTTGCCATGGAAGCGAGCAACTTCACTGTTTGAGTAGAAGCTGCCAACACCAATTACAATGTCATTGTAGCTGCCGGTCCAGTCTGTGCTCAATACCAAGTTGCCGCCCACTGTTGAGTTGGCAGCGCTGGCAAACAAGTAACCATCGTTGGCTTTGGTTATTGAGTATACTGGGTCACTAAACGCATCGCCAGTGAAGCCCATGTCCATCCAACCGTGATCGTTTGATGGGCCAGGGTAGTTGTTGGCGTAAGCAATAAAGTCACTGGAACCAGAGTTGGTTGCGTTGATCAGTGCGTCTTGTGTGTACTGTGTGCCTGGGCCTGTTGTACTTGTTCCACGTTTAACTGCAATAGCTCCAGTCAATACTGTTGCTTGTGCGCTGGTGCCAACAAACATTTGTCCACCAATGTTGATGTTACCAGTTATTGCTGTACCACCCGAGACTTGCAACGCACCAGTGGAGTTGTTCGTGGTAGCTACACCACTACCAGCAATGATTGCACCGCTGGCACTCAACTGTCCGTTGACTTGTAGTGTTTGGATATAAGAAGTACCTGAGCCGTTAAATGCTGTTGCACTCAATGTACCAGTGTTTGGTACATAGCTCAAGCTACCGTTGACCTGTGCTTGTGTGTTACCAGTTGTTGACTGACCACTCAACATTGGGTAGTATGTACCACCGCTGGTGTTGTTGGTTACGCCTGCATAGATTGATGCGTTGGCTGTTGCAACTGAACCAATACTACCAGGGTTGATGTTAGTTAAGTATGCACCAGATCCAACAAAGGCTGTTGCATACAAATTACCACTACTTGGGTTGACGTTAATTGTGCTTACTGCACCCAATGTACTGTTACCGTTGGTAACGTTGGCAAAAGGAATATAGTAGGTTTGATTGTTGCTCAGTGGTATGATCTGTTCATACACAGCCACGTTGGCTGTTGCCACTGTACCAACCACGTTAGCAGCCGACAAGTTACCAACCAGTGTAGTTGCAAATACTGTATTAACGCCACTGATGTTGCCGTTTGATCCAGCAGTTGTGATGTTACCGGCAGTAATGTTACCAGCAAATGTAGCAGTATTGCCGCTGAATTGAGCACCAGTGTTGCCAATGGTGGCTGCGTTTATGGTAGTAGCAGTTACAGTACCAAATTGACCACTTGCTGCTGCATTACCAATAGTGGCAGCGTTTACTGCGTTGGCTGTTACTAGCCCAGTTATTGTAACACTTGAACCACTGAAGTTGGTGCTGGTATTACCAATTGTGGCGCCATAAACGTTGGTTGCTGTTACTGTACCAAACTGACCACTAGCACTTGCATTGCCGATTGTAGCTGCATTGACAGTAGTGGCAGTCACAGTACCAAACTGTCCACTAGCACTTGCATTACCAATTGTAGCTGCGTTAACTGTTGCGGCTGTCAATAGTCCAGTTAGCGTTGTTGTAGCACCGCTTAGAGCAGCACCAGCGTTACCAATCGTTGCGGCATTGACTGTACTGGCTGTTACCAGTCCAGTTAGTGTAATGCTGGAGCCACTGAAGTTGGTACTTGTATTACCTACTGTGGCAGCATTAACTGTGGTTGCTGTTACTGTACCAAATTGACCACTAGCACTTGCGTTACCAATCGTAGCAGCATTAACTGTAGTTGCTGTGATAAATCCAAATTGCCCGTTGGCGCCTGCATTGCCTACTGTGGCTGCATAAACGTTAGTAGCTGTTACTGTACCAAACTGTCCGCTTGCTGCGGCATTACCTATAGTAGCCGCGTTAACTGCACTGGCTGTCAGCAAACCAGTTAAAGTTGTAGTAGCACCACTCAACGCTGCTCCGGCGTTACCAATGGTTGCAGCATTAACAGTAGTAGCTGTTACTGTACCAAACTGTCCGCTTGCTGCGGCATTACCAATAGTTGCTGCTTGAACTGTACTTGCTGTCAATCCACTGGCAGCATTCAATGATGTAAATGAACCAGTACTGGCCGTAGTTGATCCAACGGGAGTGTTTTGAATACTACCAGCGTAGACGGCACCAGCAATACCAGCGCCGCCTGCTACATATAGTGCGCCGCCTGTGGCCTGTGTTGTGCCTGTGGCAGCAGTAGTATTGGCTACAATCAAGTTACCAATCTGCAATGCTTCCCAAGTGCTGTTGGTAAAGTTGACTGTGCCGCCAGCGGGTTCTGGAGTATTGGCAAACAGTTTCCAAATACCTGCTGTGTGATCACGTACAAATCCAGTGTGTTGATATGGAGTACTACCAAATGGGCCAAAGTGACTATAAAAACCAATTTCGTAGTTGTAGTTACTTGGTGTATTGGCATTCAAATATAGTAAAGGATCTGTTACTTCAAGAATCTGTGTTGTTGTGCTGATCAAGTTACCAGCATACACGTTGCCAGCAACATACAAGTTGCCGCTGATGCCTGCGCCGCCAACAATTTGCAGTGCGCCGCTATTGTATTGAGATCCGTTGTTGTCTGGACCAGTCAAAGTGATACTGGTACCATTAAATGTACCAGCACTGATTGTACTTGTGCTCGGGTTCACGTTGACTGTTGTGACTGCACCAGTTATGCTGTTGCCTACGGTTAAGTTGGCAAACTCCAAGTAATATGTTTGGTTGTTGCTAAGTGGGGTAATTTGGCTATAGTAACTGACGTTGCCAGCACCTGCTGTGGCAATACCAGTCAAGTTTGAACCGTTACCGTAGTATGCACCGTTGGTCAATACAATGTTACCGTTGACGCTGGTAACGTTACCAATGATGCTAAGGTTAGCATAGTTGGCAATACCAAGTGTACCAGTGTAAACGGCACCCATTGCATACACTACGTTTGACACGTTGGCCGCGGCTGCTGGAACACTAGTATCAGCAAAGTTTACAATACCAGCTTGGTAGTCAAAGAACCAGCTGTCGTTGGCACCTGAACCTGCTACTGGCAACTGTGTAAAGTTTGCTACCTGTGCA